>Ga0307436_1000353_pt1 | contig 21242 bp, 19 predicted proteins | sample SalMarWE160440MG_FD_202513 | JGI IMG/M metagenome (GOLD analysis project Ga0307436, IMG submission 202513) | Salt marsh sediment microbial communities from the Plum Island Ecosystem LTER, Massachusetts, United States - WE1604-40 | ecosystem: Environmental > Aquatic > Marine > Intertidal zone >...
GACCGCCCACCGGGCAAGCGTTAGAATCTCCTCATCGTTGAGCACGTAGGCCATGCGCTCGGCCTTCGAGGTCGGCACGTTATAGGTCGGGCGATCCTCTCCCGTGCCGTAAATCATCTTGATGGCCTTCTCGCCGCGCTTCTTTTCCATGATAGGCGCCAGTTTGGGGTCGGCGAGCAGCGGCTTGAAGACCTGGTATTCGTCGGGGTCGACCGCGCCCTGCACAACATTTTCGCCTAGACCGAATGCCGCATCGATCAGCACGACTTTGTCGAAGCCGGTCTCAGTGTCGATGGAAAACATCACGCCGGAGCCGCCAATGTCCGAGCGCACCATGCGCTGGACGCCGATCGACAGGGCGACCTTCATGTGATCGAAGCCCTTCGCCGTTCGGTAAGCGATGGCGCGGTCAGTGAATAACGAGGCGAAGCAGCGGCGGCAGGCGCTAAGCAGCGCGGCTTCGCCGCGGATGTTGAGGTAGGTCTCCTGCTGGCCGGCGAAGCTGGCATCGGGCAGATCCTCGGCGGTCGCCGAGGATCGCACCGCGACGTCGATCTCGTCCTTGCCGGCGCGTTTGCACAGCTCGCGGTATGCCGCCGTGATCGCCGCGGCCGTTTCGGCCGGCCATTCGCCCTTGACGAAAGCACGGCGGATTGCCCCGCCGGTTTCGGCGAGGCTTGCTTTGCCTGCGGCGAGGTCACCTAGGGCCGATTCGATGAACTTCGCCAGGCCGTTGGCTTCGACGAAGCGCCAATAGGCGTCGGCGGTGGTGGCAAAACCCGGCGGTACATGTACGCCGCGCGCTTCCAGCTTCTGGACCATTTCGCCAAGGGAGGCGTTCTTGCCCCCGACGCGGGCGACATCATTGCGCCCGAGGCTCTCGAACCAGGCAACCTGTGCAACATCTTCGGCCATAGTGGTACCTCTCCAGCTGACGCGCGGCCACATCAACCGGACCGGCGGCGCCGGTCCTTATGCACGGCCATCGCTACTCCCTCCTTGATTTTCGTCAAGCCCGGCTGACCGTGGTCCTTATTTGGCCGCGACCGGCAGCGAGCCAGAAGTGTCCTCCCCGGTGCGTTCACGGTAGGCGAGCGGTTCGAACTGCAGTCGATAAAGGCGAGCATACACCGTGCCGAGGGCAAGCAGGGCATCGTGACGTCCGGATTCGACAATGCGACCGTCGGCAAGCACGGCGATGTTGTCGGCGCCGAGCACGGTCGACAGCCGGTGAGCGATGACGATGGTGGTGCGTCCGCGCATCAGCCGATCGAGGGCGAGCTGGACATGGTGCTCCGATTCGGAGTCGAGTGAGGAGGTTGCCTCATCGAGAAGCAATATGGGCGCATTGCGCAGCATGGCGCGGGCGATCGCGATCCGCTGGCGCTGGCCGCCGGACAGAAGGGTCGCCTGGTCGGACAGCACCGTGTCATATCCCTCGTCGAGCGCTGATATGAAATCGTGCGCCATCGCCTCGCGGGCGACCTGCTCGACCTCCTCGTCGCTTGCTTCGGGACGGCCGAAGCGGATGTTCTCGCGGATAGTATCGGTAAACAACACCGTGTCCTGAGTGACCAGGGCGATCTGGTCGTGCAGGGACGACAGGCTGACCTTGGCGATGTCTTGGCCGTCGATCAGGATGCTGCCGCCGTCGACGTCGAAGAAGCGTTCGATGAGGGCGATCATGGTGCTCTTGCCGCCGCCGGACGGGCCGACAAGTGCCGTCGTCTTGCGGCCGGCGGCGGTGAAGTCGAGAGCGCGAAACAACGGCGTCTCGCCGCGATAGGCGAAGGCGACCTTGTCGAAGGTGATCTCTCCGGCGGTGACAATAAGGTGCGGTCCGGCGACGTTGGCCACCATCGTCGGCTCGGTATCAAGCAGCTCGTACATCAGGCGGACGCCGACCAGACCGGCCTCGAGCGGCACCTGCGTGTAGGCCAACCGCCGGGCGGGATCGTAGGCGAGCAGCATCGCGGTCAGAAACGACAGCAGAGCGCCGGGATGGACGCCGAAATAGATGGTGTTGTAACCCATCCACAGTACGGCAGCGCCGATAGCAAACCCGGCAAAGGCCTCCATCAGCGGGCTGGCGCGTGCGCGAATGCGGACGATCTTGTCGGCGCGCTTGCGAAAAAGCTCGATCGATGAAGCCATGCGCCGACGGGTCAGCGCTTCCAGGTTGAATGCTTTGATGATGCGAATGCCGCGGGCAGTCTGCTGCACGTCGGCGATCACCATGCTCAGCGAGGTGAACTGGGAACGGGCGACCGAGCGCACGCGCTCGACCAGTTCGACGACCAGGTAGATGACGACCGGAGCGACGATGAGGACAGCCAGCGACATCAACGGACTCTGCAGGAACATGACGACGATCAGAGCGATCAGCGTCAGCAGGTCGCGGGCGGTACTGGTGAAGATGGTGTCGAGCACCTGACGAGCGGCGGCGGCATTGTGCGACATGCGCGTGACCAGGTCGCTGGCGGGCGTGTGGTTGTAGAAGTCGACGCCGAGATCAAGCAGATGATCGAACATGCGGCGTTGCACACGCGCCACCACGGCGTTGCCAACACGCCCGAGCGTGAGGGTCATGCCGTAGAGGCTGAGACCGCGGACGATACCGGCGGCGACGAAGACGGCAGTGAGCAGATAGAGCAGGTCTGCGCGGTGGGCGATGAACACCTGATCGATGACGTCCTTGACCAGCCAGGTGGTCAGGGCGATCGATCCGGCGCTGAGCGCGCCGAGCACGGCCGCGAGGATATAGCTGCCGGTGAAATCCGTGCCGACCTCTCGAAACAGCCGCCCGATCAGGGCAAGCGAACCGTCGCGGGGGAGTCTCGGCAGCTTCATCAACCGGTCCGTCGGGTCAGTCCCGTCGCGGTCATTTAACCCCAAGGCGGGCGCCGAGGCGACGGTTTTTCGGTTGCGGGTGCAAAGGCTAAGCCGGCATCGCGGTTTCGACCAGCCGCGCCCAGTAGGAACAGCCGATGGGGATGGCGTCGTCGTTGAAGTCGTAGGCGGGATTGTGCAGGCCGGCAGAGTCGCCATTGCCGATGAAAACAAACGCCCCCGGGCGTTCTTGCAGCATGTAGGAGAAGTCTTCGCCGCCCATCACCGGTGGCGCGTTGGCGGCGACGTTGGCGGCGCCAATAACATCGGCGGCCACCTGGACGGCGAAGGCGGTGGCTTCGGCGTGGTTGCGCGTGACGGGGTAGCTGCGGTTGTAGCTGAAGGCGATGTCGGCGCCATGGGCGGTTGCGACGCCGTCGACGAGGGTGCGCATGCGCGCCTCAATCAGGTCGCGAATCTCCGGCTTCAACGTGCGCACGGTGCCGGCAATACGGCCGGTTTCGGCGATCACGTTGGTGACCTCGCCGACGTGGAACTTGGTGACGGAAACGACGGCCGCCTCGACCGGGTCGACCGATCGCGAAACGATGGTCTGCAACGCCTGGACCAGCGTCGTGCCGACCACGATCGGATCGATGGTGTGGTGGGGACGGGCGGCGTGACCGCCGCGGCCGGTGATGTCGACGACGAACTCGTCGGTGGCGGCCATGATCGGGCCGGGCCGCGTCGCCATCTTGCCGACGGCGAGCCCGGGCATGTTGTGCATGCCGTAGACCTCGTCGATCTGCCAACGCTCCATCAGGCCGTCGTCGATCATCGCCTTGGCGCCCGCGCCGCCCTCCTCGGCCGGCTGAAAAATAAGCACCGCGGTACCCGCGAAGTTCCGCGTCTCGGCAAGATAGCGGGCGGCTCCGAGCAACATCGCGGTGTGTCCGTCGTGGCCACAGGCATGCATCACGCCGGCAACGGTGGAGGCATACGGTTTGCCGGTCGCCTCGCGGATTGGCAGGGCGTCCATGTCGGCACGTAGGGCGATCACCCGGCCGTCGGCGGCAGGCCGCCCGCGGATGACACCAACGACGCCGGTGCGGCCGACGCCGGTGGTCACTTCGTCGACACCGAACGAGCGCAGTTTGTCGGCGACCGTCGCGGCGGTGTTGTGAACCGCGTACATCAGCTCCGGGTGCCGATGCAGGTCATGCCGCCAAGCAGTGATGTCATCGTGGAAATCGGCTAGCCGGTTGATGATCGGCATGACGGCAAATTCTCCGTGGCGGGCCCCGACTATAGCGAATCCGGCAGGCCCGGTGCGAGCGACGGCGCCGGGGCGAGCCCGCCCGACCGCTCGATGAACCCGACGACGGCGTCGAGGCCGTCGCCGGTCTTCAGGTTGGTAAACACGAATGGACGGGTGCCGCGCATCTTCCTGGCGTCGCGGTCCATCACTTCGAGGGACGCCCCGACGAGAGGCGCGAGATCGATCTTGTTGATAACAAGGAGATCGGAGCGAGTAATGCCGGGACCGCCCTTGCGCGGGATCTTGTCGCCGGCGGCGACGTCGATGACGTAGATGGTGAGATCGGCAAGCTCGGGCGAGAAGGTCGCGGCGAGGTTGTCACCGCCGGATTCGATCAGAACCAGGTCGAGATCCGGAAAGCGGCGGACGAGGTCGGCGAGGGCGGCGATGTTGATGGAGGCATCCTCGCGGATGGCGGTGTGCGGGCAACCGCCGGTCTCCACCCCGACGATACGCTCGGGCGCGAGCGCCCCGGAGCGCACGAGAAACTCGGCGTCCTCCTTGGTGTAGATGTCGTTGGTGATGGCGGCGACGGCATGGGCGCGCCGCAGACGCTTGCACAGCGCGTCCATCAGGGCGGTCTTGCCGGAGCCGACCGGACCGCCGATGCCCACGCGCAGCGGACCGTGCGGTGACGTCATGAACGGAACAACCTCGTGTACTGGGCCTCGTGCTTCATCGATGCGATATCGGTGCGGAAAACGGCGCCACCGAGATCGTCGAGCGAGGCTGTCGCCGCCCGGGTCGCAACCTCGGCGATGAGCGGCGCCAGGACGGCGATGATCCGCTGGCCGTCCGACTGACCGATCGGAATCGCCCGAATGCCGGCGGACACGATATTGGCAGCAAAGGCGCCAAGGGTGGCGAGCAGCGCCGGTCCCAGCGGAATACCGTGGGCAGCGGCGGCGAGTGCCACGGCGACCGGATAGGCGAGCGGGCGCTCGGCGAGGCGCGTTGCGACGGCGGTCAGGCGGGCATCCGGCCAGGCGGCGGTGACGGCGGAGAGAAATGCGCGGCCCTGAGCGGTCGCCTCGCGGTGTCGCTCCTGCGACGGCTGGAAGACCGCCGCCAGCTCGGCTGTTGCGGCTACCGTCTCTTCATCGTGGGCCGCCATGGCCCGGTGGGCGTGGGCGAAGAGGATGGCGTCGCTGCGCCCGGCGCCGTGGCGTACGACATCGCCGATCCAGGCCGCCAGGTCCGCCGCATCATTGATAGTGCCGTCGGCGACCGCCCATTCCAGGCCATGACTGTAGGTATAGGCGCCGATTGGGAACGCCGGCGACAGCCACGCCATCAGCTTCTGCAGGTCTGGAAAGGTGAGCGCAGCGGGCGTCCGCAAGCAATTGTCTGCAACCGCTTGTCGGGGAAACGGAATCTCGAGGGAGGACGGCTTAAACATGACTCGCTTCGTCGGCATCTTCCGGCCGGTCGCCGTGGTCGAAGGCGGCGGCATGGTCGTGCGGTCGGTGATGATCGTGGGCGTAGGCACCTGCTTCAGGGTCGAATGGCGCCTCGACATGTCGCACGACGGCTCCGAGACCGGCGACCATGTCCTCGACGACGTGATCGCGCCGGATCAAGATGCGGCCGCCATCGAATTGGGCTGGCAGATGACGGTTGCCGATGTGCCAGGTGATGCGCATAAGGTCGGCCGGGCTCGCCGCCGTGATCTCGGCGAGCTCCTCGCGTTTCGCGCTCACCAGAATGAGGCGGCCATCCTCCAACTCGAGGGCATCGCCGTGGCGTAGCCGAGCCGGGTGGTCGAGGTCGAGCAGGAACTCGAACCCGCGTTTGCCGCGCATGGCAATCCGCCGACGATGACGCTCGTTGAAATCGAGCCTCACCGTATCGGTGGTGAGTTGCGCGCGCGGCCATTGTCCGGCCGGCAGGACTCGTACGGCGCGGATCATGCCGTCCACCGCTCTAGAACAGGAAGTAGCGCTGCGCCATGGGCAGCACCTCGAGCGGCGGGCAGGTGAGCAGCTCACCGTTGGCGCGCACCTCATAAGTCTCCGGGTCGACCTCCATTTTCGGTGTCGCCGAGTTGTGGATCATGGAATCCTTGGAGATGCCGGCACGGGTGTTGTGAACGGGATAGAGCGGCCGGTCGAGGCCGAGCCTCGCGGCGATGCCGAGTTCGATCGCCACGCGGCTCACAAAGGTCACCGCCGAGGCGGTCATCGCCTTGCCGAAACCGCCGAACATCGGCCGGTAGTGGACCGGCTGCGGGGTGGGAATCGAAGCGTTGGGGTCGCCCATCGGCGCAGCGGCGATGGTGCCGAGCTTGAGGACAAGGTCGGGCTTGACCCCGAAGAAAGCCGGCGACCAGAGCACCAGATCGGCGAGCTTGCCGACCTCGATGGAGCCGACCCATTCGTCGATGCCGTGGGTGATCGCCGGATTGATGGTGACCTTGGCGATGTAGCGTTTGACGCGGAAATTGTCGTTGTCGCCGGTCTCCTCGGGCAGCCGCCCGCGCTGCAGCTTCATCTTGTGGGCGGTCTGCCAGGTGCGGATCAACACCTCGCCGACGCGCCCCATCGCCTGGGCGTCCGAGGCGATCATCGAGATCGCGCCCATATCGTGAAGGATGTCTTCGGCGGCGATGGTCTCCTTGCGGATGCGGCTTTCGGCAAAGGCAACATCCTCGGGGATGGTCGGGTCGAGATGGTGGCAGACCATGAGCATGTCGAGATGCTCGTCGATGGTGTTGACCGTGTAAGGCCGCGTCGGATTGGTCGACGAGGGCAGCACGTTCGGCTGTCCACACAGCTTGATGATGTCGGGGGCGTGGCCGCCGCCGGCGCCCTCGGTGTGGTAGGCGTGGATTGTGCGCTCCTTGAACGCGGCGACCGTATTCTCGACAAAGCCGGATTCATTCAGGGTGTCGGTGTGGATCATCACCTGGACGTCGAACTCGTCAGCGACGGCCAGGCAGTTGTCGATGGCCGCCGGGGTGGTGCCCCAGTCCTCGTGCAGCTTGAGCGCGGCGGCGCCGGCGCTCACCTGCTCTTCCAAGGCCCCCGGCAACGAGGCGTTGCCCTTGCCGGCGAAGGCGAGGTTGATAGGGAGCCCCTCGGCTGCCTGCAGCATGCGGCCGATGTGCCAGGGCCCCGGTGTGCAGGTGGTGGCGTTGGTGCCGGTGGCGGGACCGGTGCCGCCGCCGAGCATGGTGGTGACGCCGGAACAGAGTGCCTCGTCGATTTGCTGCGGGGCAATGAAATGAATGTGGGTGTCGAGCCCGCCGGCGGTCAGGATCTTGCCCTCGCCGGCGATCGCCTCAGTACCCGGCCCGACGATAATGTTCACCCCCGGCTGCACGTCGGGGTTGCCGGCCTTGCCGATGCCGGCAATCTTGCCGTCCTTGAGGCCGACGTCGGCCTTGATGATCCCCCAATGGTCGAGGATGAGGGCGTTGGTGATGACGGTGTCGACCGCGCCATGACCGCGCGTCGTCTGCGACTGGCCCATGCCGTCGCGGATTACCTTGCCGCCGCCGAACTTCACCTCCTCGCCATAGATGGTGAAGTCCTTCTCGACCTCGATGACGAGATCGGTGTCGGCGAGGCGCACTTTGTCGCCGGCGGTCGGGCCGAACATTTCGGCGTAGGCGGTGCGGGAAATCCGATAGGGCATTGGGTTCGGCCTTTCATCGGGCTGCGGTCAGAGCGGTTGAATTGCCCGGCTCCAGCCACAATTTGTGTCGTTGACCATGCGCTTGTTGAAAACGTGCCCGACGTTTGTCCCGGCCTTGCTCGCCCTCATGCCGGCAGGGGCACTGGCCGCGCGCATTTCGGTGGTGGCGGATGTCGTTCCCGGTGCCGGCGTCGGCCTCGGGGTGGTGCCGGCTTGCACCATCACCTGCCCCGGTCCAGCCGACCTGATGCTGAAGGCGCTTGCGACCACGTCTGCCGAGCTCGCGACGATCGCCAATCTTCAAGGCGACTCGGTCGTGCGCGTGGTGAAGCTCGATCCGAAGGTTGCGGCCAACGCCAGGGCGATCGCCACGGCCAACACCGATGATCCGGTCGGCATTGCCAGGCTCCGGGCCGCCATCGCCGCCAACAGCGAATTCACAGCCGAGCTTGACGCAAAATCGATTCCGGTGCGTTCGGTGATCGCCGCTGGCCTGGCGGGCAACGGCGGATTGATCCTCTACGCGACGGGTGCCTTCTCCGAGAGCGAGCCGGTCACCGGTCTGCTGGAGCCGGAGCATTGGAACGCGCGGCGGTGAGCCGCGTTTGTCGCCGTGCGGTTCGACGCCCCCCTCCAAGATGATGAAGTCCGTCGCAGGCACTCGGTCGCCTCTCCGCTTGACGAGAACAGCCGCCTCAGAGCTTCCCCATGACCACGCCGCTGAAGCCGAAGACCATGCGGTCGCCGCGGTAGGGGACCAGGGTGACGGAGCGCGTCTGGCCAGGCTCGAAGCGCACGGCGCTGCCGGCAGGAATGTCCAACCGCCACCCTCGTGCCTTGTCGCGATCGAAAGCGAGCGCTGAATTGGTCTCGGCGAAGTGGTAGTGCGAGCCTACCTGGATCGGTCGATCGCCGGTATTGGCGACCTCCAGGGTGACGGTCGGCTGGCCGGCGTTGAGCTCGATCTCGCCCTCAACCGGAATGATCTCGCCCGGGATCACCGCGATACCTCGATGGCGTCGTAGCCTTTCACACGATAGACGGCGAAGGAGATCAGCCAGCTTGCGATGAACAACGCGACAATCGCGTAGCCGAGCAGCCCGAAGTTGTCGCTTAGGGTTGTTATGGAGCCCCAGAACCAGCCGGTCAGGGCGAGCTTGTTGCCGACCAGACCGAGCGCCTCGATGCCACCAATGAAGACGGCCGCCACAACCGAGACGAAAGTGATCGTCAGGTTGTAGTAGAGCTTGCGGATCGGCTTGACGAACGCCCACCCGTAGGCGCCGAGCATGACGACGCTGTCGGTGGTGTCCAGCAACGTCATCCCGGCGGTGAACAGGGCCGGAAAAACCAGGATGGACCAGACCGACATGCCGGTGGAAGCGTGGCTGGCCGAGATGCCGAGGAGGCCTACCTCGGTGGCGGTGTCGAAGCCGAGGCCGAAAAGCAGGCCCAGCGGATACATGTGCCAGCTGCGCTCGACCAGCCGGAAGAGAGCGTGGAAGAAGCGTCCAAGCAGTCCGCGCTTGGCGAGGATCCCGTCAAGGTCCTGCTCAATCAGCGGTCCGCCACTCCTGACGGCGGTGAACGCCCGATAGACCTGCATCAGCACGAGAACGTTGGCGGCGGCGATCGCAAATAGAAACAGCGCCGACACGCTCGTACCGACGATGCTGCCGTAGTCGCCGAACGCAAAATAGTGGCCGGCAAACGCCGCTGCGGTCAGGGCAATGAGAACAGCCAGCCCCACAACCACCGTCGAATGGCCAAGGGAAAAGAACAGTCCGACGGCAAGCGGGCGCTTGCCCTCTTGCATCAGCTTGCGCGTGACGTTGTCGATGGCGGCGATGTGGTCGGCGTCGAAGGCGTGGCGCAGGCCGAAACTGTAGGCGAGGAAAGCAGTCCCCAGCAGCACCGGCGAGTTGCCGAACGCAAGCAGCGCCCACAGCCAGGCTGCGACGTTGAACAGGACAAGCAGCGCGTAGATGGCAACTACCTTGCTGCGCAGGCTGTGCCCGGTGGCGTTGAAGATTCCGGCAACTGGATTGTTCATTGGTTTGTCTTTCATCTAGCGGATTGGGTCGTGGACGGTGACTAGCTTGGTGCCGTCGGGAAAGGTCGCCTCAACCTGAACGTCGTGGATCATCTCGGCGACACCGTCGATGACCTGGGCGCGGGTGATGACGTGGGCGCCGGCCTCCATCAGATCGGCAACCTTGCGGCCGTCGCGGGCACCCTCGATGACGAAGTCGCTGATCAGGGCTACCGCCTCGGGGTGGTTGAGCTTGACGCCCCGTTCCAGACGGCGACGGGCGACCATCGCCGCCGTGGCGAGGAGCAGCTTGTCCTTTTCGCGTGGAGTGAGATTCATGACGTCTCCCTCAGCACCTCCACACCCGCGGCACCGGTGCACCACGCAGGCATTCGATCAGACTGATCAGGTCGCCGCGCAGGGCCTGTCCGGTTGGTGCGATGAGCCGTGCAACTAGCATGCCGTTCCAGGCACTGGCACCACCCTCGCCGGCGCATGTTGCCAGCTTTTCGCGCGCGGAGTCGATGCGCGATTCGGCGTCGGCGGCGACCAGCACCAGGGTGGCGAATGCAACCGCGCCAGCGCCGGTGGCGCGTCCGGCCATCACCGCGTCGGCGTCCCCGTCGAGCGCGACACCGTCGGCGAAAACCAGAACGCCGTCGCGGCTGATTCTCCAGCTATCTGAAATTACGACGTTTTTGGCTTTCTCTCCCATTGCGGTGCGCCCGAGGACGATTGCCTCGACCGCGAGCAGGCGACCGCTGGCGCTAACCTCGGCCGTAAGCCGGCGCCTAAGCGCCGAACGGTCGAACACGATGGTCTCCTGCGGCAGCCAGTCGAGTGAGGCTCCAGCGGCAACACCAATATTGGTGCCGATGACGGCGGCACCGGCCGAGCGGCGATAAATGCGCTCGGCGGCCTGGGTGGTGACGAGGAGCTTGGCGTCGGCGCCCGCCGTAACGGCAACAGCGAGACGGTCGCCACCGGTGAGGCCGCCGGCAGTGTTGATCAGCACGGTTTCAAGTGGCGAGTCGGCGGCCCGACGAGGGAAGCGCGTCTTGACCGCACCGGCCTGATAGTTCTCCACCAGGCGCGTTGCACGGCCGTCGGCACGGACGGCGAGGCGGACGATGCTGTCGACCCGTTCGAGCCTTCCCGTGAGTGTGTCCGCGTGAGGCGACACGACGTCGACGGGGGTGGGCGTCGGCTGGGTGTTGGTCATGGCGGATCATTCCTCCGGCTTGGCGCGAAGGCAAGCGCAGGCGCGCGGCACGGCTGCGTCCGATCTGCACAGGCTGGGAGCGATTGCGCGCCGGCTTTTGCAATCGGCCAGCGAAATCGGATAGGTAAGAGTCGGGCGACCGTCGGCAAGCCGCCGCGCACGTCGATCGTCACGACCCGAGGCTGTGCACGTGTGGCCACGTCTGCGACTGTTTGTTCTGTCGACGCTGGCGATCGCATTCGCCGCTCCGGCCTTCGCCAATCCGCCGGCGTATATCGTGATCGACGCCGACGCGGGGGTGGTGCTCGATCATCGCGAAGCCGACCGGTTGTGGCATCCGGCATCGCTCACCAAGCTGATGACCGCCTACCTCACCTTCGAGGCGATAGATAGCGGTCGTCTTGAGCTGACCTCGCCGGTGACAATCTCGGCCAACGCGCTGGCGCAGGCGCCGGCGAAAATGGGTTTCAAGGTCGGCACGGTGCTGACAGTCGACAACGCGTTGAAGATGATGCTGGTGAAATCGGCCAACGATATCGCCATGGCTGTCGCGGAAACGGTTGGCGGCAGCGAGCGGGCCTTCGTCGCCATGATGAACCACAAGGCGCGCGACCTCGGCATGACGTCGACCCACTACGACAATCCAAACGGTCTGCCGGACGATGGGCAGATAACTACGGCACGGGATCTGGCGGTGCTGGCGCGGGCGTTGTGGGTCGATTTTCCCGATTACCGCTCATATCTCGATATTCCCGCCATAAGGCTGGGCAAGCGCATTCTGCCGTCGCCCAACACGCTGCTTGAACGCTACCACGGCACCAACGGAATGAAGACCGGGTACATCTGTGCGTCGGGCTTCAACATCATCGTTAGTGCGACTCGTTTCGGCCATACGCTCATCGTCGTCGTGCTCGGCGAGAAGTCTGCCACCGATCGGGCGGAGCGGGCAGCGGGTTTGCTGAACGAAGGCTTCCGTGAACGTTTCTTTGGCGCCGGCGCGACGCCGGCGCTGGCATCCTTCGAGGCGACGGGTGCTGGCGGGACGCCCGTCGACATGCACGACTTCGGCGTCTGCACCAAACACGCCCACGGCACCGACGATGATCAGAGCGTCGACGCTGCAGGCGGGCCACGCGCGGCGCTTGGACCGCGTTTCGTGCTGATAAAGCCGGTGCGGGTCTACGTTGGCGGGGCGGACGAGCCGGCGAGGGCCAAGTCGCCGCTGGTGAAAGTGCCGCTGCCGCGGCTGGCGCCACGGTCGTCAGGCAGCGATGCTACCAGCGATACGGGGGAGGCGGCCCTGGTTCAATAGAGGCGGGGCGTACCGGGCGGCGGACAATCCTCTCTTTCATCCTTGATCGGCCTTGGCGGGCGCCTTGCGTCCGTGGTGCGGTACGCCGTGCCAATGGAAAGATCCAAAAAAGGCGGTATACGGCAGGTCGGCTTCCGCCGGGCAACAGAAGCGCAAAATGGGAATCATTCAGCGGATCCGGGCAGAGTGCGTGTTCAGCGTCGGCATCATGAGTGTGCTGGCGCGAATCATACCGCTTGCTCGAAGTCCGACCCGCGTTTTTCCGGACCTGGTGGAGGAACTTGCGGTGCGACACGGCGAGCGGCCGGCGCTTCTGTCGCGGCGGGAAACGCTGACCTTCGCCGAGTATAACGCGCAGGCGAACCGCTACGCGCGCTGGGCGATCGCCAACGGTGTGAAGAAGGGCGACACGCTCTGCCTGCTCATGCCGAATCGGCCGATGTTCCTGGCGATCTGGCTGGGGATCGCGCGCGCCGGCGGGGTGGTGGCGCTCCTCAATACCAATCTCGCCGGCAAAGCGCTCGCCTACTGCATCAATATCGTCAAGCCGAAACACATCATCGTCGCGGACGAACTCGCCGAGACCTTCGCAACCACCGAAGGTCTGCTCGAGCCGGGCGCGATGATATGGTCCCACGGCGGCCAGCGCGACTGGGGCGAGCGGATCGACCAGGCGGTTGCGGCGCTGGACGACGGCCCGCTCACCACGGGCGAGCGTCCCGTCCTCACCCACGACGATCACTGTCTCTATATCTACACCAGCGGTACCACCGGCATGCCCAAGGCGGCCAACATCAATCATTACCGGGTGTTGGCGGCGATGATCGCCTTCGCGACGGTGATGCGGGCGCGCCCCAGCGATCGCATGTACGACTGTCTGCCGCTCTACCACACGGTCGGCGGCATCATTGCGGCCGGAGCCTGTCTTACCGCCGGTGGATCGGTGTTCATCGCCGAGAAGTTCTCGGCACGCCATTTCTGGGATGACGTCGTCGATAACGATTGCACTCTATTCCAATACATTGGCGAGTTGTGTCGCTATCTGGTCAGCGCGCCCGTCCATCCCAAGGAGCGCCAGCACCGTATCCGCCTCGTCTGCGGCAACGGGCTGAGACCCGACATCTGGCAAACCTTCAAGCAGCGGTTCGCGATCCCTCACATCCGCGAATTCTATGCCGCCACCGAGGGCAACGCCGTCATGTTCAATCTGGACCAAACCGCCGGTGCCATCGGCCGTTGCCCATTCTGGCTCAGGCCGATCTTCCCGATGATCAATATTCGCCTTAAGCACGAGCTCGATCACGAGACGATCGTGCGCGGACCAGACGGCTTCTGCGTCAAATGTGCGCCGGGCGAGGTCGGTGAACTCATCTCCGAAATCATCTTCGATCCAATGAAACCGGGTCAGCGTTTCGACGGCTACGCCGACCGGGCGGCGACCGAGGCCAAGATCCTGCGCGACGCCTTCAAGAAGGGCGATATGTGGTTCCGCAGCGCCGACCTCGTCCGGCGCGACCGCAACGGCTACTACTATTTCGTCGACCGCATCGGTGACACGTTCCGCTGGAAAGGCGAGAACGTGTCGACTGCGGAGGTCGCCGAGATAATCGACACCTTTGACGAGGTCGAGGAGGCCAACGTCTACGGCGTTGCCATCGATGGTGTCGACGGCAAGGCGGGTATGGTGGCGATCGTCGTGGCGCGCAACTTCGACCTGCAGCGTCTGCGTGAACACGTCCACGCCAGGCTGCCGGCGTACGCGCGACCGTTGTTCGTCAGGATCCAGGCGAGCATTGACGCCACCTCGACCTTCAAACAACGCAAGATCAAGCTGGTGCGCGAAGGGTTCGACCCGGGCGTGACCAGCGACCCGATCTATTTCGACGATGCACGCGCCGGCTGCTACGTGCGCCTGGACGACGAATGCTATCATGCGATCCAGTCCGGGCGATTGCGCCTGTGAGCCCGGGCTGCCGCGGCGACGCGATTGGGGATTGCGCCTAACGACCAAGCATCATGAACGGTCCGGCGGTCGGCCCGCTGACCGGAGGCAGGTAGGGAGCGGCCAGAACCAGCGACCAGTACGTCTTGTACCTGCTGGCGGGTGCATCGAAGACGGCGATGCCGATGGCTGTCACACCGGCGCGCAGGAGATTGGCGTTGTGTGCGGGTGACCGTCGCCAGCCGGCGAGGGCGGCGGCGAGCGACCGGTAGCCGGCGCCGATGTCTTCGGCAGCCACGGATGCATTGAAGCCGCCGGCGGCAAGCCGTCGCGGAAAGCTGCCTTCGCCGGGAAGAACATGGGCGAGACGGTTGGCCGACGCCATGCGCCGGGCGTGATCGGCGGCGATGTGCATCAAGCGCTGATCGACCACCACGAGCGGCAGGCCATTTTGTGCGCGATAGGCGGAGATCAATCGCGCCGCGGTTGCGGCGTCGACCTCGCCGGGGGTGGTGGCCAGCGACTGGCCAAAGGTCGCGCCGACCGATCGCTGGTCTATGGCGCAGCCGGCCACAGTCATGACGGTGATCAGGCCAAGGAAAACAAGGGCGACGAGGCGCATGCGGATGGGTTCGTCGGTCACGGCAGCCTCAATCAATCTAATCCGATTCTCGTTCGGCCGGGTGTTCAGCCGGATGCGCCGTGCGCAACGGTGGGTATCGCGGGTCATCGCCGTCTTGTGGCCGTCGGCCGTGCCAGGCGTCATCAAGCAAAGCGCGGATAGCGTTGCGCTCGATTGGTCGCGGATTCCAGTACGGATCGGCGAGCGCGAGATCGGCGGCGCGGTTCAGCCCGGAGTGCGGCATGCCGATGTCGCGCAGGGCGGTCGGAGCTCCCGCAGACCGGGCCAGGTCGAACAGGCCGGCGGCGGCGTCCTTGACGTCGAGGGCGCGCGCAACGCGGCCGATCGCTGCGGGAACAGCGGGGGCATTGTAGGCGACGGCATGCGGCAGGATGACCGCATGGGTTTCGGCGTGGGGCAGAGCGAAGCCGCCACCGAGCACATGGCACAGCTTGTGATGGAGCGCGACGGAGGCGGATCCGAGCACGATCCCACACAACCAGGCGCCGTAGAGCGCCTCGCGTCGTCCACCGCGGTCGGTGGGACGGCGGCTGATGATCGGCAAAGCCGCGGCGAGGGCCCTGATTCCCTCCTCGGCCAACATTGCAAGCACCGGGTTCCCGTCTCTGGCGTAAAGCCCTTCCACGGCATGGGCCATGGCGTTGAGGCCAGAGGTTACCGAGAGCGCCACCGGCAAAGTGAGCGTCAGATCGACGTCATAGATGACCGTCTCCGGTCGAATCCTGGGATCGCGCAGCGTTTTCTTGGCGCCGGCGGCGGTCTCGCCGAGAAGATCGGTCATCTCGGAACCGGCGTACGTCGTCGCGATCACGAGTTGTGGAAGGTCCGTGCGCAACGCTATCGCCTTGCCCAGGCCCGTGGTCGAACCGCCGCCGATCGCGATCAAGCCGTCGATGTTGTCACGCTCGACCAATGCGACGGCGTCCTCGGTCACTGCGACAGGCGTGTGCATGCACGCATGGGGGAAGAGCGCGCGGGCGCGCTCAGCGAGCAATGTGGCGACGTGCTTGGCCCGCTCCTCCTGCCCCGGCGTGGAAAGCACCAGGGCGCGGGTGATGCCGAGCCGCGCCGCCTCGCCGCCGACCTCGGTGACCGTGCCGCTGCCGAAGACGACGCGAGCGGGAACACCCTGATAGACGAAGTCGGTGACCGCCATGTCTTGCTCGCAGGTTTCAGCCGGCGCATCCAATTACCCGCGGCGCCCGTCTTGTCCGCGCACTGACGCTTGATAGCCCAGTTTTTCGTCTCCGTCAGGCAGAGGCGCGTCCCGCGGGAGGTGGGCTGTTTCTTCGTTCGTCTGCGCGCTTTGACGACGGCCCGCAGGCGTCTCGACATGGGCCGAAAACCCGATGCTTTATGGTTAACGAAATACAGTTGTGAATTCTGCCAACTAACTTTTTTAGTGTTCAAAACCCGATGCAGAGACTTTGCCAGCAACTAAAGTCTGTAAGACTCGAGCTCGTTTAGAGCTTAATTAACGCTTGCTATAGCTATGTGGTTGTCAAGTGAAGAGAGCAATTGTGACAACCTAACCGCGTAGACGTAGCCGAGCAATCATGGTCCGTCGAGCCCTACTCGCTTTCGTCGCGGCCGGGCGGCAATTGGCGCTGGCGCTCGAAGATGTCCAGCGGGTTCTGCCGCTGCCGCTGCCCCCGGTCGGGGCGCCCACGTTCGTGGAACGGCTCTTCGACTTCCGCGGCACGCCGGCGGCGACCCTGCGCATCGATCGATTGCTCAGCCCGGCCGACGTGCGGGTCACTCTCTATTCACCGCTCGTGATGCTCAAGCCGCGGCGAACGGTCACGCCATGAGCGGAAAGCGGTCGATTCCGCTGGTCGAGGATTCTGACACGCAGGCGCGGGCCCGCAACGAGGCTCAACTGCGGGCGATCCTCGACAATGCAGCGGACGGTATCATCACCATCGACACCGTTGGACGCATACGCAGCTTCAACAAAGCGGCCGAGGGGATATTCGGCTACGACACGGTCGACGTCATCGGCCAGAATGTCTCTTTGCTGCTGGGCGACGAGGTTGCCACCGAGGACAAGGCCGCTGCGAGTCGTCTCACCCCGACGGGCAAATCGATGCCGGTCGGGCGAGGATCGCGAGAGGTGGTTGCCCGGCGCCGGGACGGGTCACTGTTTCCGGCCGAGTACTCGGTCGGCGAGATCGGGGGGGATGAGGACCACCTCTATGTCGGCGTCTTTCGCGATGTCACTGACCGCAAACGAGGCGAAGAGGCGCTGCGTGAAGCCAACGCGCAGATCCACCTGCTGCTCGATTCGATCGGCGAGGGCGTTTACGGCATCGACGTGGAGGGGCGGACCACCTTCGTCAACCGGGCGGCACTTGCGATGCTCGGCTTCTCCGAGGGCGAGGCACTCGGAGAGTACGCGAATGAGCTGTTTCACCACAGCCGGGCTGACGGTTCGCCCTGCCCGGCCGAGGATTCACCCGGTCTGAAGACCATCCGCACGGGGACGGCCAGCGAGGGAATAGAGGAAACGTTCTGGCGGAAAGACGGCACCAGTTTTCCAGTGACGCTATCGAGTCAGCCGATCCGCAAGGACGGTAGCCTGGTCGGCGCGGTGGTGAGTTTTCAGGATACCTCCCATCGACTGGAGATGGAGGCACGATTTCGCCAGGCCCAAAAGATGGAAGCGGTCGGCCGCCTGACTGGCGGCGTTGCGCATGACTTCAACAATCTCTTGACCGTCATGATGGGCAATTTGCAGCTCCTGGAGCGGACACTGGGCGAGAATGACAACGCCAAAAGGCGCATCGACGCGGTGATGGGGGCAGCAAAGAGCGGCGCCGAACTCACCCGACGTCTGCTGAGTTTCTCACGCCAGCAGGTGCTCGAGACCGGAACGGTGGATGTCAGTGAACTGGTGCGCGATATGGTCGACATGTTGCGACGCACGATGGGGGAGAACATCAGGGTCAACACTTCGCTCAGCACTGAGCAATGCCTGGGTCGGACCGATCGCAACCAGCTCGAAAATGCGCTGTTGAACCTGTGCGTGAATGCGCGTGACGCGATGAAAGGCGGGGGAAGCCTCACCATAGAAACCAGGCGTGTCGAGCTGGATGACGCGTACGCGGCGACGCGTGGCGAGGTGCGGCCCGGGCGCTACATCGAGATCGCGGTGTCGGATACCGGGACGGGCATTCCGCGGGAGATCATGGACAAGGTCTTCGAACCGTTCTTCACGACCAAGGAGACAGGGGAGGGCACCGGCCTGGGGCTCAGCACGATCTTCGGCTTCATGAAGCAATCAGGCGGTCACGTGAGCGTCTACAGCGAAGTCGGCTATGGCGCCACGTTCAAGCTGTTTGTCGCCGAGGGGGGCAGCGCCGAAGTGGCTGCCGATGCGGAAGAGCTGAAAGAGACGAATGCATTTGTCGTCGATCGCAATGCGACGATTCTGGTGGTCGAGGACGAAGAGGGGGTCCGCGATATCGCCGTGTCTATGCTGGCCGATGCCGGCTATCAGGTGATCGAGGCACACAACGGACCGGCGGGTCTTCAGGCCTTCACCGATCATCCCGAAATCGATCTGGTGTTTTCCGATGTCATCATGCCGGGTGGGATGAGCGGGCCCGAGATGGTCAACCTCATCAGGAAGCAGCGGCCGGACATGCCTGTTCTGTTCGCGTCGGGCTATGCCGAAAGGGCGCTGCGCGACAAGGATGCGCTCATTCCCCACGCCAGGTTTATCGCCAAGCCGTACGATGTTGCCGATCTGCCGAACCGCATCGGGTCGTTGCTGGAGGCGGCATCGCGATGAGCAAAGGACCGATCCTTCTGGTTGTTGACGACGAACCGCTGATTGCCGATCTCATCGGCGAGGTCGCCGAAGCGATCGGCTTCTCGGTGGTCATGGCCCATGACGGCAATGCTTTCCACGACGCCTACGGCCGGGAAGAGCCGGGGGTGATCTTTCTCGATCTCAAATTGCCGGGCTTCGACGGCATCGAGTTGCTGCGTTTCCTCGGCGAGCAGCGTAGCAAAGCGACAATCTTCATTGCCAGCGGATCGGACGCGAGAACCCTCGCTGCCGCCCGCTCCGTCGGCGAGCAATACGACTTGGACATGGGCCGCACGCTCGCCAAGCCTCTCCTGGTCGAGGATATCGAAGCCGCCTTGAAGTCGCGCGCCGGATTCCGTCAGCGTGTCCGCTCGGAGGACGTTCGCCGGGCTATCGAGAACGACGAAATACAGGTTCACTTTCAGCCGAAGGTCGATCTCTTCGCGAACGCCGGCAGACGCATGACGGGGGTGGAGGCGCTGGCGCGCTGGGCGCTGCCCGATGGCGGCTGGGTGTTTCCCGACCAGTTCATTCCGGTTGTGCGGGATTCGGGACTGATGCACGCACTCACGGAGGTGGTGGCAAACAAGGCGTTCGCTGCAGCACGCTCATGGCTGGACAACGGCCTCGACCTTGCCGTCAGCGTCAACATCGACGGCACGATGCTTGATGACCGCTCACTGCCCGACAGGTTGGCCGAATTGGCCATCAAGCACGGTGTCGACCCGGCCCGCATCACCCTGGAGGTTACCGAGTCGGCAGCGATGTCGGCGCCCGCGGCGACGATGGACATTCTGACTCGCTTCCGTCTGAAAGACTTCAACGTCTCGATCGACGACTTCGGAACCGGCTATTCCTCGCTGGTGCAGCTCTACCGCCTGCCGTTCAACGAGCTGAAGATCGACAAGTCGTTCGTGATGGACATCGGCGTCAATGCGGAGGCGGAGATCATCGTCGAAATTCTGGCGCTTCTGGGCAAGAAGCTGAACCTCAAGGTGTGCGCGGAAGGTATCGAGAACGGTGCCATGCTGAAGCATGTTCAGAAGAGTGGCTGCGACCTTGGCCAAGGCTATTTGTTCAGCAAACCGGTGGCTGCAGACATGATCGAAATCCTCGCCAAACGGTGGAGCGCCGACGCCGATTCGGCGGCGTGACCCTTCGCGGGGTTCGCGAACTCAGCGAAGAGAACGCCGAGACTGGCGAAAACATTTAGGCTTTGGTCCGCGCAGTTGAGCTGCCGGTCGCTGGGGCGCGCCCATGCTGTGGTGTTCGTTCTTGGCCGCTCGCTCGAGACGAGCGATGGTGGCGAAATGGCGAGCGCCGGGCCAGTCCGTCTCGCCCGCATGGCTGGCCCGTTGGCGCAGAGGAGAACGTGATGGCAGGCCTGTTCGGGGCGGAACGCCCGCTGATCGCGATCGTCCGCGGGATCGAGCCGGGCGAGGCCAAAGCGGTGCTGGAGGCGCTGATCGGCGCGGGCATCGGGCTGATCGAGGTGCCGCTCAACTCGCCCGATCCCATCCGTTCCGTTCGTACCATGGTGGCGGACGCAGGGTCGCGCGCCATTGTGGGCGCCGGGACGGTGCTGACCATCGCCGAGGTCGAGGCGGTCAAGGCGGCTGGCGGCGCACTCATCGTTTCACCCAATTGTGATGGTGCGGTCATTCGCGCGACCAAAGCGGCCGGCCTGTTCTCGTGCCCCGGCGTGTTCACCGCGACGGAGGCGTTTGACGCCATAGCGTCCGGTGCCGATGCGCTGAAGTTCTTTCCGGCCGATCTGATCGGACCGGCCGGGATCAAGGCGATGTCCGTCGTCCTTCCCAAGCGAATACCGCTGCTGGCGGTCGGTGGTGTCACGGACGGCAACATCAGTGATTACGTTGAAGCCGGCGCCGTCGGCTTTGGTCTCGGCTCCAGCCTATACAAGCCGGGGATGTCAGCGCAGGAGGTTGCGGCCAGGGCGGCCGCGATCGTGGCAGCCTACGATGCCGCGGTGAGGTAGGCATGGTCGGCGTGCTCGCGGTGAGACGTTGCGAACACACTGCCGGATGGAGCACAAGCAAGCTGTGTCAACACGCCCCGCGGGGCCAGTTCCTCGCTCAGAAATGCTGTCGCAGCTGGACATAGGCGGTGGTCGCCGGCGCCACGTAGGGAGCCGTGCTGCCGCTCGCCGGTAGGCCGCCATATTCAGTGCCGGCAGGACCGATGGGCACCTGGGCACCTGCTATCAGGTCGGCATTGTCGCTCAGCGACCAGTTGGCCTCCGCGGCGGCGTAAAAACTGCCGTCGTCGAGGTTGGCAATGATGCTGGGCGAAAGGGACAGCAGCGGTGTCCACTCCAGCGTCATGCCCCCGGCCGCATAGTCTTGCGAGGTGTTGAAGACCTGTCCACGCAGGAGCCGGTCTTTGAGATCGGCCGGTAGCGCGTCATATGCCGTGCCCTTCGCGGCAACGCCGAAGCCATTGTGAAAGTACTCGGCAAAAACCGTCGCGTTTC
>Ga0307436_1000356_pt1 | contig 21195 bp, 16 predicted proteins | sample SalMarWE160440MG_FD_202513 | JGI IMG/M metagenome (GOLD analysis project Ga0307436, IMG submission 202513) | Salt marsh sediment microbial communities from the Plum Island Ecosystem LTER, Massachusetts, United States - WE1604-40 | ecosystem: Environmental > Aquatic > Marine > Intertidal zone >...
CTGGCGCTTCACATCAATGACCTCAGCCGCCATGTCGGCCAACCCAAACATTTCATAAAGCGCGGCAAGTTTGAGGATCTTTATTGGAGAGAGGTCGTCGTTCCAGCTAATTCGATCGTATTCCGAAGCGGCATCGCGAAAATAAACAGCATCACCCTGGATGACCTGTCCGCCCTCCGTGTCTCCAGCAAAATTATGGACGAAAGGCAACGGCAACGCTTTTCGTGAATACCGTCTATAGCTTATGTCCGTCAGTGAATAGCCCAGTTCTCTCATTTTGCGATCAATATTATGAAACGTGTTGGCCGTTTCTAGATATGACCCAGTCCAATTTACCTCGATAGCGAAACCCAGAATGCTATGTGAGCGGATAATGTCTTCAGATGATATCAACACGTCGAGGTCGGTACCATCGACGTCAATCTTGATGAAGTCGACGTTTGACAATTCACTTGATTTCACGAATTCCGAAACGCCGATAATATCCTTTGCATCGGTGAGATCTTCTTTGATCGGCTGCGCCTGTGCCTGCGCGATGTTATGCGCGATCGCGTGATGGCTACTTAGACGTTTCCACGGATCAAAATGCTCGGAAATACGGCGGTTTTCTGTATGTCGTCGCTGCACAAAAGGATGCGATTCAGGCAGACCAACAAAGCGAGGTATATAGGTTACCCGTGGATTTTGTTCATTTTCCTGCAGCCTTCGGCACTCGGATTCTTGCGGGTCGAATCCGAACGCCACTAGCTGTGAACCGAATTCACGCCAGATCGGATGAATGCCGCCGCTAGCCCCGACGTCGATGAGAACAAATGGGTCCCGTTCGAACAGCGCCTGTTGCGTAAGTAAACCGGCAAGTATCGGCTTCTGAATAAGATGATCCACTGGCTGAATCCAAACTCCTACTCGATCGCGTTCGTTATTTTTCTAACAAAGCCGGTTCAACTTGGCTAGGCAAGGCACAATTGGGCCGTTCTGCGGTGCCTGGCTCGCGGGTAGCAAATGCGTACGGACCGAATTCAGGGCCCATGCCTCAAGTTCTGCCCCGCACGGTCCGAGCGGTGCGCTTGCGCCGGCACGAGACGCCGCCATTCGCGCGCCCGCGGCCGTTAGAAAGCCCGTATTCCTCCTTCGTTGGTCTTGATGCGTGCAAGCGGGAACCGTTGAACTGCGGTCTCCTTTCGTATATGGGAACGGCTGGTCTTGTTGGGGGTCCGAATGAAGTCAGCGTTGGTTTGCGGAGCGGGTGGGTTCATTGGCGGGCACCTCGTTAAGCGATTGAAAAAAGAAGGTTTTTGGGTCCGGGGTGTCGACCTGAAATTGCACGAATTTGCCGAGACCGAGGCTGATGACTTCGTCATCGGCGATCTGCGCGATCCGGCCTTTTGCCGGGCCGTGGTCGACCGCCGTTTTGATGAGGTCTACCAGCTCGCGGCCGACATGGGCGGCGCTGGGTATGTATTCACAGGCGAGAATGACGCCGACATCATGCACAACTCGGCGACCATCAACCTCAACATGCTGGACGCCTGTCACAAGCGTACCGTCAAGCGCATCTTTTATTCCTCATCCGCCTGCATGTATCCGGCCTACAATCAAGAAGACCCTGACAACCCCAATTGCGCCGAAGATTCCGCCTATCCGGCCGCCCCCGATAGTGAATATGGCTGGGAGAAACTGTTCAGTGAACGGGTCTATCTCTCCTATCAGCGCAATCATGGCATCCAGGTTCGGATCGCCCGTTATCACAACATCTTCGGTCCGGAGGGCACCTGGGACGGCGGCCGCGAAAAGGCTCCCGCCGCGCTATGCCGCAAGGTGGCCGTGGCCAATCAGGGCGGCGAAATCGAAATCTGGGGCGACGGCAAGCAGACCCGATCTTTTCTTTATGTGGACGAATGCCTAGAGGGCACCTTGCGGCTCATGCGCTCGAACTTCACCGGCCCCGTCAATATCGGCTCGGCGGAGATGGTGACCATCAACGGCCTCGCCACAATGATCATGACGATCGCCGGAAAGCCGCTGACGATCCGAAACATACCGGGCCCGCTCGGGGTGCGCGGGCGCAATTCCGATAACCGTCTTATTCAGCAGCGGCTCGGTTGGGCGCCGCAGCAACCACTGGTCAAGGGTCTTGAGACGACCTATGGATGGATTCAACAGCAAGTCATGCGGAACGCAGCCTAGCTGCTAGCGCGTTCAGGATGGGAGTCGAGTATGGACGTCACCGTCGTCGGACTTGGAAAGCTCGGCTCTCCTTTGGCTGCAGTGCTTGCCTCCAAGGGACACAACGTCATCGGGGTCGATCTGAATGCAGAATTCGTCAGCCAGATCAATGCCGGCCAGGCCCCCGTCGTCGAGCCGCAATTGCAGGATTTGATCACGGCGCATCGCGCCAGGTTGCGCGCGACAACGGATTTCAACGACGCCATCCCGAAGAGCGACATTTCCTTCATCATCGTGCCGACGCCGAGCCGATCCGACGGCGTGTTCACCAATCAATACGTTGTCGACGCAGTCAAGCACATCGGCGAGGCTCTGCACACCACGGACCGCTACCACGTCGTCAACATCACCAGCACGGTAATGCCGGGATCGACCGGTGGCGAGATTCGTGAGGCTCTGGAAAAGGCGAGCGGACGCACGGTCGGTCGCGATGTCGGCCTCACCTACAATCCGGAATTCATCGCGCTCGGCAGCGTGGTCCACGATCTGCTCAAGCCCGACATGCTGCTGATCGGCGAGTCCGATCCGCGCGCGGGCGACACGTTGTCGAGCGTGTATGCCTCCACCGTCGAAAGCAATCCGCCGATCCAGCGGATGAATTGGGTCAATGCCGAAATCACCAAGATCGCCGTGAACACCTACGTCACCACCAAGATTTCCTACGCGAACATGCTCGCGGAATTGTGCGACCGTTTGGCGGGAGCAGATGTTGACGTGGTCACGTCGGCCATCGGCAAGGACAGCCGTATTGGCACCAAGTATCTCAAAGGTGCGCTCGGCTATGGTGGCCCCTGCTTCCCGCGCGACAACAAGGCCTTCGCGGCTCTGGCGCAGTCGGTTGGCGCGCCGGCGGACATCGCCGTCGCAACCGACGTCATCAACCGGCGGCAAATCGATCGCGTATTACAGGCGGTTCAGGGACTGGCCGCCAACGGCGCCTCCGTTGCCGTACTGGGCATGTCGTACAAGCCGAACACACCGGTGGTCGAAGAAAGTCAGGGTGTCATGATCGCCCAACGGCTGGCCAGTTCCGGCTTTCAGGTGGTCGTCTATGATCCGTTCGCACTGCCCAACACAACCGCCCTGCTGCAGGACGAGGCGATCCCGATGCAAAGCGCTTCGGATGCAGTGCGGGCCGCCGATGTCGTCGTCATTGCCGTCCCCTCACCCGAATACGCGGACATTCCAGCGGAGATCTACTCAGAAGACGGGCGCCGCCGCACCGTGGTCGATTGCTGGCGCTGCACGCCACCCGATTTGTCGAAGTTCGCGGATGTGGTTCATCTGGGAATGGGCAGGCAACGAGCTCTGCCGCGGGACACCCGGACCTTGCGCGCGGTCTCCGGGTAGCTTGGCGGCATTGCCATTGCGCCTATCATTCCCCGCGACAGCATCGCGCTGGGCGCAGCGGATTTAGCTCCGAAACCGGTCGTGACATTCCTTTCACCATATCGGCACGGCTTCCTGCGCGTCGCGTCCTGCGTTCCGCGCATTGAGGTTGGCGACCCGACATTCAATCTTGAACAAACCGTCGCGCTCGCCCGCAAGGGCGACGCGGACGGCGTCGGGGTGATGATCTTTCCGGAACTCGGCCTGTCGGCCTATGCCATCGACGACCTGCTGTTCCAGGACGCGCTACTCGATAAGGTCATTTGGGCCCTACAGCAGATCGTGGCCACCTCGCGCGAACTCAACCCGGTCCTCGTGCTCGGCGCGCCGCTGCGCCAGAAGGGCCGGCTGTTTAATGCTGCCGTGGTTGTCCACCGCGGACGGATTCTCGGCGTTGTGCCGAAGACTTATCTGCCGAACTACCGAGAGTTCTACGAGTGCCGCCACTTCGCCACGGGAGCCGGCGTATGGGGCGAGACGATCGAGATCGGCGAGTGGACCCTTCCTTTCGGAACGGACCTGCTGTTCCAGGCGCGGGGCCCGCTGCCGTTCATGGCGCATGTGGAACTCTGCGAGGACTTTTGGGTCCCGCAGCCGCCGTCGACGGCAGCGGCCATGGCCGGGGCTGAAATCCTGCTCAACTTGTCGGCCAGCAACATCACCATCGGCAAGGCGGAAATGCGCAACCTGCTCTGCGCATCGCAGTCGGCCCGCTGCATCGCAGCTTACGCGTATTCGGCGGCCGGGCCCGGCGAGTCGACCACCGACCTCGCTTGGGATGGCCAGGCAGCCATCTTCGAAAACGGCGAAAAGCTTGCCGAAACTCTTCGCTTTCAGACGGAAGCGACCTGGGCCGTGGCCGACGTCGATCTCGACCGGCTTCGCCAAGAGCGCAGCCGCATGGGCACCTTCGGCAATTGCGTGACGGTCAATCGCGCCCTCGCCCCGCCCTTCCGCGTGCAGTCGTTTGAGTTCGAGCCATCGACAACCGAAAGATCCCTGCTGCGCGACGTGCCACGCTTTCCCTTTGTCCCGGCGGATCCGGCCAAGCTGCGGGAGAACTGTGACGAAGCCTACAACATCCAAATCCAGGGCTTGGCCAAGCGACTGGAAGCGACCGGCATCAAGAAGGTCGTGATCGGCGTCTCCGGCGGTCTCGATTCAACGCAGGCGTTGATCGTCTGCGCTCGGGTGATGGATCGGCTGCAGCTTCCGCGCACCAATGTGCTCGCCTACACGCTGCCCGGCTTTGCAACATCCACCAAGACGAAATCCAATGCCTGGAAATTGATGGAAAGCCTTGGCGTCACGGCGAGCGAAATCGACATCACGCCTGCCGCCAAGCAGCTCCTCGCCGACATCGGGCATCCGTTCAGCGAGGGCGCAAAGCAATATGACGTGACGTTTGAGAACGTGCAGGCGGGCCTGCGCACGGACTATCTGTTCAGGCTCGCCAATCATAACGGGGCCCTGGTCTGCGGCACGGGCGATCTGTCGGAGCTCGGACTCGGTTGGTGCACTTACGGCGTCGGCGACCATATGTCGCACTACAATGTGAACGCCTCCGTCTCAAAGACTCTGATCCAGCACCTCATCCGCTACGTCGCCCGCTCTGGCGGGATCGACGCGAAAACCGCCGATGTTCTCTACCTGATCCTCGACACGGAAATTTCGCCGGAATTGGTGCCCGCCGATTCCGACGCCGCGATCCAATCTACGGAGAAGGTCGTCGGCCCCTATGAGTTGCAGGATTTCAGCCTGTTTTACATCACGCGATTTGGTTTTCGGCCGTCGAAGATCGCCTACCTGGCTTACCATGCGTGGAGCGACGTCGAGCGCGGATTTTGGCCGGAAGGCATTCGTGCGGAGAAGCGCCGCGCCTATACGCTGGCCGAGATCAAAGCATGGATGCGCGTCTTCTTGTATCGTTTCTTCGCCATCAGCCAATTCAAACGGTCGGCACTCCCGAATGGGCCGAAAATAAGTTCAGGCGGCTCGCTATCTCCGCGCGGTGATTGGCGCGCGCCCTCGGACGGCAACGCCAAGGTATGGCTCGAGGAGCTGGATGCGCACGTCCCGGACGATTGAGGCGTCGTCCGGACTGTTTCGGCGCCGGCACTTGCGGTTTTGTTACTCGCTCGGAAGCAGCGATGAATATTCCGTGCCGCTCTTGATCAGTCGCGTCCATAAAGCTAGCTTGCAGCGCCGGCAACACGGCATCGCATGATCGTACAAGACAATGGAAGAAAAGTGCTTCATCCACATTCACCTTCCGCGGACTGCGGGGACCACGATCCGCAATTTGTTGGTTCCTAAATTCCTTGAGCAGTGTTTCCCCGACCAAGTCTATCTGATCGATATCGGCCCTGAGTATGGCTGCCTACACGGTTCGTTTGAACAATTCAAAACATTGCCTTTATCGACGCGGGAGAAAATCCGGTTCGTCGCCGGCCATGTGGACATGTCCATATTGGAATATGTGCCAAATCCGTACGCATTCACAATTATGCGCGATCCGGTTGAACGCGCACTTTCTGATTACTGGTATTGCTATCACGCCAGCGAGAATCCTGCGTACCTTAATGCTCGGACCCTATCGCCCATTGCGTTCATAGAAGGCGGCTGGAGCCAAACACGAAATGGTCAAGCGCGTTATCTGTCCGGCGTCGTGTTTGATCCCGACGCCGTGGTCAGCGACGACGAGATGATCGAGCGAAGCAAGAAGGCGCTTCTTCGTATTGATTATGTGGGTCTCTACGAGCACCTGGCTGAAGCGTGCAACGAATTGTGCGCGATCGCCAATCTCTCGCCCCTCGGCACGATAGATCTGCATTTGAACAGTGCGACGCGCAAACTGGCCGTTACCGCACCCGAATTAGCTGCAATTCGGGCGTGCAACCCGGTTGATCAAATACTCTATGATATTGCGCGCCATCGCTGGTATGAGAAAGCGCCGCCAAGCTCGTTATAGTGCGCACTGGCGATTGTGTCGACACACATCGTTTTTCGTGAATTGGCCAAAGACTGCCGATGAGCGGTCCCGCGCTCAAACGACGGGATCGGATCGACGTATCTCCGAAGGTGCGCTTTCGGGCGGCGGCGGAAGTCCTTGTTGGCTCGCAGAAACTGAACCCGCTTCCGATGTAGCTTCGTTTTGGTCCGCTGCTTCCTTGACCGCCGCTTGAGCGGCGTCAACCTGACGGTCGGACTGATAGTGACTAAGCACGTCGTCGACGCTTCCCTCGGCAACGATCCGGCCGGCTTCCAGCAGCACCGCACGGTTGCAGACGGCTTTAAGGTACGCCGGGTTATGCGATGCAAACGCCAGAATCCTGGAACGGCTCACCACGCCGTGCAGGCGCTGGTTTGCCCGCTCAATGAAATCGGCGTCACCCATGGCGATCCATTCGTCCATCAACAAGATGTCCGAGTTGACCGAGGTTGCTATTGAAAACAGCAGACGCAGCGTCATGCCGCTCGAATAGGTGCGCACCGGCAGGTGTAGGAATTCGCCGAGCCCGGAAAATTCCGAAATCTCCTCCACCCGTTTCTCGATTTCCTTGCGGTCGAGGCCCATGACCAGACCGCGCAACATGATGTTCTCGTAACCGGTCGCCTCGTCATCGAGTCCCAAGCTGATGTCGAACAAGGGAACGCATTGTCCCTGAACCGTGATGCTACCGGAAGTCGGGTAGTAGATTCCCGCCAGCACGCGCAGCAATGTGGTCTTGCCGGCCCCGTTGGGGCCCATCAATGCAAGACGGTCGCCGTCGTTAAGCGTGAGAGAAATATCCTGCAGGGCGCGGACCATCGTTTTCGAGCCGTCGTCCTTGTTGGAGATAAAGCCGCCGACCGCGGTGCGGAATGCCGTCTTCTTGAGCGAACGGGCGGACGTCTCGTAAAGAATGAAATCGACCCCGACGTTCTTCAGCTCGATCTTTACCATTATGGCGTTTCCCAACCGCTCAAAACGTTCGTGTCGCCGGCCTATAGCCAATAGGCAATGAGACGGCGAAACCGGCCATACATCATCAAGCCAAGGATCAAGATCAGCCCCGCAGACCCGATCGCGATACCCCACTCGCGGGCATCGACCGCTTGCGCGAGAAGCGGCGCACGCACGACTTCAATCAGACTGTAAAAGGGATTGAGCCACACAATCGGAGAGGCTCGCATCGCTTGCGACGGCGTCCAGATAATAGGCGACAAGAAAAACAGCAGCTGCAAGAGCGAGGTGACAATCTGCGGCATGTCGCGGAATCGCGTGCAGATGATGCTCAAGACCAGAACCAGTCCGAACAAGAACACGCCGAGGATGACCAGGCCCGCAATGGCAAAGAGCGCCGACGGCTCGAGCGCCCATTGATAATAGGTCCAGGCGACGAGGATGACGACGAAGCTATGCAGGAAAATGATGGCATTGCGCCACAATAGCCGGAATACGTGAACGCTTAGCGGAATCGACGATGACTTGATAATGGGGGCCGCGGTGATGAACACGTTGCAGCCCTCGACGATCGTCGTGTTAATAAAGCCCCAGATGATCATGCCGCAGGCAAGATACGGAATGTAATCCGCGGTATGTTTACGAAACAGGCCAGCGTAGAGGACCCCGATCGCCAAAATCGTGACGCCCGTGCTTATGACAAGCCAAAAAGGGCCAATCATCGTCCGCCGATAGCGGAACTTGATATCCGCCCAGCCGAGCGTGGACCAAAGCCCGTAGTTCTGGATCGTACGCGCGATTTCGACCGGGGCGGACACGTCAACTCCACAACGCCAAAAGCCACTAAGCTGAGGGCTTAGTAGAAAGACGCTGAAACGTCAATAATCCTTGCGTTTTGCGGCTGGCTCCCATGTTCTGGGTACCAAGCTCGTCCAATAGCCTCGAATCGGCACGCCAGATCGCCATCCATAAAGGCAGCGCTCGGTTGGCGAAGCGGCTTGCCGGATGGGCTTCGCCAACTGTGTTCGGCTCAACAGTCGTCGTTTTCTGCACAGATGAATTTGCGATCTCTCGATCGGTGGATTCCAGACGACCTCGAATCGGTTAAAAAGCGTAGGTTGAGAGTCAGGCAGGGTTCGTTCGCTAGCGCTCCTTTCAAGGCGCAGTTGCGATGCGATCTGACGTAATCGATGCGGAATAGGGATCGTTCCAAAATATTTGGCATCCCCAAGATGGCAATTCGGCCTGCCCCCAGAGCACTCATTTCGGAATCAGACCACGCGGTGTTCCTGGTACCGCCCTGTGCTGACTTGATGAGCCGATCGGACGACAAAAGTCTTGTTTTAACAAAAAATTAACCATATCCGGACCGTACTGGTTTGTTGGGGGACTCTGGGATGAGGAGAACCGGCCGGGTCAATCATGGAACCTCCAACTGACGGTGCAAGGGTTGCCCACAGGCAGCCATCGTACTGCTTGCCGCACGCGTTGGTGCGCCGACTTCCACTACTCGGCCTCTTGCAAAAGATCTCTTCGCTCGCGGTCTATCTCCTTCTTATCCGCATTTTATCTGCGGCCGGCTTTATCGTCGCGCTGTGGCTGTGTCCCGTTCAGGTCTTTGCGAGTCTGGGCCTCTACCTTGCCTCGCTCAGCCTGGCCGCAATCGCAGTTTTCGGCCGGTATGAATTGCTGGTGGTTGGCGCACGCGATGAGCAGCAGTGCGCCGACTCCGTCCACCTCTGCACCCTCACGGCAGCAGGCGCCGTCGCCGCGGCGCTATTCGTCGCCATGATTGTCAACCGGCTTTTTGTTACGCAAATTACGGTCTGCTTTGCCGGCGCGCTTTTCGCCCGCGCTTGGTTGCGCCTCGGCCTCACATTCGCAACGCGCTATGGCCGATACGATCGCGCTTTAAAAGCGCTGCTTCCACACGCGATCGGCCAGCCGTTTGTCCTCGTCTCTCTCATTCACCATGGTTACGATCCGCTGATTGCGTTTGTCCTTTCCGATGTCGCAGGCCACGTGATTGCCGCCGCCGGCGTCAGCATCAGCGAGTGGCACGCGTTTCGCTTCTTTTTTCGGCAGCCAGTGCGCTATCGTCGGGTCGGCGAGTTGGCGCTCGCCAATTTCCGGTTGCCGACAGTCAACCTGACGGCCTCCGCCTCGGCGTTCCTGTTCGCGATTACGCCGTTGTTCTTCTTGCCGGGACTGTCAAACGGCATCTTGGCCGGCACGCTTGCGCTGCTGTTTCGCGTGCTCGATGTGCCCACATCGCTGACGAGTGCGTCGCTCAGCCCGATCCTCATGAAAGAGGTCGCCGACCGCAATCGGGACGGAACCCAGTGGATGCTGCGCAGCACTTTCCTGCTTCCGGCCGTCATCGCCACGATCGTCTTCGGACTGATCTCGCTCGGCGGACTTACGCTAAATAGCCTGCAACTTTCGCCGACCTGGCATATGGCTCTGACGATCTTGCCGGTGGTCGCGCTATTTCAGGCCAGCATCGCCGCAACGTCCCCCCTCATCGACGTCGCCACGCTGGCCGGCCGTCAGCAGGGCCTGGCGGCTTTCAATATCGTTGCGGTCGGCGCTGCCGGCTTGGCGTTTCTGTTGTGGAGCAACGACCCGGTTTTTGCGATCGTGCTGGCTGGCTCGATCGGCTTCGCCCGGGTTATCGCCATCAGCATATGGCTCTTGGCGTCCAGCGAACACAGTATCTTGGGCTCGCATTCGATTGCGGGCGCAAGGATGCAAGCCTGATAGCGGCATTGGAATCGCTGGCGTCCCGGGCCCAGGTTCGGCTATTTGTCTCTCCGCCAATCCGGTCGGAGGGACGCAAACGTGATCGAACCAAAGGTCCTCGCAACCGTATTTGATTGTATTTCGCCTATCCACCCCGTGGTGCATTCGACCATAATGTGCTCCTGACGTGGACGCGATCCTCCTCTTTCTCGCCGCCGGTGCGGCAGTTGCGACCTCCGGCATGATTGCGCTCGCGCGCCCGTTCCTGCGCAGCTACGCGCTCGCTCACCCGGATCAGCGCTCGTCGCACAAAGCCCCCACGCCGCAGGGTGGCGGAATATTCGTCATCGCGACGACGGTCGCGGCGGCGGCGTTAGCGGCTTATCTGCAGTCGAGTTATGAAGGTGTCCCGCTCTCGCTGGCCTGGGTACTGGCCGCAACGATCGCGCTCGCAATCGTCGGCGCGGTTGACGATGTTCGCTCGCTGCAAGCAGTCCCACGCCTCATTCTACAGACCGTCGCCGTCGTGGTCGTCGTCGCGACGCTTCCTGCCGAGCTGCACATCATCCCTGCCCTTCCCTGGTGGCTCGAGCGCTTCGGCATTTTGCTCGCTATCCTCTGGTTCGTGAACCTCGTCAACTTCATGGACGGCATCGACTGGATGACGGTCGCCGAAACGGTGCCGGTTACCGCCGCCCTCGCCGCGTTCGGGCTCATGGGCGCGCTTCCTCGCGAAGCGACAGCCGTGGCGTTTGCACTCTGTGGCGCCACGGTCGGGTTCGCACCGTTCAACCGTCCGGTGGCACGGCTGTTTTTGGGCGACGTCGGCAGCCTGCCGATCGGATTGCTGCTCGGCTGGCTGCTTGTCCTGCTGGCCGGTAGCGGCCATTTGGCAGCGGCCCTGCTATTGCCGCTCTATTACGTTGCCGATTCCACTATCACGCTGTTGCGCCGACTCGCCAAGGGCGAGCAGGTCATGAAGGCTCACCGCAGCCATTTCTATCAACGCGCCACCAACGGCGGCTTTAGCGTCTACGCCATTGTTGGCCGGGTCTTCCTGTTGAACTGCGCGCTGGTCGCCCTTGCCACCACCACTATTCTGACGGCTTCTCTGCCGTCCCAGGCGGCCGCAGTGGCCGCGGGCTGCGTCCTGGTCGGCCTGCTGCTGCGTCAATTCGCGCTCCGCAAGCGGTAGCCGTGGGACGCCGCCTGCGCGACGCGCCACAGGATTTATTGTGCGTCCGGTCCCCAATTGCGCTGCCGGATTCTGAACTCCGGGCGGGTGGGACCACCGAACCCGATACATTGACCACTATCGCAAGCCAGCCTATATCAACTGTCGTGACGACGGGTGTAGCATTCACCATAGTTGGCGACGCGTGGTTGCGGGGCAGCTACCAAAAGCGAGGTCCCGCGAGAAATCGTGATAGGGGGTGCGATGAAGGTTTTGGTGTTGGGCGGCGACGGTTTCTGCGGATGGCCGACCGCCCTACATTTGTCAGCGCGCGGATATGAGGTCTCAATTGTCGATAACCTGTCTCGTCGCAATATCGATAATGAGCTTGAAGCGTCATCGCTGACGCCGATCTCACCGATTGGCCATCGCTTGCGTGCCTGGAAGGAACTCACCGGCAAAAAGATTGACTTTCAAAACTTCGACGTCGCCGATAATTATCATCGGCTCCTGACGTTGATCAGCGAGTGGAATCCGGACGCTATCGTTCACTTCGCGGAACAGCGCGCGGCCCCCTATTCTATGAAATCGTCCTTCCACAAACGCTACACCGTAAACAACAATCTCAACGCTACCAATAACCTGTTGGCGGCAGTGGTGGAGGCCAATAGCGCCGCCCATATCGTTCACCTCGGGACGATGGGTGTTTACGGCTATGGTGCCGCCGGCATGACAATTCCGGAGGGTTATCTGCCGATCAAAGTTGATGCTCCCGATGGCACCGAAATCCGCCAGGAAATTCTGTTTCCGGCGAACCCGGGCAGCATCTACCACATGACGAAGACTCAGGATCAGTTGCTGTTCGCTTTCTACAATAAGAACGATCAAGTTCGAGTTACCGATCTTCATCAGGGAATTGTCTGGGGTACGCAGACGGCCGAAACCAGCCAGGATGAGCGCCTGATCAATCGCTTCGACTATGATGGTGACTACGGCACGGTACTCAATCGCTTCCTGATGCAGGCGGCCATCGGTTATCCGCTCACGGTACACGGCAGCGGCCGACAGACCCGCGCCTTCATCAATATTCAAGATACCGTCCGCTGTATCGAATTGGCCGTTGCCAATCCGCCGCAGAGGGGCGAGCGCGTTCGCATCTTTAATCAGATGACCGAGACGTTCCGGCTGATCGATCTGGCCAAGATGATTTCCGAAATGACCGGCGCCAAGATTGCGCACGTTGAAAATCCGCGGAAAGAAGCCGACGCCAACGACTTGGCGGCTGAAAACAAGAGCCTGCTGGGGCTTGGCCTCGAACCGATCACGCTCAGCAGCGGATTGCTTACTGAAATTGCCGAAATCGCCAAGAAATATGCGGACAACTGCGACAAATCAAAAATCCCCTGCGTGTCGCGCTGGTAAGCCGTGATCTGGCAGTCATGTACGGTGCATGATCGATGAAGGTACTAATCACGGGCGGCGCGGGCTTCATCGGTTCCAATCTCTGCCATCACCTGGCTGAAATCGGCGCCTATGATGTGACGGTCATCGACGATCTGTCGGCGGGGCAGACCGAGCACCGGTTACCGTCCAGCGTCAACGTCATTGTCGGCGATTTCACCGACAAAAAGCTCATTTCGGATTGTCTACGCGGCGTTGACGCCGTAATCCATCTTGCCGCTTTGTCCGGCGTCATCGACTCCGTCCAAGATCCGAGGTCGAGCTTCCGGATCAATGTCGAGGGTTCATTTCAGCTGTTGGAACTGGCCCGCGAGGCGAACGTCGGCAAGCTGATCAATGCCTCAACGGGAGGCGCATTACTCGGGGATGTCAAGCCGCCGATCTCGGAGAGCATGGCACCCTGCCCGCTTTCCCCCTATGGTGCGTCCAAGCTTGCCGTAGAGGGCTACTGCTCGGCTTTTGCCGGGTCCTACGGATTTCCCTGCGTCACGCTCCGCTTCTCCAACATCTACGGGCCTCGTTCCGGCCATAAGAAGAGCGTGGTTGCCGCCTTCATCAAACAGATCATCCGCAATGAGACGGTTACCGTCTACGGCGACGGCTCTCAACAACGTGACTACCTTTACGTCGACGATCTGGTTTGCGGCATTGAAGCGGCGCTTCGACGCGAGCTTACCGGAGCCTACCAACTAGGCTATGGGGCGCCGACAACCCTCAACGCGCTCATTGCTACGCTGCGGAAAGTATCCGGCCGCAACTTCGAAATACACTACGAACCGGCCCGCAGCGGCGAAGTCCACTCGACTTGGTGCAACATTGAAAAGGCCATCCGCGGCTTTGGCTACAGCGCACCGACAGACCTCGAAACAGGTGTCAGGGCGACGTGGAAATGGTATCTTGAAAATCGGGATATTTGGACGCGCCAATTGGTTTTGACGGCATCGGACTAGCATGGGCGTTATGGGAAATCGTAAACCGGAAATGATCAACGAGGCGGCGCCCAACAGCCCCGGCCGGACGAGCGCTGCTGACCTGCCGGTATCGATCGTGATCCCCATTTACAATGAGCAATCCATTCTTTTGGACAATGCCCAGGCATTGGCGCAACACTTTGATTCCACGCTCGGCTCCGGCAATTGGCTGTTTATCTTCGTCGATAACGGCAGCACCGACGGTACTCCGGCTATTCTCGAACGAATTTTGGCGCGGTGGCCCCTTTGCCGCGTCATCAAACTCAAGGAGCCGAATTATGGAGCTGCCTTAAAGGCTGGCCTTCATGCTGCGACGACCAAATGGGCCTATATGCTCGACATCGAGCAATGGGACTTGCCGTTTATGAACTGGGCATGGGCGAACCGCAGTCACTATGACATCTTCATCGCGTCCAAACGCGCCGATCCGACGCTGAATTTTCAGCAGCCGTACCGCCGATTTCTCAGTGCGGGCCTGAACGCCGTCTTGCAGGTACTGTTCCGCTACAGCGGCACCGACACCCACGGTCCAAAATTGCTCAATCGCCAGTCGCTAAGCGATATAATTGCGAAATGTGAACTCGATCGCGGCCAGTTCGACACCGAGCTCGTTTTGCGCGCCATGCGCGCGTGTAAACGGCTGGTCGAAGTTCCGGTCGAGTACCGCGAATCGCGGCCGCATCGCAATTGGATGGTGAAGAAGATCGTGTGGAACCTGATCGCGCTGCGTCGGCTGCAGCACGTCATGAGCAGCGTTCCATTCGAGGGATATACGCATTATTATCGGTTCGCGCGCGATGACGTATTGGCGCAAGCTCACGTTAAGGCTAGCGCCCGGCGAGAGGCTGAACGTGTTTAACGCTCCGCAACCACGCTCGCGGCTCTACACCTCCAGTGGTTCTTACGCCAAGGGCATCCCGGCCGCGTTATTGGGTGTCGGTTACGAAAGTGACGGGGTCGAAAAGCTGGAGCATGAACTCGCGACGCTGGCCCCTGGGCGACACGTTATCGCTGTGCCGATGGCGCGCGTTGGTATTTATCTGGCAATCAAGCATTTCATCCGTAGGGGACAGAAAGTCATTTTATCGCCCTACACGATTTCCGATGTCGTCAATATGGTGCTGTGCGCGGGCGGGGTACCGGTCTTCGCCGATATCGAAGAAGGCGGCAGTTGCAACATCGATGCCGATGTCGTCCTTGACTTGTTGGAGACCGAGGACGACGTGGGCGCAGTTATGGTGACGCATTTCTATGGCCTCGTTTGCAACTTGGCGCCGATCCTCGACGCCTGCAAACGCAAAGGCATTCCGGTGGTTGAAGATGCCGCGCAGGCCTTTGGCGCCAAGTACGAAGGCAAGCCGGCGGGCACCATTGCCGAGGCTGGGGTCTTCAGCTTTGGTTTGCTGAAGAACGTCACCGGATTTCTCGGCGGCGCAGTAGTCACAAATGATGCAAAACTAGCTGACGCGATCCGCAAGGAACTGCAGGGCTTCAAGAGCGCTGCACGCCAACCCTTGCTGAAAAAAATGATCACAGGCGCGGCGTTTGACATTGCAACAATGCCTGTCGTCTTCGATGCCGCCGTGTACTGGCTGTTCCGGTATGCAAACTTGCATGACCTCGAATTCTTTAAAAATAAGCTCGATACCGACAGCAATCCGGTCGCCTATTCAACTTTTCCAGACCGCTATGCCGTGCGAATGGCCGGAGTCCAGGCCGACATCATCCTTCCTCAGTTTCCCAACTACGAGTCGCAAACGCGCGAGCGCATCGCCAAGGCGCGCATCTACGACGCAGGGTTTTCCGACCTCCCTCAGGTTGTGCGCCCACCACTGCGCGAAGACGGCTCCCACATCTATTTCTACTACCCGATTCAAGTTGAGCAACGCGACCGCCTTGCTCGGTTCATGACCCAGCATCTTCGCGACGTGCAAATCAGCCATCACCGGAATTGCGCAAGCCTGCCCTGTTTCGCCGAGTACTATCGTGATTGCCCCAACGCCGAAAAGGCGGCGGAGCGCGTAATTTATCTGCCGACTTATCCGAGCTACCGCGACGATCAGGTGAATGCCAACGTCGAAACGATCCGCGCCTATTGCCGGGAATCAAATGTATGGACGTAGCGGTCATCGGCAGCGGTGTATCAGGCACCTTTGCCGCCCATGCGTTGGCCAATCGCGGCATTTCCGTAACTATTCTGGATGTTGGTGAAACGCTCGATGCGCGGCACCAAGCTGTCGTCGATCGTTTGCACTACCTGGAACCGGAACGGTGGCCGGCCGAGGACCTCGCGCTGATCGACGAAAACCCGACCTACGGCAAAGGCATTCTGCCGAAAAAGGTCCACTTCGGGTCCGACTACATCTACGCCGATGACCGACCGTTCGCACGGATCAATACCAATACGGCGGGTCGCATCCCCTATCCGACCCTGGCCAAAGGCGGCTTCTCGAATATCTGGGGCGCAGCGGTCCTGCCCCCCGATGCATGCGATATGGCGGATTGGCCGATCTCACGCGCGGAAATGGAACCCTACTTCCGCAAGGTCGCTCAGGAACTTCCCATCTGCGGCGGTGAAGGAAATCTGGAGCCGAACTTCCCGCTTTATAAAGACGCAGCAGGCGCGCTTGATCCCGGACCACAAGGCGAAAGACTGCTTGCCGATCTCAAGCGCGCCGAAGGAGCATTGCTCAAGCGCCAGACCATTTTTGGCAAGGCGCGGCTTGCGGTACATACTGCCGACGCCGATCACGGCGTGCTTGCCTGCAATGGCTGCGGCTTCTGTTTCACCGGGTGTGTCCGCGGCTCGATATTCTCAACCTTGCCGATGCTTGCCGACCTCGTGCACAAGCGCGGCGTAAAGCATCGCACGGGTGTTTTTGTTGACTCGATCGTGGAGCGCGCGGGCAAGGCCGTCCTCGACGTTGTCGATACGCGCTCGCTCGAACGATCAACGCTGACCTTCGACGCGGCCTTTATCGCCGCAGGTCCGATTAACTCAACGCGCCTGCTGCTTCGTTCGCACCAAGTTTACGACCGGCCGGTTTTGCTCAAGGAAAGTCAAAAGTTCGTACTGCCGATGCTGAGATTGCACGGCGCTGCCACCGGGATCGAGCATCCCTCGATCAGCTTGGCCTCCGTCTTTATTGAAACCAAGACGCCGGGCCTGTCGGATCATTGGACCCATGCGCAAATCGTCCCGATGAACGCCATGATCGTGCAGACCGCGGGCTTGCCTGGAACCGATAATCCGATAACCGGGCCGTTGTGGAAGCCGCTGTTGCGCCGAATGATGGCCGCATGGTGCGGCATGCATTCGGACCATTCCTCGCAAGTCATGCTCCGCCTGCGCAGGGACAGCGGCGGAACGGACTGGCTGGACCTTGAACTCCAGGTCTTGGAAACCGCGCGTGCGAATGCTCGCACGGCGGCGAAGGACCTCTTTAGCAAGGGCGCACTGTTCGGCACCGTGTTTTGCCACTGGATGATGAAATTCTCGAATCCGGGTTCCGGGACCCACTGCGGCTCGTCATTTCCAATGAAAGAAATCCCAAGCGGGCCTTTTGACAGCGACGTATTGGGCCGACCATTTGGATGGACGCGGATCTTCGTCGTGGATTCCTCCGTGTTGCCCTCGATTCCGGGCACCACCCTTGCTTTTTCCGTCATGGCCAATGCATATCGGATCGCAAGCACGGCACCGCTCTGAAGGCATGCCGAGCGTCGGTCCAGTCGTCAGCCGATCGAAGTGAGCGTTACCGTTTCTATGGAAATCGCGCGCAACTTCTTCGCCTATGCCAAACGCCGGGCGAGCGTCGACTACCAACAGTCGATCGTCCGTCGGACGGCGATGCTTTGCGCTTTGGTAATGCCCGCGTTCGGCGCAAATTTTCTTGTTTACTACTTTTCGGCGCGACTGCTGGCGGCCGATGACTTCGGAATATTCTATGTCGCGTTGACGGCCGGCAACGTATTGTACTCAGGCTCCAACATCGTCAATGTCTTCCTCACCCGCCAACTTGTTTATGTCGGTGAGGCGGACGGCCAGGGCGCCATCGCAGCAGCGACGCTGTGGATCGAGCGCAGGGTGATCCTGATAGGTGCGGCCTGCAGCGCCTCGTTCTTCCTCGCGTTCCTGATTGCCACCAAGCAAATCGGCCTGCAATCGCCGCTCATCATTCTGCTTGTCGTTCTCGATACCTATACTGCGTATGTGACTGACATCGGCCGTGTCTTGCTTCAAAGCATCCGCAGGACGATCGCGCTCGGCTTTTATACGTTTGCATGGATGTTCTTGCGGTTTGCGCTGTGCATCGGCGGCATTTTGTTGTTCGGCACCGTCTGGGGCGCGCTCAGCGGTATCGTCCTTTCGGCGGTCGTGGTATTCATCGCGTTTCACATCTGGATAGGAAGACTCGCGCCCGATCGTCTGCAGCCCACCACCGTTCCCATACCGATCCTATCCTTGCTCCCGGCCACCTTGGGATACGGATTGATGGTGCTGATTTCCAATCTCGACGTTATTTTCAGCTATTTCATTCTCGGCGAAACCGATCTCGGCATCTATTCCGGCTCATCGGTGTTTCCGAAGGCCGCGCTTGTCGTTATCACGCCGCTCTTGCAGATGCTCATTCCGATCATGATCACCGGCCGTCGCATCAAGGGCCGGCTTGGAATTGTGGCAAAGATCGGCGGCGTGATTTTCGTCATGACCGCAGTCGGCTCGCTCATGGTATGGTTGTTGTCTGATCAACTTTGCGGAAGTCGGTGGGGCCTCCAGCTTTGTGAACCGCCCGTCTTAAACACATTGTTACTTACCGTCGTGCCGCTCGCTCTCTTGCGCACCCTTGTGGTGCTCGAATATGCCTGGGGACGCGAGATGCTGATGATGTGGTTGGCTGTTCCCGCTATCGCGTTCAGTGTCGTGGCTTGGTTTTTACCGCCGACGTTGAGCGGATTGGCCAACAGCTACGCCGGCTTTTCAATGACCGCCTTTTTATTTTTTGCGGTGGTCTGTCTCATCGCCGAATTGTCGATCAAGCGCAGCTCCTACCAGCCGAGATAGTGGATGCGTCCCGAAACCTACCAGATGCTGGCCGACCGAGAGGACACTTACTGGTGGCACGTCGCGCGCCGCGCCATGAGCGCGGAATTGCTCAGCCGCTGCGGCATACCCAGCCGAAGCCGCTGGCTTGATCTGGGATGCGGACCCGGCGGGAACTTGAATTTGTCGAAACCCTTCGCGCCGAGCCTCACGGTCGGGATCGACATATCGCCCCTCGCCCTTTCCATTGCTCGCAGCAAGAAGCCAGACGCCCGCCTGATTCAGGCCGACCTCAACACCGCACTGCCTTTCGGGGACGCTGCCTTTGACGTTGTAACGGTTTTCAACGTCCTTTATCACGATTGGATAAGAGATGAGCAATCGACGATCAGCGAAATCGCCCGGGTCCTTCGGCCGGGGGGCATGTTTTTGATTACCGAACCGGCATTTGGCGTGCTCGCTCGCGAAATGGATGCCGCCGCAATGGGCAGACGACGGTATCGTCTGGCCGACGTGTTCCGGTGGTGCAATGGCGCACATCTGCTGCCGCGGCGCGGAAGCTATTTCACCAGTTTTGGCTTCCCGCTCATCCTCGCCATGAAGATGATAAAAGCATTGCCGAAGACTTCACATGATGACGTTGGCACGCAGGCCCTGGATATGAAACCGATCAATCCACGTTTAAACCGCATTCTGCGACGGATTGCCGGGTACGAGGCCTGCGCGATTGCATGGGGCATGCGCGTACCATTGGGAACCACACTCGTATGTGTCGCTAAGAAAGGGTTATAAAGGTCGCGTTCGGAGCGCATTGAACAACCACGATTCAATTGTTCTACTCCGTAGATCCAATCCGGCAAGTCAGCTCGCAGGCTTCCTCGCGCGCACCGGCATTCTCCCTTCCGATCCCCCTTTGAACCTTGCATCGAAGACCGTGAATAGCTTAAACGAAAAATCCGCCGGACCATGCCTACGGCATCGCTACCAAGCGGGACCGATATGAGCGCGACTGATGCGACCGCTGTGGCGCGGCGTTCACGCGCCTCAATGGCGGCAACTGAATTGCGCCGCCTCTACGCCAAACCCTGCTATGCTGGCGATGATGTCAACTGCTTCGGCGACCCCCGATGCGGGCACCGCCTTTCTGCCCGGAGCATACAGGACCGACGACACGGCCGCGCGAAGCCCCTCGGCATTGCCGATGCCGCTTTCCGCCGACGCAAAATTTGCATTCTGTTTTGCCCATTCGATCAAAGGACCCGATTCCGGCCAGTCGGCGCGCGGAGCGCTGACGATGCCGACCCCATTACATGCGGCTTCAACGAAGGTGGAGTAGCCAACCTTCGTTACCACCGCATCGGAAGATGCCAGGACGTCGATGAAGCTCATATCGAGCCGGCTCACATCGGTCGTGGCGGCAGACGCGTTCGAGTCTCCCGACCCGATAAGCCAATGCACGCCCGTGATGCTGGGCAGTTGAAGCATCGGTTCCGGACGAATTCCGCCAAAAGTTACCAGGACCATCTGCTCGGTTTGCGAAATTCCCAGGGCTGCCCTGATTTCATCTTTGCGCTGCCGACCGATGCGTGCGACGGGGCCGATCGACCGCCGGTTCGCGAGATCGGGCATCGGCATATGCGGCTGCGGTTGAAGGAACACGTCGGCCGAGCGATAGGCCGCTTCGATTGTGTGCAGGATTGCGGGGGCATCGCGGTCGCGACCGCAATAGGCGCGATAAAGATCGAGCCAATTGAGCGAACATAACGCCACGGCCGGAACGCCAAGACGCCTTGCGGCCGCGAGCGACAAATAAGGTATGTCGGCGACAAGGACCGCGGGGCCGAGCGTCGCCATGCGTGCAGTCTCGCGCTCGAGATGCTCGTCCCACCTCGCGTGCAGTGCGCGATAGGCGGCGGCGCTTTTCGCTTCGTCGATGATGGTCGGACCGCGCATGACGAGCGTGACCTCCGGCGGCGGCGTGTCGAGCTCGATACTGGGACCAACGAAGCTACGGACCACCGAAGCCGCGTGGGTGCTTCTAACAATTGCGCGCGTTGCCGGATGCGCCTCGAGCAAACCTTGGATCACCGGCGTGATCTGTCCGAGATGACCCAATCCGTGACTCGATACGTCAATGACGATCGTCCGATTTTCTTGCTTGGCCATTCCGCACCCGTTCAGAGAAAAAATCACGCAGACGCTGCCGAACACTTCGCGTTGTTCAAGGTATTTTTACGAAGGA
>Ga0307436_1000357_pt1 | contig 21194 bp, 18 predicted proteins | sample SalMarWE160440MG_FD_202513 | JGI IMG/M metagenome (GOLD analysis project Ga0307436, IMG submission 202513) | Salt marsh sediment microbial communities from the Plum Island Ecosystem LTER, Massachusetts, United States - WE1604-40 | ecosystem: Environmental > Aquatic > Marine > Intertidal zone >...
CCTGGACCTCAACCGTATTGTTGCGCGCCGACTCGACCTCGCCCTTCTGGACGAGGCGCTTATAGGCCATGCCGTCGCCCTCGCTGACATTGAAATCAAGCCAGATCGGGTTCAGGGAGACGATGGTGGTCAACAGCGTAGTGGAGCCCCCGGTGCCCCCCATGACGAGGTTGCCAATGCTCACCTCGTGCTGGCCGACGCGTCCGGAGACCGGCGCCGTCACGCGGGTATAAGCGAGGTTGAGATTTGCTTGGTCCACCTCGGCGCTCGCCGCGTCGCGGGTTGCCTTCGCCACATTCACCTGAGCAGCCCGCTCATCATACGTCTCTTGCGAGGCATAGTCGTTCTTGCGCAGCTGCGCCGTTCGCTCAAGTTGCGCCTGGGCGAGCTGAAGCTGGGCCTCAGCCTGAGCCAGCTGAGCCTTGGCGTTTTCCAGAGCAATCTCGTAGGGCCGCGGCTCGATGACGAAGAGCAGGTCGCCTTTCTTGACGAGCTGACCGTCGGTGAAGTTGACCGACTCCAAATAGCCGCTCACGCGGGCGCGGATCTCCACAGCATCCGGTGCGGCGAACTGTCCGGTGAAATCGCGCCACTCCCTGAGCTCCTTGACCAACGGCTTAGCCACGGTGACCGGCGGCGCGGGCGGCGCAGCGCTGGCGGCTTGCTGCCCTTGGCCGCCGATCATGTAATGATAGGCGAGCGCCGCCGCCGCAATCACAACCAAGACGATGAGGAGGATCCGCCCGCCGCGCTTGGCGATTTGGGTGTCGGCGCGGGTCGGAGCCTCCGGCTTGTCTGCCGGCTGGTTCGTAGGTTCCTCAACCTTCTTGGCCTCGGGCGGACTGTCGGCGGGCGTATCCTTGTCGCCGTTCGCCTTTCGATTTCTTTGCTGCATCATGACGGCATCTCAAGCCGCTCGCATGCGGGGCCTATCCGAGCCCGCTTGCGATCGGCATCTCGATTCTCCGTGAAGGACGCTACTCCAATCGGAGCGGCGAACACAGGGGGAACGACGACTTCATTGCCATGAGCAATTAACCTGACGGAAGGGGTCTTTCAGCGCCTTTCGGCCCGCGCTCACGGCAATTTGTCCTTGAACTGGGTATTACCGGCAGTTCGATCCTTCACCCTACATGCTCAATCTTAATTGAGTCATTATACCCAATGACGCACCGGTCCCGGGCGGGGAAGGAAATGATCCATGGTCAAGGTCCTCGCACGTTCCCTGCTCGTTACCCTGGTCGCCCTCCTCTTGGCGGGCTGCGGGGACGAAGCGACACTGCCGGTTAAAGCCGGCACCGGCCCGCACCCGGAGTTGCCGCCGCCGGTGCAGACATTCCTGCCGACCATCGTGCTGCCGCGCGCCAAGGGCTGGCCCAAAGGGGTCACGCCTAAGCCGGCCGAGGGATTCACCGTGAAAGCCTTTGCTACCGGACTCGACCATCCGCGCTGGCTTTACGTACTTCCCAACGGCGACGTCCTCGTGGCCGAGAGCGACGCCCCACCCCAGCCAGGAATTGGGGGCATCTCAGGCTGGCTCATGAAGATGGGCATGCGCTGGGCAGGAGCCGGAGTCCCAAGCGCCAACCGCATTACGCTGCTACGCGATGCGGACGGAGATGGCGTCGCCGAGACCAAGACAGCGTTTCTCACCGGCCTCAACTCGCCGATCGGCATGGCGCTCGTCGGCAACGAATTCTACGTGGCCAACACGGATTCGGTGATGCGCTTTCCCTACGAGGACGGTGCGACGAAGATCACAGCGCGTGGCGCGAAGATCGCCGATCTGCCCGCCGGTCCCATAAATCTTCATTGGGTCAAGAACATCGTTCCCAGCCCGGACGGCAAACATCTTTACGTAGGCGTGGGCTCCAACAGCAATCTCGGCGAGAACGGCATGGAAAACGAGGAAGGTCGCGCGGCGATCCACGAGATTGACCTTTCTACGGATACGTCGCGCATCTTCGCCTCAGGCTTGCGTAATCCTGTTGGCCTCGCCTTTCAGCCCGACAGCGGCGCGTTGTGGACCACGGTCAACGAGCGCGACGAGCTCGGCAGCGATCTCGTGCCCGACTACATGACGGCGGTCAAAGAGGGCGGATTCTACGGCTGGCCTTACAGCTATTACGGTCAGCATCTCGATCCCCGGGCAAAGCCGCAGCGGCCAGATCTCGTCGCCCAAGCTATCGTGCCGGACTACGCGCTGGGACCGCACACCGCATCGCTCGGGATCGCTTTTTATGACGGTACGTTGTTTCCCAAACGCTATCGCGGCGGCGCCTTTATCGGCCAGCACGGCTCGTGGAACCGAAATCCTGTGAGCGGTTACAAGGTGATCTTCGTGCCGTTTGAGGACGGGCATCCTTCGGGTCAGCCGGAGGATATTCTTACGGGCTTCCTGAGTGCGGACGGCAATGCGTATGGGCGCCCAGTGGGCGTCGCGACCGACAAATCCGGTGCGCTTCTCGTCGCCGATGATGTTGGAAACACGGTGTGGCGTGTGACACCAAACGCGCATTAATCGCGTGGTTGTGCGAAAAATCGGCAATTGCACAAAATGAATTGCCCCGTCGGGTGGTCAAGACAGGCTCAACCGTGTATAGAGCCTCCACCCATAAAAACCCGACGCGCGCACAACCGCTTTTCCTGGAGAAAGGGAGGTTCCCATCTCGGACGCAACGAGAACTTTGTTCGTTCCTGAAACCACACAAGATTACGGCAAGAACCCGATCGATGTTCGTGACACCGATACATACATTACTGAGTACGTACGGGGCTTTGTTGAGAAGTGGGACGAACTCATCGATTGGAGTCAGCGCGCGAGAAGCGAAGGCCGCTTCTTCATCGATGTCCTGAAGGCACGCCGTAAGAAGAGCGTGCTTGATGTTGCAACTGGAACGGGATTTCACTCCGTTCAGCTGCTCAAGGCTGGTTTCGACGTCACGTCTGTCGATGGATCGGCAGAAATGCTGGCCAAAGCCTTTGAGAACGGTTGCAGACACGACGTCGTCCTCAAGACCATCCATGCCGATTGGCGCTGGCTCAATAAGGGCGTCCGAGGCAAGTTCGACGCGGTCATTTGTCTGGGCAACAGCTTCACCCATCTCTTCGACGAGAACGACCGCAGACGCGCGCTTGCCGAGTTCTACGCCGCGCTGAAGCATGACGGCATCCTGATCCTCGACCAGCGGAACTACGACCGCATTCTCGACGAGGGCTTCGCCAGCAAGCACAAATACTATTATTGCGGCGACAAAGTCGTGGCCGAACCCGTCCATGTCGACGAAGGCCTCGCGCGCTTTCAGTACGTGTTCCCCGACGGCTCGCGGCACAATCTCAACATGTTCCCCTTGCGCAAGAACTACACGCGCAAGCTGTTGCGCCAGGCGGGCTTCCAGCAAATCCACTCTTACGGCGACTTCCTGGAAGAGGGCGAGGAGACCGATCCCGACTTCTTCATCCACGTCGCGGAGAAGAGCTATGGCAGCAACTGACCAAACCATAGCACTGGCGCGCGACTACTATGACAGCGCCGAGGCGGATGATTTCTACCGCACCATCTGGGGTGGCGAGGACATCCATATCGGGCTCTACGACGCCAGTCCGGATGTCGCCACGGCGAGCCGCCGCACGGTGGACCACATGGCGCACGAGGCGGGCACGCTCGCCGGTAAACGCGTGCTGGATCTCGGCTCGGGCTATGGCGGCGCCGCGCGTGTCCTTGCGGGCGAGTACGGCGCGCAAGTCACGTGCCTCAACCTCTCGGCCGTCGAGAACGAACGCAACCGGGCGCTTACGCGCAAGGCCGGGCTCGACAACAAGATCACCGTTGTTGACGGCTCGTTCGACTCCGTACCGTTCGAAGACGGAACCTTTGATCTCGTGTGGAGCCAAGACGCTATCCTGCACGCGCCGGACCGCCGCGCCGTACTGGACGAGGTAGTGCGGGTTCTAAAGCCAGGTGGCGCGTTCATATTCACCGACCCGATGCAGGCAGACGCGCTTGAGAACAAGACCGCGCTTCAGCCTATCTACGATCGCATTCATCTCCCCGATCTCGCATCATTCGGCTTTTACCGCGCTGAACTCTCGGAGCGCGGCTTCGAGGAGGTCTCGGTCGAGGAGTTGACCAGGCACATGCGCACGCATTATGTGCGCATCGGCGAGGAGCTCGACGCGCGGCGTGACGAGCTCGACGCAGGCGATGCTTTCATCGACCGCATGCTCAAAGGCCTAGGCCATTGGGTGACCGGGGCGGAGGGCGGTCTGCTCGCCTGGGGCATCATGCATTTTCGGAAGGTCTCGTAGTGGCAGGCCGCGACGGCGGCTCGGAGACCCCGCTCCCACATTGCACCATCGGCGTGCCGACGAGTGCCAAGCTGGTCGTCGCCAGCTTCGTCGTGCTTACCGTTGGCTGGCCGGCGCTGGCGGACCAAAGCTTCGAAGCGGTCAGGGATGTCATCTCGGCGTCTGCCGGCTGGTTCTACAGCGCTGTTCTGTCAGCAGCGCTCGTCATGTGCGTGGTTCTGGGGCTAGGGCACTGGGGATCGGTGCGGCTCGGCGCCGACGACGAGAAACCGGAATTCAGCTGGCTTTCATGGACCGCCATGCTGTTTGCCGCCGGCATGGGAATCGGGCTCGTGTTCTGGTCGATCGCCGAGCCCCTCACCCACTATGCCGGCAATCCTTTGACCGCCGATTGGGGCCCTGATCCTTCGAGCCTTGTGCGTGCCCGCGTGGCCATGGAACTCACGTTCTTCCATTGGGGGCTGATGCCTTGGGCGCTCTATGCGCTTGCCGGATTGATCTTCGCCTATTTCTCCTTTCGCAAGGGCGAGCCTCTGACGGTTCGTTCAGCCATGCGTCCCTTGATCGGCGATGGGGTGGGCCGCTGGCCTGGCAAGCTCGCCGATGTGATCGCCATCGTAGCTACGGTGTTCGGGCTTGCCACCTCGCTCGGCTTCGGCGCCGAACAGATCAATTCCGGCCTCGATCGCCTGTTCGCCTGGGATGTCTCGACGGAGCACAAGCTGCTTCTGGTGGCGATCATCTCCGGCGCGGCCGTGTTGTCGGTAAGCTCAGGGCTTGAGCGGGGCATCCGCCTTCTGTCACTGGCCAATATTTGGCTCGCGGCGTTCATCCTCGCCGTGATCCTGCTCTCAGCCCCTTTCCAGCCGATCTTGCGTAATGTCTCTACTCGGCTCGGCGACTATCTCGCCAATATCCCCTGGCTCACCTACGAGACGGCACGGGACGATACCGGATGGTCAGCGAGCTGGACCACCTTCTATTGGGGCTGGTGGATTAGCTGGACGCCATTCGTTGGCCTCTTCATCGCACGCATCTCGCGCGGGCGTACGGTGCGGGAGTTTGTCCTCGGCGTACTCATCGTTCCGACGGCCATCACCGTCGTGTGGCTGGCGATCATGGGTGGTGCTGCTATTTCGGCGGCGCGGGCGGAGCCTGCCATCGTCGGGATCGCCAAGAGCACGCCGGCGTTGTCTCTCTATGCCATGATCGATGTTCTCCAGTCCGGCCCTTTCGCTACGCTCATCGCCGCGGCGGCGACGCTTCTCGTGGCCGTCTTTTTCGTGACGAGCGCCGACAGCGGCACGCTGGTGGTCACAACCATGCAATGTGGCGGGCATACGGAGCCGCCGGTGGTGGAGCGGGTGCAGTGGGGCGTGGGCATGGGCGCCGTGGCCGGGGCGCTGCTGGTAGCGGGCGGCCTCGGCGCCCTTCAGGCCATCGCCATCGCCGCCGCCCTGCCTTTTGCCGTGGTGCTCATCGCATTAGGGGTTGGCTTCATGGCCGCGCTCCATGAAGATGCCACGCAGCAATTGAGGGCGCGCCGGGCGCGAAAATCCGAGCGCCCCACCTGAGGGAGGCCGAGATGGTGACGAAGTCGATCCTCTGCTACGGCGACTCCATCACCTGGGGCTACAATCCGAAAGACGCCACGCGCTTTTCGGCTGAGGACCGCTGGCCTTGCGTTCTCGAACAGGTGCTCGACGGCCGCGCCCGTGTCATCGAAGAGGCGTTGAACGGCCGTACCGTTGCGACCGACGAGCCGTCGCATCCGAACCGCAATGGTCTTGCCATGCTGCCCCCGCTGCTCGAAACGCACGCCCCTCTCGATATCGTACTCATCATGCTCGGCACCAACGACAGCGCGCCGTGCTATGGGCTCACGCCCGGCAAGATCGCGATGAACTGCTCCGCCCTGATCCGCGCCGTGCGATCGACTCTCCCAGGGATCGGTTTTGACGCGCCCGCCATCGTTCTTATAGCGCCGCCCCCGCTCGGCGCGCTCAGTGCCGAGATGGCCCTGCTCTATGCCGGCGGGGAGGCCACCTCTCAGGGCTTGGCAGACGCCTATCGCACGACCGCCAAATACTATGGCTGTCATTTCTTCGACGCTGGCAAGGTCGTCCAGGCCAGTGCCGTCGATGGCGTGCATCTCGATCCGCCGGGGCAGCGCAAGCTAGCTCTTGCGGTAAAGGATATCGTTGACCCCTTGCTGTGACATGCCGGCACACTGGACGAGGACGCGCGCATGACCAACTTCCCCAACCAGAGCAACGGCGCGATCTACGCCGCCTATCGTGACGAGTTCCATGCAGTTATCGGCGCGGACTTCCAGCGGCCCGTGCTGATCGAGACGAATGCCCATGAGGGGCCGGTTTATGTGGCGACCGAGCACGCGCTCTATTTCACCACGGTGCCGGAGCCAGGGCCGAAGAACATCGCCATCAAGCGCCTGCAATTGGCGGGCGATGACTTCCCCTTCGTCGCGCAAGAGCTCGACACCGTGCAGTTCCCCTCGAACATGGCGAACGGCATGTGTCTCGACCGGGACGGGCGGCTCGTGATCTGCGAGCAAGGAACGCGCGAAGCGGTCGCCCGCATCAGCCGCATGGACCTCAAGACGCGCGCGGTCGAGACGACCGTCGATGAATGGCGGGGCTTGCGCTTTAACTCGCCGAACGACGTGGTGGTCAAGAGCGACCGCACCGTGTGGTTCACCGATCCGAACTACGGAGAGATCCAAGGCTTCAAGAATGCGCCCGATATCGGCACTTATGTCTACCGGCACAACCCAGCTACCGGCGAGACGACAGTGGTCGCCGACTCATTCAACAAGCCCAACGGAATCGCGTTCTCGCGCGATGAGTCCGTGCTCTACATCACCGATACCGGCGCCAATCAGGCGCCCGGCACATATTTCGTCAGCCTCCCCCATCACGTGCGCGCCTTCGACGTGCATGAAGGGCGGCATCTCAGAGAGGAACGCCTATTCGCCGTGGTGAGCCCCGGCGTCCCCGACGGCATAAAGGTCGATGTGCTAGACCGGGTCTACACCTCGTCGTCGACTGGCGTGCAGGTGTTCACGCCTGACGGCGACCTCATCGGCGAGATCATGGCGCCGGGCGTAGCCAACTTCACCTTCGGCGGACCGCACAATGACGTGTTGTTCATTCTCGGCGATACGCGGATCTGGCAGGCAAAGCTTGCGGTGGCCGGTATCCGCACATCCTGAGTTTCAGGGATGAACAGTCGGTTGCTAGCTTTTCGCGGGCTTCCTGATCGCTGTGCCGCCCTCGTTCGCCACGGCACGCAGAACTGTCGTGCCTTCTTGGTTGCTACGCAGCATCAGCTCGTGGACACCCGCTGCGATCTCCCGCAAGGAATTGTGGAGCATCTCATGGGCGTCTTGCAGCAAGGCGAACTCTCTCCTGATGGTCTGGTGATCCTCCGCCGCGCGCCTCTCCGAATTGCGACTCAAGATGGCCGTGCCCACGGTGATTGCAGGCAGGAAGATCAGCTGCAGGAAATTCGACCAGTAGAGGATCTCGGTCTCGTATTCCGGCCACAGGATCGGCGTCAGCCCGAAGATCGTGAAGGCGTAGAACGCCCAGATCGAACCGACCACCATAGTGATGCGGGTGGCGAGAACATCGTTGACCTTCGAGACGAAGCTTTCTTGCGGAGTTTGTTTCATCGCGCGTACCTCTGCGTAAAGCGGGCGCAGGCCCTTCACGGGCCCTCGCCTTTCGCGAAGTGTGCCGTGGGGAGCTTAACGAAGTCCTTGCCGGTGGAGGCAGGTATCGTCGTCGATAGTGGTGGTCGAGCCGGGCAGCCTGGCCTACTTGCCCCAAGTGACAGCTGATGTTGCTGCATAGTTCCACACAGAGCCGACGAAAGCCCCGGCGAGACCAGCCATAAGCCACCTCTTGTCCCAGTTATAGATGAATGTGGCCAAGCCAACGTTGGCCACCACGCCGACACTACAAAGAGCGGCAAAGGACACGAAGCCAGTGATCAAGCGCCAGCCGCGGCGCCGGCGATCACGATATGTCAGCGCATTGTTCAGCAAATAGTTGGACAGTATGGCGATCATAGTGGCGCCGAGTTGGGCCAAACCAAAACTCGTTCCCGCCCTCAGCAGGAGCCAGAGCGCCCCGATATTGACACCGACACCGCTGACACCAACAAGGCCAAACAGGACAAAGCGGACCGACAAGGTATCATTGGTCAGTTTTGCGAGAAGGAGGCCGAGATATTCAAGGGCCACCATGGCATCGAGCTTGCTCTTGCCTGCACGGCGCGGTCCAAACTCGTATTCACACTCGCGAACCCGCAAGTTTCGCGGCGCGGAAGCGACAATGTCGATAAGGATCTTGAAGCCCTGACTCGAGAGGCGTGGCGCCACCTCCTCGATAATATTACGACGAATCATGAAAAAGCCGCTCATCGGGTCGCTGACGTCGACATTCAACAAGACTCTAGCCAGAGAATTCGCCAGATTGCTGAATCGCTGTCTAACCGGTGATAGGCCCGCGCCTGCATCGCGCGCGCTATGCCCCCGCCTCGTTGCCACGACAAGATCGACGTGCTCGGTCCTAAGGGCAGCAAGCATGCGAGGAAGCACTGCTGGGTCGTGTTGCAGGTCGCCGTCCATGACGGCAACAAACGGGGCTGCGCTAGACAGCATGCCCTCGATGACAGCACCAGCCAGACCTCGACGCTTAAGCCTCCGTACGCCTCGGATCCGGGGATCCCGCTGGGCGATTTCCTTTACGACAACAATGGTCCTGGAGAATCGTCGTCGACGAAAATGGCCTCCCAGCGGATGGCTCCCAAGGCGCGCGCCAAACCGGCTATCATGGGTTCGACGTTGCGGGACTCGTTTCGCGTCGGAATGACAATGGAAAGTTCGGCCGGAAGTAGATGCGCTGTTGGCGCAGGTGTCACCGCGATCGTTTCGTTGTCAGCGTCCTCATCTTGCTGCACGGTCATCGGCTGAAGTCCTGCCAGTGTGCCGCATCGCGGAACGTATGTGCGAAGTAGACCGATAGCTCAAGCGCGGGCTGTTCTCCCTGCATGATGGCAACGCTCGGGAGTTTTTCAACGCTCTCAAAAGAATGTCTAACTCTCTGAATTTTTGCAGCCGTCAAGTTCGGTCCGATAATCAATGCATCATCGCCGAGATGCGCCTCAGGACGCGTGAGGATGCCGTAACCATGCGGGCTGCGTGAAAGGCAGAGCACGGGCATCTTTCCATGTAGCGCATAGTCAATCTTTCCGGCGTCCTGCCAACTGATCGCTGCAATAAACAATTTCGGCCGCCCCAACAATCCGCGTGCCTGGAGTTCATCTTCGAGGTTGTTCCAATCGAGCGCGGCGAGAATTGGATTTTTTAGGGCGACGTTTTTGAGCAACGAGATCGGCGGCCAGGGAAGATAGGCCAGCGCCACTACCCCACCGAGCACAACAGCCATAGAGACCGCCGTCGCGATGAGCCACGGCCGTGTATAGGTGCGTCCCATCTCAAATGCTTTGGCGACCCGAAGACCGAGCAGCGGGAATAACATCAGATAGCCCGGGACTGCCCAATGAGGCAAAGTGCGGGTCCCGGTCCAGGCCACTAGCGTGAATAGAATAATTGGGCCGATCGCTAAGCAGGCCAACAGCCATTGCCGTTCCTGCGCAGGGCCATCCAGACCGGCTCTGACGAGGCACAGGACAAGCGGTAACCAAACCCAAGGAAGCAGGTACAAGGCTTGGCCGGCGAGCGTCACGAGCGGCGCCCACGGTGCGAACCGTCTGGGATCTGCCCGCTCGGCTTGAAACACGAAAGAAATCCATCCGTGCTGCTCATTCCAAATGATCGCTGGCAGGCAGATTACGACAGCCAGTGCAACCGCCAGGTAGGGCCAGGGGCTCGCCAGCCAGTGACGATGGCGACGGCTCGTGATTAGAAACAGGCCGATCCCCGCAAACAGAAAGATGCCGTGGAGCTTTGCCATCATGGCGATCCCGCCGCACGCTCCTGCGGCTAGCCACCAAAGCGGCGCTTTCGGCCCGGAGATGAACAGCGCAACTGCTGCGCAATATGCACCCGCCAGAAGGGCTGCATTGAGGGGGCCATCAGGCAAAATCCAGGTCCCGCTGGTCCAAGCAATTACGGGCGCAAAATTGAGCGTCACAACGGCCCAAAGACCTGCTCGCTCTCCGAAAAGCAACCTCGTCAGGACAAACATCAGCCATGTCGTCAAGGCGAAGAGCACGATAAATGGAGCGCGCAGCGCAAGAGGGGTTTCCCCTCCGAACAAATGTGCCCCGGCCCATGCAAGCCACCAGGCGAGCGGCGGATGGTCGAAGTAGCCGAGCTGTACGTGACGTCCGGTCGCTACCGTGTAGCTCTCATCGATCCCCAGGCCGAGGCTTGAGGCAAAGATGATGCGAACAACCATCGTGGCAATGATGATCGCCCACACAATGCGTTCAGCCGACATCGGCTCAACAACGCTACCAGACGGCTGGGCGTATTCTCTCGTCTCGCGCGTAAGTGCTTTCAACCGGCGCAGCCTTTACAAGATTGGTATTCTGAGATTTTTCGTAAGGGCGTCTTGTTGTTGGGTTTCTAGCCGAAACGCGGCCTGGAAGAAAGGCTGGCTAAGGTTTCGCTAAACGCGTCACAAATTCGGCTAAACAATGGCCGGCGGCACCTGTTAAAGATCGTCGACGACACGGAATTCTTTCGGGCCGCCATCTGCTTACCGCTTGCTTACTGCTGGAGACGCGCCCAGTTCAGGCGCGGCAGAGTGACCAGGCGAGGCCTAACTAAGCTCTCGTTGAGGCGCAGGGCCAGCTGTGAGGAGCATCAGACTAGCTGAGGAGTGTTGTATGCCGAAGAATCTTGTTCTCGCATTCGTTATTAGCGCGACTGCGCTAGCAGCTATAACGTCGATTGGCGAAGTTGCAGGCATCCTCGCTCCTAGGACAGCGCAGGCCTTACCCATCTACGCCCAACGAACAGGGCTCCCATGTGGACAATGCCACGTCAATCCTCAAGGTGGAGGTCCGCGAACAGCCTTCGGCCGCGCCTTCGCGGCGAACGTCACCTGCCTGGCAAGACGCACCCCCATCGATCAAACTCTGGGTCAGGAATGATGGGTGGCAGCCACAGGTCGGGCATGATGGGCGGGGGCATGATGAGCCACTGATTGAGAACCCTTTCCGGACAATGGAATTAAGAAGGTCGAACTTTCCCGACTTCAGTCGAGCAAAACTGGGCTCTCTGGCTAGCCTGCATCCGCAGGCTCTGCAAAAATACGCCATGCGCTAGTCGGCGTTGGGGCCTTCCTTGTCATTTTCGAGAACTTTGCCGTCCCTGGCGTCGACGCCGACTTCGTACGTTGCGCGGCCACTCTTTACGTCGAAGGAGTAGCGAAGGCCGCTGCCGCCTCCTTCTTTTTCCAGCTCCTCGTCTGTGATCTTTCCGGGGCGCGCCTTCAGCGCAATCGAGCGAGCCTGCTCAATGTCGATCTTGGCTTTTCCGGCGAGTTTCTGGCCAGTGTAAGCAAAGGAGACGCCTGCCGAGAGAGACAAAATCCCTAGCGTCGCCAGGCCGTAAAAGACGTATTTGAAGCGCATTCTCAATCCTCCTTCAGGGCTTCCGCGGATTGCTGTGTTCGCGGTGCAACAAGAGCCCGACAATGCGCCCGATCGCGTGGGACCGCATTTCTGCAGATATACAAATTGGTAAACTGGGCTTCGCTTGCTGGTCGAAGCCGGGCTTTCGGGGGACAATGGCCCGGCATTAGGGCATTCCCGCCCTTCGATGAGAAAATCCGGGAGCTCGGTCTGCCATGCGCGTTCTTGTGATCGAAGATGATGCGGAAACCGCCGCCTATGTGGTCGATCGGCTGAAGGCGGGCGGCCATGGCGCGGACCATAGCGCCGAGGGACGTGACGGCCTGCGCCTTGCTCTGACCGGTGGGTACGAAGCCCTTGTTGTCGATCGCATGCTCCCAGGATTTGACGGGCTCGTTATCGTAAAGGCTCTCCGTGAGGCGGGGCGTCAGACGCCTGTACTGTTCCTGACGGCACGGGGCGGTATAGATGATCGCGTGGAAGGGCTCGACGCCGGCGGCGATGACTATCTGACCAAGCCTTTCGCTTTCTCCGAGCTCATGGCGCGCCTTAATGCGCTGGTCAGGAGGCCGCCACTCTCCCAGGTTCAAACCACGTTGCGGGTCGCCGATCTGGAGATGGATCTGTTAGGCCGAAAGGTTCGTCGCGGCGCCAGGGAGATAGATCTTCAACCGCGCGAGTTTCGTCTGCTTGAGCACCTCATGCGCAATGCCGACCAGGTCGTGACCCGGACAATGCTGTTAGAGCATGTCTGGGACTTTCATTTCGATCCCAAAACAAAAATTGTGGAGACGCAGATCAGTCGCCTCAGATCGAAGGTCGATCGAGGCGTCGAGCGTGCGCTCATTCACACCATCCGCGGGGCTGGCTATGTCATTCGCGCGCCTTCCTAGGATCTTCCGTACGGCAAGCTTCGGCCTTGCGGTCGCTTATGCTGCGCTCTTCACGGCATCGACGATTGTTCTCGGGACGATCGTCTATGGGACCGTCCTAAACTCGCTTGAGCATCAGATGGCCACCCGGATTGACGCGGAAGTCGATTTGCTGCGGGAGGAGTTTGAGGCCGAAGGACTCTCGGACCTGGTTCGCGAAATCCATGAGCGAACGGCTTACTTTCCCGCGTTGAGTTACTTGGTGACAGATGCGGAAGGCAAACGCCTCGCCGGCAATCTGCCTTCGATGCCCGCTCATGTCGGCTGGACCGACATTGAGACTGAACCCGCCCCGGGCGGTTCTGTCGAACAAAACCTTCGTGTGCGTACGGTCTCGTTAGGTCATGGAGTTCGCTTGGCGGTCGCCGATGACCTCGGTCCGATAGAAGAGATACAGGAGGCTTTCTTAAGCGCCTTGGGCTGGGGACTAGCAGCCTTCGTTATACTAAGCCTGGCAGGAGGGATTCTCCTGAGCAGAACCTTTCTGCGAAGAGTGGACGTCATTACACGAACCGCCGAGGCAATCATTGGGGGTGATCTACATTCGCGCATTCCCCTGCGCGGCACCGACGACAACCTTGACCGACTCTCTTCGACTCTCAACCGGATGCTCGATCGTATCGGGGATCTGATGGAGAGCTTGAGTCAGGTCTCCAATGATATTGCCCATGCCCTCCGCACACCGCTGAGCCGTCTGCGGCAGAAACTCGAAATCGCAAAGACGAATGTCGGAGATGACCAAAAAACCGAAACTGTGATCGATGCGGCCATCGACGAAACCGATACCATCCTCGATACCTTCTCTGCCCTGCTGAGGATTGCACAGATTGAAGCCGGAACACGGCAGGCAGGCTTCAAGCAACTCGACTTGAGCAAGGTGTTCGAGACCGTCGCCGATGCCTATTCTGCTGCGGCGGAGGAACAGGGCAAGGACCTGGCCGCCAGGATAGAGCCCGGTCTGTGGTGCCGGGGTGATCGTGACTTGCTCACCGAGATGCTCGCAAACCTCCTCGACAATGCAATCCGCCACACGCCTGCCGGCAGCAACATCGAGGTTACGCTCGCGGGCAGCGACACAGGGCCTGTTGCTACCGTAGCGGACAGTGGATCAGGCATTCCTCTGGAGGAGCGGGAGCAGGTCTTTCGCAGGTTCTATCGGCTGGACCAAAGCATTGCGCAGCCGGGCAACGGCCTTGGCCTGTCGCTCGTTGCCGCCGTGGCTGATCTCCATGAGATCGAGCTTTGTCTGGAAGATAACGCGCCGGGCCTGCTGATCAGGATGCAGTTCAGGAACGCGGCCTGTGGAAAAGAGGCCGCGCATGCGGCTCGGACCGACTCACACTCGAAACATCGATCGTCATTTGGAGGTCTGAAGTCTTCCGCTGCAACTCCACAAGCAGCTGGGCGCTGACGGAGAGGACGAATTGGCAGGAGCACGATCTGCAATCGCGACTGTATTAAGCTGCACATTGGTTGCCGCTTGCCAATCCTATGCACCCCTGCCGCTGCCTACGTCCGACAACCTGGCAAAGAATGTTTCAGTTGATGGCATCCCGCAGGCCCGGATTGTCCGCAGCAGCTACGAGGAGCCCAGAAACGGCCCGGTTCTCTCGATGTTGGATGCGGCTTCATTGGCGGTGCTCAACAATCCGGATCTGAAGGCAGCAGTCAAAAGCGTGAAGGTCGCCGATGCGAAGCTCTATGCTGCGCACCTGATTCCCGATCCGCAGCTCACTTGGAGTATCGATGCGCCTCTGGAGGACATGGCCGGGCTCGTGAGTGCTTACGGCATCATGCCGAGCTACGACATCCAGGCGCTCATCCTTCATCGCTCCGAGGTCAAGGGTGCGCAGGCGAGCCGCCGGCAGACCGCTCTCTCTGTCGAGTGGCAGGCCTGGCAGCTTGCGCAGAAAGCACGTGACCTCTTCATCCAGGGAAAATTCCTTGAAGAAAGGCTGGTGCTCCTTCAGCGCAATGCCGCTCTGTTCCGTCAGGATTACGACCGCGAAAAGAAGGCTCTGGCCTCGGGAGATGTCACTTTCGCGGCAGTCAGCGCCGATCTGGTAGCCCTGACGGATGCCGACCGGGATCTCAGGGCGGCGCGGCGCCAGGCAGCCGCCAATCACATCGCACTCGCAGCCCTGATGGGCGTGCGCCCGGAAATCGTCTTTCGTCTTGGCGATCTCAGCCCCTTACCGCCGAATGTCACCAATGTTGATGCTTTGCTGGCGTCACTGCCTCGCCGCAGGCCCGATCTGCTTGCGCTGCGGGCCGGCTATGAAAGTCAGGAGGCGACAGTCAGACGCGCCATTCTCGCCCAGTTTCCGTCGATCAGCATCGGCGTGAACCGCTCGCGCGACAATACAGACGTGAATGCGATTGGCCCCGGCGTCACCATGAACCTACCGATTTTCAACCGTAATCGCGGTCAGATCGCCACAGAGAAAGCCACGCGCGCCCAGTTGCGCGACGAATACCAGGCGCGCATTGATCAATCCGTCTCCGATGTTCGCGCGCTTCAGGCAGAGATCCGATTGCTGAAGCCGGAAATCTCTTCCCTGGAATGGTCCGTGGGGGAGTTGCGCCAGGCGGTCGCCCGTTCTCGTCACGCGTTTGAGGCGGGGGACTTCCCGGCGCTCAACTTCGTCTCGATGCAAACCTCGCTGAATGCGAAGGAGCTCGATCTTCTGAATCGGCGCCAAATGCTCTGGCAGGCAACCAACAACATGGCTGTGCTGCTAGCCGATGGTCCGCGCGAGTTCGCCCCGCCTTGGGCGACACGGCAATGACGGCCGCTTTCAAGAGTTGGGTAGCGGCCGTCGTTGCACTCCTGGCAGTTGCAGGCCCGAGACTGTACGCAAAGGCCGAGCAACAACCCCAGACAGCGGAAAGCCCCCTGCCTGTCAAGACCGCAGCAGTCAAACGCGAGCAGATGACCGAGCGGGTCACCGCCTTTGGCACGGTCGCCGCCGATCCCAACAGCCAGTTCGTGGTCGTATCGCCGATCAACGGCATTGTGCGAAAACTCGATGCCTATAGCGGCCAGGTCGTCCAAGCCGGCGGTGTCGTGGCGGTAATAGAACCGAGCCCTGTCGCGCGAGCGCAATTCGCTCAGCTCGAAATCGCGGTTACCGATGCTCAGCAGCAGCTTGATCATGTGCGGCGGCTTTTTGCGCAGCAACTCGCAACCAAGGATCAGGTCGCTGGCGCAGAAAAGACATTGGCCGATGCCAGCGCGCAGCTTGAGGCGCAGAAGAAGCTTGGCGCCGGGCAAGAGGAGGTCGTGTTGAAGGCGCCCAAGACGGGAGTGGTCACAAAGCTGACGGCCCAGATCGGTGCCGAGGTGGCGGCCAAGGCCGTCGTTGCCGAATTTGCCGATCGCACGTCGCTCATGGTTCAGCTCGGCATTGAGCCGAGCGATGCAGCCGAGCTCTCGCCCGGCGACAAGGTCGAGCTGGAGCAGCTCTTTGTCAAAAGACCTGCTGTGCCGGCTGTGATTTCCAGCGTCGGAGCGCTGGTGGATCCATCCACACGCTTACTCAACGCGCTTGTGAAGGTGACGGGAGAAGCGGCGCGGCAATTCGCTTTGGGCGAAACGGTCAAGGCGACCGTAGCAACAAAGCAGTTGAAGGTTCTGACGATTCCCCGCGCCGCCGTTCTTTACGATGGCAATCAACCATACGTCTTTCTGATCAAGGGCGGAAAAGCGCATCGACAAAATGTCCAGCTGTCTCAAACGAATGGTGCGACCGTCTGGGTCGAGCAGGGACTTGCCGAGGGTGATCGCGTCGCCATTTCAAATGTCATCGAACTAAGTGACGGCACGTCAGTGAGTGAGAGGTCGCCTTGAACCTTGCCAGCTGGGCGGCGGGCCATCGCCGGTCCATCCTCTTCTTGCTGCTTATTTGCGTCCTGTTTGGAGGATTTGCGGCCTTTCGGCTGCCCATCGCGATCTTTCCGCAGATCAGCTTTCCCCGCGTTGTGATCTCTCTCAATGCGGGTGACCGTCCGGCCGATCACATGGTGGTCCAGGTGACCCGACCCGTTGAAATCGCAGTGCGCGCCGTTCACGGCGTGCGGGAGATACGATCGACCTCGACGCGCGGCAGCGCAGACATTTCCGTCAATTTTGCCTGGGGCACGAACATGCGTGTCGCCACGCTCGACGTCGAAGCCGCAGTCGCGCGAACGATGACAGCCCTGCCTCCGAACACCACCTTTCTGGTCAGGCGCATGGACCCGACGGTTTTTCCGGTCGCGGCGTACAATCTCACCTCCAGCACTGTGGATCAGGCGCACCTGAGGGCCATCGCGGAATATGATCTCATTCCGCTGCTTTCCGCGATTAATGGCGTCGCCAAAGTGACCGCGCTGGGCGGTGACATCGCAGAGTTCCAGGTCGATATAAGCCCTGACGATCTGGTTGCTTACGGCCTTACAATTGACGATGTGGCGAAGGCTCTCAGCTCGTCGAACGTGCTGCAGGCGGTGGGCCGATTGCAGGATTGGCACAAGCTGTTTCTCGTTCTGACCGACGATCGGCTGACGACGCTCGACGATATACGGCATACCATCATCCGCTCCGGTCCAAACGGCAAGATTGAGTTGGAAGATGTTGCGAAGGTCGCGCGCGGGCCAGCGCCGCAGTGGGTCATCGTATCGGCGGACGGCATGCCGGCGGTCTCCCTTCAGATCTACCAGCAGCCGGACGGCAACACGATCCAGATCGTGAAGGATGTCGAGCGGGTGCTCGACGCGCACAAGGACAAGTTGCCGCCGGGGACGTTGCTTAGAGCCTGGTATGATCAGGGCGAGCTGATCACGGCTTCGGCGTCGAGTGTTCGCGATGCCATTCTGATAGGCGTTGCCTTGTCGGCCGTTGTTCTCTTTATCTTCTTGCGCAGCCTGAGAATCACGGTGATTGCCATCATCGTTGTTCCGGCCGTGTTGGCCATCTCCGTCCTCGTTCTTTACGCGGCAGGAATGACGTTCAACATCATGACTCTCGGCGGTATGGCCGCTGCTATTGGGCTCGTCATCGACGACGCGATCGTCCTAATCGAGCAGATCGTTCGGCGCGTTGCGACGTTGCCAAATGCGCCCCATTCGGAGCGAATCAGCATCGCCGTCTCTGAATTCGGCAAACCCCTGATCGGTTCCTCTCTGGCTACGATCATCATCTTCGTGCCGCTGGCGTTTGTAAGCAGCGTTACCGGTGCCTTCTTCAAGGCACTGTCGCTGACCATGGCGAGCATCTTGGCCATCTCGCTGCTGCTCAGCTGGCTTGTTATTCCTCTTTTGTCAGGGCACCTCCTGGGCCCGAAACTGGAGGAGCAGGAAGCGAGCAGGATAAGCAGGTTTGGACGCGTGTATGAATGGTTATTGACGCGGCTGCTGAGGCACCCCTGGCTCGTTCTACCCTTTCTTTTGGCCATGATCGGCGCCGGGGCGTTAGCCTATCCGCAGGTCGGCTCCGGGTTCATGCCTGCCATGGACGAAGGCGGCTTTGTCCTCGATTACAGGGCACCGCCGGGAACCTCCTTGAACGATACGAACGAGCTGGTGAAAAGGGTGGACGACGTGCTCCGGGCCACGCCAGAAGTGCTCACCTACTCGCGCCGTACCGGAATGCAACTTGGCGGGGGCATCACCGAAGCGAACCAAGGCGACTTTTTCGTGCGTCTCAAGCCATTGCCCCGCCGCCCCATCGACCAGGTCATGGCGGACGTAAGAAAACGGATCACGCAGTCGGTTCCTGGACTGGAAGTGGAGCTGGCGCAATTGATGGAAGATCTGATCGGCGATTTGACGGCGGTTCCGCAGCCGGTCGAAATCAAGATCTTCGGCGATGACGTGAAAGCTCTGCTGGCGACCGCGCCCAAGGTCGCTGAAGCAATCTCTGAAATACCTGGCATCGTCAGCGTCAACGACGGCATTCAGATCGCCGGTGACGCTTTGGCTATCAAGGTGGACCGCCAGAAAGCGGCTCTTGAGGGGCTGGATCCCACCTCCGTGACCGCTCAGGTCACCTCTTTCCTGAGCGGCAACGTGGCGACGCGCGTTCAGCTGGGGCCACAGACTATCGACGTGCGTGTTTGGCCGTCGGCCGACCACCGGCGCTTCATGTCGGACATTGCGCACATGCTGCTTCGGGCGCCTGACGGACACCTGGTGCTCCTAAGCCGCGTGGCATCGCTCCAGCGCGTCGTGGGTCAGCCTCAGGTGGTCAGGGACAACTTGAAGCGCATGGTTCCGGTGACGGCCCGCATTGAAGGGCGCGACATCGGATCGACCGTGAAGGATGTCAAGGCCGTGCTAGCCAATGAAAATCTCATTCCGCCGCAGCTCTATTACCAACTCGGCGGCCTCTACAAGGAACAGCAAACGGCCTTTGTCCAGCTCGCCGTTGTATTCGTCGCGGCCGTCTCGCTGGTATTCGTGCTGCTGCTATTTCTCTACGAGGACTTCACGATAGCGTCCCAGGTCTTGCTTGTTCCCGTCGTTGCGGTGAGCGCCGTGTTCGTCGGGTTGTTTCTCACGGGGATCGATCTCAACATCACGGCGCTAATGGGCTTAACGATGGTAATAGGCATCGTGACCGAGGTGGCTATCTTTTATTTTAGCGAATTTGAGCGGCTCAAGGCTGAGGGTATTCCCATTGAACGGGCGCTGGTGACTGCGGCGCAGAACAGGGTGCGCCCAATTGCGATGACCACCATCGCCGCGGCTCTCGCGCTGCTGCCGCTCGCCTTGGCGCTCGGTCAAGGTGCCGAAATGCAACAGCCTCTGGCGATTGCAATTATCTCTGGTCTGGCCGTGCAGATGCCGCTGGTCTTGTTCATCATGCCGGCCACCTTTATTGCTCTGGTCCGACTTACCGGCCAAAATGCTAAATAGGTTGCTTTCCCCGGAGCCCGACTATCGCAGAGCGGGGGCTCAAGTGCGAAATTCGATCACCCAATCAATAACGACGCTCACGGCTATTGTGCTTTGCGCAGCCTGGGTTACAAGCGCGATAGCAGCCGAAGACGGGGAGAAGGGCGGGTGCTCCGACAAGAGCCAATACACACTCTTCAATCCCACCCCCTCTAACTGCCTGCGGGAGTTTGACCCAGACCGCCCTGACGTTACCGACAGTCCATTTACCGTGGATGCAGGACACGTTCAGTTTGAGTCAAGCTTGTTCAGCTACGCGCTTTCAAGGCCAGACCAGCAAGGCGTCACGACGGAAGAGTTCGATATTCTCGACACGAATATCAGGCTCGGGATTACCAACTACGCAGAGATTGACCTGGACGTTCCCCCGCTCAATATCGAGCATACAAGATTTCCTATTTCTCGGTTCGACACACGAAGGTCAGGCCCGGGTCCGCTCGAGCTTCAGGCCAAATTTAATTTCTATGGGAATGATAGCTTTGAGAAGCCGGGATCGACGGCACTCGGCTTCATTCCAAGAGTAGATATTCCCACCGTCATAGGCGGAGATCATATCGAAGGCGGCATTGCTATTCCCTTCGCCGTCAAGCTTTCGGATAAAGCCGAACTTGAGATGATGACGGAATACGACTTCATCAACAACGACACGCGCTCCGGGTACCACGTTGAGTATCTCAACAGCGGGTCCTTGGCCTATGACTGGACCGAAAAGATCTCCACATATTTTGAGATGGCGACGCTCTTCGGAACGCGAGATCGTTTAGGCGGCATCGTGACCCTGGATACAGGGATCCTGTACAAATTTGGCCATGACTGGTGTTTCGACGTCGGCACCAATTTTGGGGTCACGCGTGCTTCAGATCGCAACTATACCACTGTCGGATTATCAAAGAGGTTTTAGCCGCAGCAAACCGCCGCACGGATTTCTGCTTCTGGCACTTAGCTGGCCATGCCGGGCTCACGAGCGCGTCTGCTTTTGGCCCCATTTCAGGCATTTCGAGCGGGCCAAGCGGTGCAGGTCCAAGCAGCAGTCTTACACAGGAACTACACCTTGGGACGTGAAGCCCTAAGCACTGATCAACTAATCCGTTGAAGAGTAATGGTGCCCAGGGGCGGAGTACGCCAAGTCAACAAGATCAATGACTTAGCGAAAAGTGGGACGGTCGATCTTCCCATATGATCATTATGCTTTCTGGCGCGAGTGTCCCACCGTCGATGGTCAGAACAGACACTATCCAAAGATGTTCGCCTGGCCCGGCACTTGGCACTCTAACGTCGGCTTTGGACCCCAAAGCGGACATGCTGAGCGCGGAAAGCGATGTCCGCTAAGTGCCACAAGCGGACACTTGCCCACACGCCAACCGGCCCAAAACTGCCGCCAGCTCG
>Ga0307436_1000358_pt1 | contig 21191 bp, 21 predicted proteins | sample SalMarWE160440MG_FD_202513 | JGI IMG/M metagenome (GOLD analysis project Ga0307436, IMG submission 202513) | Salt marsh sediment microbial communities from the Plum Island Ecosystem LTER, Massachusetts, United States - WE1604-40 | ecosystem: Environmental > Aquatic > Marine > Intertidal zone >...
GGGCAAAAAGCAAGCATTTTGCAGGGCCTGCACCGAATCGGTAGCATTTTACCTAAGGCGGCACATAGGGCGGCGATGACCGAACGCATCTATTTCGACTGGAATGCCACCGCGCCGCTGCGGGAGCAGGGGCGCGCCGCGCTTGTGCGCGCGCTGGGGCTGACCGGCAATGCCTCCTCGGTCCATGCCGAGGGGCGGGCGGCCCGCGGCTTGGTCGAGGCCGCGCGCACGCAGGTCGCGCAACTCGTTGGCGCGGGAGCGAGAAACGTGACGCTCACCAGCGGCGCCACCGAAGCCAACATGCTGGCGCTGACGCCGGCGATCGAAACCGGCGGGCGCCGCGAGCCGCGCGACCAGCTCTTCATCACAAGCATCGAGCACGCTTCCGTACGCTGCGGCGGGCGCTTTCCCCCTGAGATGGTCGAGGAAGTGCCGGTTACCGGCGACGGCCGTGTCGACCTCGGCGCCCTCGAGCATCGCCTGGGCAAGGCGGAGCGGCCGCTGGTCTCGGTCATGCTGGCCAACAACGAGACCGGCGTAATCCAGCCGATTGCCGAGATCGCTGCGATCGTGCACCGCGCCGGCGGCGTGTTTCACGTCGACGCGGTACAGGGTCCCGGCCGCATCGACTGCGCCATCGACGCGCTCGGCGCCGACATGCTCAGCATCTCGTCGCACAAGCTCAGCGGGCCACAGGGCGCGGGTGCGCTCATCCGCCGCGGCGACATCCATATCGCCGAGCCGCTCATCGAGGGCGGCGGGCAGGAGCGCGGCTTGCGCGCCGGCACCGAGAACGTCGCCGCCATTGCCGGCTTCGGCGCGTCCGCTGCGGCTGCGGCTGACACATGGCAGGCGGACGCTCGTCACATGGCCGAGCTGCGCGACAAGCTCGAAGCCGGCATCAAGGCGGCGACGCCGGAGGCGGTGATCTTCGGCGGGGGCGCCGCGCGGCTGCCCAATACGACGCTGTTTTCGGTTCCCGGCATGAAGGCGGAGACGGCCATAATCGCCTTTGATCTCAAAGGCATAGCCGTTTCCTCCGGCTCCGCCTGTTCCTCCGGCAAGGTCACCGCCTCCCATGTGCTGGCGGCCATGGGGGTGGAACCGGCGCTGGCGCGCGGCGCGGTGCGGGTCAGCCTGGGCTGGAGCAGCACGCAAAGCGAGGTGGACAGGTTCCTGGAAACTTGGATTATGCTCGCAGGGTCATTACTTAAGGAGAAACGTGGGATCGCCGCCTGAAGGCGGCGGCCGCGCGGCCGATAGAGAAAAACGCAAAAGGGAAAAGCTTAAGCGAACAGCGCTAAGCCACCATAACCGACAAATCCAACCCGCGGTCCTTGCAACCGTGAGCGGAGGGAAGAATGCCGGCCGTACAAGAGACCGTCGAGCAGGTCCGACGCATCGACGTTGATCAATACAAATATGGGTTCGAGACTAAGATCGAATCCGAGAAGGCCCCTAAGGGCCTGTCGGAAGACACCATCCGTTTCATTTCGGCCAAGAAGAGCGAGCCGGACTGGATGCTGGCCTGGCGGCTGGAGGCCTATAAGCGCTGGCTGACCATGCGCGAGCCGGGCTGGGCGCGCGTGTCCTATCCGAAGATCGACTACCAGGACATTTATTACTATTCGGCGCCGAAGCGGAAGGAGCTGGCTTCGCTCGACGAGGTCGATCCGGAGATTCTCAAAACCTATGAAAAGCTCGGCATTCCGCTCAAGGAGCAGGAGATCCTCGCTGGCGTGCGCAAGCAAGGCGAGCCGAGCACGCTTGATGATGAGGCGACCGGCGGCGAATTCCGCTCGGGCCGGGTCGCGGTCGACGCCGTGTTCGATTCCGTGTCGGTTGCCACCACCTTCAAGGAGGAACTCAAGCGCGCTGGCGTGATCTTCATGCCGATCTCGGAAGCTCTCCGCGAGCATCCCGAACTGGTGAAGAAATATCTCGGCTCCGTGGTGCCGACCTCCGACAATTTCTTCGCCACGCTCAATTCGGCGGTGTTCTCCGACGGCTCCTTCGTCTACGTGCCGGAAGGCGTGCGCTGCCCGATGGAGCTGTCGACTTACTTTCGTATCAACGAGAAGAACACCGGCCAATTCGAGCGCACGCTGATCATTGCCGACAGGGGCGCTTACGTCAGTTATCTCGAAGGCTGCACCGCGCCGATGCGCGACGAGAACCAGCTGCACGCCGCGGTGGTCGAGTTGGTGGCGCTCGACGACGCCGAGATCAAATATTCGACGGTGCAGAACTGGTACCCGGGCGACGCCGAGGGCAAGGGCGGCATCTTCAACTTCGTTACCAAGCGCGGCGACTGCCGCGGCAAGAGATCGAAAATTTCCTGGACCCAGGTCGAGACCGGCTCGGCCATCACCTGGAAATATCCAAGCTGCATCCTGCGCGGCGACAATTCGCGCGGCGAGTTCTACTCGATCGCCATTTCCAACGGCCACCAGCAGGTCGATAGCGGCACCAAGATGCTGCATCTCGGCAAGAACACCACGAGCCGCATCATCTCCAAGGGCATCTCGGCCGGCAAATCCAACAACACCTATCGCGGGCTGGTCTCGGCGCACCGCAAGGCCACGGGCGCACGCAATTTCACCAATTGCGACTCGCTGTTGATCGGTCATGAATGCGGCGCGCACACCGTGCCCTATATCGAGGCAAAGAATTCCTCCGCCGTGTTCGAGCACGAGGCCACCACCTCGAAGATTTCCGAGGACATGCTGTTCTACTGCCGCCAGCGCGGCATGTCGGCGGAAGAGGCGACCGCCCTGGTGGTCAACGGCTTCGTCAGGGACGTGTTGCAGCAATTGCCCATGGAGTTCGCCGTGGAGGCGCAGAAGCTGATCTCGATCAGCCTGGAGGGGAGCGTCGGATGAGCGCGGACGGAAAAGCTTTCAAGGCCGAGGTTTCGGCTTGCCTGCGCAAAGATGCCGGCGTCGTTGCATTGCTTGACTGTATCGCCGGGCATTTCCCCGATCTGGAAGTGTTTCGCGAAAACGACGATCTCGTCGTCAAGCACGGCGGGCGCTTCCTGATCGTTCGCCGCGACGGGCCGGATCACTTCCGCACCGCCGATTACGTCGAGGCGCCGACGACGAACAAAATCGATGCCGGCGGCGGTGTGGCGCGCGATGTCGACGGGTTGTTCGACGAAATAACGGCCTTGGCTGGAGACTGAGTGGAAATGTCCAAATTGCTTGAAGTCAAAAACCTGCACGTCGAAATCGACGGCAAGAAGATTCTGAACGGCCTCGACCTCATGGTCGAGAAGGGCCAGGTCGCTGCCATCATGGGCCCGAACGGCTCCGGCAAGTCGACGCTCGCTTATGTGCTGGCCGGCAAGGCGGAATACGCCGTCACCGCGGGCGAGGTGTTGCTCGACGGCGAGAGCATCCTCGAGATGGGCCCCGACGAGCGCGCGGCCAAGGGCCTGTTCCTAGCCTTCCAATACCCGGTGGAAGTGCCCGGCGTCGCCACCATGACCTTCCTGCGCACCGCGCTCAACGCCCAGCGCAAGACGCGTGGGCAACCGGAAGTCTCCACGCCGGATTTCATGAAGCTGGTGCGCGATACCGCCAGCCATCTCGGCATCAGCCAGGACATGCTGCGTCGCGCGGTCAATGTCGGCTTCTCCGGCGGCGAGAAGAAGCGCAACGAGATCCTGCAGATGGCCGTGTTGCAGCCGCGGCTGGCGGTGCTCGACGAGACCGACTCCGGGCTCGACATCGACGCGCTCAAGATCGTGGCCGACGGCGTTAACCGGCTGCGCTCGCCCGAGCGTGCCATGGTCGTGATTACGCACTATCAGCGGCTGTTGAACTATATCGTGCCCGACGTGGTGCATGTGATGGCCAAGGGCAAAGTGGTGAAATCGGGCGGCAAGGAGCTGGCGCTCGAGCTCGAGGCCAAGGGCTACGCCCAATATGCCAGCGAGGCAGCCTGATGAACGCCGAAATCCGCCCCATGAAGACGCCGGCCGAGCAGGCGCTGAGCGCGACTTACGAGGGCGCGCGCGCGACACTACCCGGCAAGGGCGCGATCGCGGCCTTGCGCGCCGACGCGTTCAAGCAGTTCGAGACGCGCGGGCTGCCGCATCGCCGCGTCGAGGAATGGAAATACACCGACCTGCGCGCGCTGATGCGCGATGCCTATCCGTTGGCCGCGCCGCCCGATGCGGCGGCAAAGACGCGGGCCAAGACGGCCGGCAATATCCTGGCGGGCGTCGACAGCCGCCGGCTGGTTTTTGTCGACGGCGTGTTCGTGCCGGGATTGTCCGACCTTGCGCCCGAAACAGGGCTTGCCATCGGCTCGATGGCCGAGGCGCTGGCGAAGGGCGACGCGCAGGTCGCCAAGCATGTTGGCAAGACCTTCGCGACCGACGATGCGGCGGTGGCGCTCAATACCGCGCTGATGGGCGACGGCGCCGTGATCAACATCGCCAAGGGCGCCGACCTCAAGCGGCCGATCCATCTGATCTTTGCAGCCGGCAGCGACAAGCCGAGCTCGGTTTTCATGCGCTCGCTGGTGGTGGTGGGTGACGGTGCCAAGGCAACCGTCATCGAGGAGCATGACAGCGGCGACGCCCAGGTCAACGCCGCGCTCGAACTGGTCGTGGGCGACAAGGCGCAGGTCGATTACTTCAAGATTACGCGCGCTCGGGCGCTGCATGTGGCGAGCCTGCTGGCCTCGATCGGTGCGAAGGCGACGTTCAACACCTTCGCCTTCACCGGCGACGCAAGTGTGGTGCGCAACCAGAATTTCATTCGCTTTGCCGGCGAAGGCACTCATGCCGGCATCCGCGGCGTCAGCCTGCTGCGCGGCAAGGAGCATGCCGACACCACGCTGCTGATCGAGCACGCCGCCGGCCATTGCGAGAGCCGCGAGCAGTTCAAGGCGGTGCTGGACGACCAGGCGCATGGCGTGTTCCAGGGCAAGATCGTGGTCAAGCCGTACGCGCAGAAGACCGACGCCAAGATGATGACACGCGCGCTGCTCTTGTCCGACGGGGCGGAAGCCGACAACAAGCCGGAGCTGGAAATCTTTGCCGACGACGTGGTCTGCGGCCACGGCGCTACCACGTCTGCGCCCGACGAGGCGCTTAAATTCTACCTGATGTCGCGCGGCATCCACGAGAAGGAAGCGGAGGCCCTGCTGATCCAGGCCTTCATCGGCGAGGCGATCGAGGAAATTTCCAACGAAGCCATCCGCGAGGCGCTGATGTTTGCCGCGTTCAAGTGGCTTGGGAGCAGGGGTTGAGCATGCATCCGGCGGTCAGCAACGGCTCCTACGACGTTGCCCGCATCCGCGCGGATTTTCCCGCGCTTGCGATGCAGGTCTATGGCAAGCCGCTGGTCTATCTCGACAACGCCGCCTCGGCGCAGAAGCCGCAAGCCGTGCTCGACCGCCTGCACAAGGCCTATACCGAGCAATATGCCAATGTGCACCGCGGGCTGCATTATCTCGCCAACGAAGCGACGGAAGCGTACGAAGGCGCGCGCGAAAGCGTGCGCGGCTTCCTCAATGCGGGCCGCGCCGAAGAAGTCATCTTCACGCGTAACGCCACCGAAGCGATCAACCTGGTCGCCTATACCTTCGGGCGCGAGCGCATCAAGGAAGGCGACGAGATCGTGCTCTCGATCATGGAGCACCATTCCAACATCGTGCCCTGGCATTTCCTGCGCGAACGGCAGGGCGCAGTGATCAAATGGGCGCCGATCGACGACGACGGTAATTTCCTTGTCGATGAGTTCAAAAAGCTGCTCGGGCCCCGCACCAAACTGGTGGCGATCACCCACATGTCGAACGTGCTCGGCACCGTGGTGCCGGTCAAGGAGGTCACCAAAATCGCCCATGCGCGCGGCATCCCGGTCTTGATCGACGGCGCGCAGGCGGCGGTGCACCTGGATGTGGACGTGCGCGACATCGGCTGCGACTTCTACGTCTTCACCGGCCACAAGCTGTACGGGCCGACCGGGATCGGCGTGCTCTACGGCAAATACGAGCATCTGGCGACCATGCCGCCGTTCAACGGCGGCGGTGAGATGATCGAGGAGGTGTCGCAGGACCGCGTCACCTATGGCGAACCGCCCTATCGCTTCGAAGCCGGCACGCCGGCGATCGTGCAGGCGATCGGGCTCGGTGCTGCCATCGATTACGTCAATTCCATCGGCAAGGCGCGCATCCGCGAGCACGAAGGCGCGCTGGTCAAATATGCCCATGAGCGGCTGGGTGCGATCAATTCGCTGCGCATCATCGGCAATGCCAAGGGCAAAGGCCCGCAGGTCTCGTTTGAAATGAAGGGCGCCCATCCGCACGACATCGCGACCGTTATCGACCGCCAGGGTGTGGCGGTGCGCGCCGGCACCCATTGCGTGATACCGCTGCTCGCGCGCTACGGCCTGACCGCGACTTGCCGGGCTTCGTTCGCGCTCTATAACACCAAGGACGAGGTGGACGCGCTGGCGGCCTCGCTCGCCAAGGCGCAGGACATGTTCGCATGACCGACGACACGCAAGACACCGCCAACACTCCGGTCGCGGAAAAGCCGCCGGAGAACGCCGCCTTCACCGGTTCTTCCGCGCTGTCGGAAGGCGAGCTTGCCAAGCTGACTGACGACATCGTCGCTGCGCTCAAGACCGTCTACGATCCGGAAATCCCGGCCGACATCTACGAGCTCGGGTTGATCTACAAGATCGATATCGGCGACGACCGCGGCGTGAAGATCGACATGTCGCTGACCTCGCCCAACTGCCCGGCGGCGCAGGACTTGCCGGTGCAGGTGGAAAACGCGGTCGCCAGCGTGGCGGGCGTGAAGGAGGCCAAGGTGGAGGTGGTGTGGGATCCGCCGTGGGATCCGAGCCGCATGTCGGACGAGGCGCGCCTCGTGCTCAACATGTGGTAATCTTTGGGTGAAGCACTAAATAACAGTCGACGAGAACTGCCATGGCGATAGCGAGACCCCGACCCCAGGTGATGCGGCTGACCGAAGCCGCCGCCCAGCGCATCAAGGACGTGATGGCGCGGGCCGACAAGCCCGTGGCCGGCGTGCGCGTCGGCGTCAAGAACGGCGGCTGCGCCGGCATGGAATACACCATGGAATATGCCGAAGCTGCCAATCCGGCTGACGAGGTGGTGGAGGACAAGGGCGTCAAGATCCTTATCGACCCCAAGGCGGTGCTGTTCCTGCTCGGCACCGAGATGGACTACAAGACCGAGAAGCTGTCGGCGCAATTCGTCTTCAACAACCCGAATCAGACCAGCGCTTGCGGCTGCGGCGAATCCGTGCAGCTCACGCCGGCGAAAGACGCAGCCGAATAGGCCGCCGCGGGGATGATCCCGTGGACCCTGACGCAATCCAGGAGCTGTTCGCGGTGTTCGGCGCCGTGCAGGTGCGCCGCATGTTCGGCGGCGCCGGCCTCTATGCCGAGGGCGTGATGTTCGGCCTCGTCTCCGGCGGGCAGATTTTTCTAAAGGCGGACGCGGCGAATGCACAGGATTTTGCACGCGAGGGCTGCGCGGCGTTCGAATACGGTACCAAAACCGGTAAGCGCGCTATCATGTCCTATCGGCGGCTGCCCGACCGCCTCTATGACGATCCCGACGAGCTTGCCCAATGGGTGAGAAAATCTTTGTCGGTCGCGCACAAGAGCGCGGCGGCAAAGTCGAAAGCGCGCCGGAAAAACGCACGAAAGAAATGTTAAAGGTCAGGCGACCCGCGCGGTGGCGGGCCCGCCGGTGGTGACTTCCGGATCGGTTTCACACATGACCCGGTTGCGGCCGTGGCGTTTGGCTGCATAGAGGCAGCTGTCGGTGCGCTCGATCAGCATCTGCTGGTTATCGCTCCTGCGCAGGGTGGCGACCCCGATCGAGATCGTCACCCGCCCGAGATGCTCGCCGGTCGAGCGCTTCATCAGTTCTTTGGTCATCACCGCGCGACGGATGTGGTCGGCGACGGTGATAGCTGACCGCAGCACCGTGTTCGGCAGGATGATCGCAAATTCCTCGCCGCCGTAGCGCGCCGCGGTGTCCTGGCCCTTGACGTTGTTCTTCACCGACGACGCCACCAGGCGCAGCACGTGGTCGCCGGTGAGGTGGCCGTAGTTGTCGTTGAAATTCTTGAAATGGTCGATGTCGGTCATCATCAGCGACAACGGCTCATTCTTGGCGCGCGCCTCGGCGATGGCCGTCTCGATCGTCGTGTCGAAGAATTTTCGGTTGGCGAGCTGGGTCAGGGGATCGGTCAGGCTTTCGGTGCGAACCGCCTCGAGATTTTCCTGCAACTCGCTGATTTCGAGCTTGGAGGCGTTGAGCCGTTCTTCCAGCTGTTGGTTGGAGATTTCCATTTCCTTGGCGGTATGCACCAGGCTTTCGACGATGGCGCGTACGGCCTCGCGGTCCTTCGACTGGCCGAGCTTCGCGCTCATGTCGGCGAGGCTTTCGGTGTAGCTGGTGGCGGAGCCGGCGGCGTCGTCGATCATCGCCATGACCTGTTCGATCTCGCCCATCACCTGGCTGCCGACATTGTCGATCTTGTCGGACAACCGGACCGGCGACAGGTAGGTTTCGTACAGCTGTTCGAGGTCGGATTCGGAAAGCGAGCCGTTTTGCTTGAGCGTCTCGTTTATTTTCTGATTGAGCGAGGGCTTATAGCCGGTGGCGTAGATGTACCAGATTTCGTAGTTGCGCGGCGTCGCTGCTTGGCGCAGTGCCTTGATCTGGCCAAGCGCGATTTCGGCGAACGCCATTGTTCGTTCGTGCTCGTCCGCGGTCATGGCGAATCCTTGCCTGCGCGGTCGTTCTGGCCGCGCGTCTCATGGCAACGGTATTCGAGGGAAGTGAATCGGCGGTAAATTTGGAACCGGCGCCGCAACCTTCTGTTGTGGCAGCGTCCGGTTTCTCGGAAGCCCCGCTGCTGTCAGGCTTTGGCCGGGACCGGGCGCAACAGGAAAGCGGGCAGATGGCTGCCGTCGCCCTCTTCGACAGGCGGGCTTTGCACGCGCGGCGGCGGCTGGTCGCCGGCGCGCACCGGCTCGCTGTCCTGCCGGCGTTGCGGGCGGCGGCCGCGGCCGCCGCGATGGCGGCCGGAGCGGGAGCCGCGTCCGCCTCCGCCGGCGCGGCTTTCGCGCGTCTCGGCAGGCGCCGGTTCATTACCCATCCAGAGGATGGTCTGGCCGATCAGCCGCTCGATTGCACCGACGGCTTTCCGGTCGATCGGCGCCACGATGGTGATGGCGGTGCCGCTTAAGCCGGCGCGGCCGGTGCGGCCGATGCGGTGGACGTAGTCGTCCGCGTGATGCGGCACGTCGAAATTGAAAATGTGACTGACTGCGGGAATATCGAGACCGCGCGCGGCAACGTCGGAAGCAACCAGCAACGAGACATCGCCCTTGCGGAACGAATCGAGCGCGGCGGTGCGCGCCGACTGGTCCATGTCGCCATGCAGCGCCGCGGCATTGAATTTATGGCGCAATAGCGAGCGGTGCAGTTGCGCCACCTCGCGCTTACGATTGCAGAAGATGATGGCGTTCTTGAAACCTTCGGCGGAGCGGATCAGGCGGCGCAAGGTCTCGCGCTTTTCGGCCGGATCGCGACCGGTTGCGACCAGCATCTGATTGATGGTGACGGCGGCGGTGGCGGGCTTGGAAACTTCCACGCGCACCGGATTGTGCAGGAAAGTATCGGCGATGCGCTGAATTTCCGGCGGCATGGTGGCGGTGAAGAACAGCGTCTGCCGCGTGAACGGCACCAGCTTGCCGATGCGCTCGATGTCGGGGATGAACCCCATGTCGAGCATGCGGTCGGCTTCGTCGATGACGAGCAGCTCGACGCCGGACAACAGCAGCCGGCCGCGCTCGGAATGGTCGAGCAGCCGGCCCGGCGTTGCGATCAACACGTCGACGCCGCGGATCAGCTTGGCGTCTTGATTGTCGAACGATACGCCGCCGATGATCAGCGCCACGTTGAGCTTGTGATTTTTGCCGTATTTTTCGAAGTGGTCGGCGACCTGGGCGGCGAGCTCGCGTGTCGGCTCAAGGATGAGCGTGCGCGGCATGCGCGCCCGCGCGCGGCCCTTTTCCAGCATGGTGAGCATCGGCAGCACGAAGGCGGCGGTCTTGCCGGTGCCGGTCTGCGCGATGCCGAGGACGTCGCGCCGCGCGAGCACGTGCTGGATGGCTTGATCTTGGATGGGAGTGGGGGTCTTGTAGCCGGCCGCCGCGATGGCGCCGAGCACCTTGTCGGACAGGCCGAGATGGGAAAAGGACATAGAGCCTCAATACAGGGCCGTCCGGGACCGCGCCGGACTAAAAAAACCAGTTGCGTTGCGCGGGGGACGGCCGAATCTTTAATCGAACCGGTTGGGTGCAACATGGGGGCTAGGTGGGTCAAAGTCAATGCTTCGCGGGCGCGATAAGTCTTATAAATTCTTAATGTTTTTAGCCGGGTGAGGGTGCAGTGGCGCCAAGCTTGCCGCTCGTTTTGATGCCGGGGCTGCTGTGCAGCGACCGGCTTTATGCGCCGCAGATTGCGGCCTTGTGGCCGTTCGGGCCTGTCACGGTCGCCGATCATCCACGCGACGACGACATCGCGGCGGTGGCCGCGCGAATTTTGTCCGAAGCGTCGCCGCACTTTGCGCTCGCCCGCCTGTCGATGGGCGGCTACATCGCCTTTGCGATATTAAGACTCACGCCCGAGCGCATCGCCAAGTTGGCGCTGCTCGATACCTCGGCGCGGCTCGACACGGGAGCAGACCGCGACGCGTCATGCCCATCACCATGGTGGAGGGCGGCGAGCGCGACGAGGTGGTGGACACGCTCGCCCCGTGCTTCGTGCACAGCAACCGACGACGACGCGCCGCTCATGCGCATCGTGCGCGACATATGGCCGGCCGATACCGGACCGGAGGCATTCGTGCGGCAGGAGCGGGCGACCATATCGCGGCCGGATTCGCGGCCGCTGCTGGCGAGCATCAACTGCTCGACCCTCGTGCTGACCGGCGACGGCGACGAACTGACGCCGCCGGAGGTCGCCAAGGAAGTCGGCGGTGGCATAACGGCTGCGCGGCTGGTAATCGTGCCCGACTGCGGGCACCTGTCCACCATCGAGCGGCCGGACGCAGTCAACGCCGCGCCCGCCGCGTGACTGGAGGCTTAGATGAACGATATGCGCGACAATGCCGGCGTCTTCGCACCGCCGCCACTCATGGCGCTCGCAGTGGTCGTAATCGGACTCGTCCTCGATTGGCTGCTGCCGGCCTATGTGCTGCTCGTGCTGCTGCCGTTCTCCGCGCGCATTGTCATCGGTATATTGCTGATGGTGGCCGGCGCGGCGCTGGCCATGGCCGGCAGGCGCCGCTTTGGGCGTGCCGGTACCGAGGTCAAACCGTGGAGACCGTCTACGGTCTTGGTAACGGACGGCGTATTTGGTCGGCTACGCAATCCGATGTATGTCGGCGTGACTGGCTTTCTCATTGGCTTCGCCATTGCGCTCGCATCCGATTGGATCCTGGTGATGACGATCGTGTTTGTGCCGGTGATCCATTTTGGCGTGGTGAGGCGCGAGGAGCGCTATCTCGAAACGAAATTCGGCGACGCCTACCGCGGCTACAAGGCGCGCGTGCCGCGCTACGGCTGGCCGCCGGTCTGATCGCGCCGACAGAGATTTGTTCCAGACTTTCCGGGCTTCGTCCCTTTGTCGGACGGCCGCCGAACTCTTATAAAAGTGAAATTCTTTGATTTCTCGCCGGGAGAACAAACGTGCACACGCAAGTCGGCATCGTCGGCGCAGGTCCCGCCGGCCTGATGCTTTCGCATCTGTTGCATCTTGCCGGCATCGAGTCGATCATCGTCGAGAACCGCAGCCGCGAATATTGCGAGAGCCGCGTGCGCGCCGGCCTGATGGAGAATTGGGTCGCCAAAATGCTAGTCGACACCGGCGTGGGTGCGCGGCTGCAGCGCGAAGCCATGGTGCATGACGGCATTTTTTTCGGCTTCAACGGCGAAGCGCACAAGCTCAATTTCGTCGAGCTGATCGGCAAGAACGTCTATATCTACGACCAGAAGGAAGTGGTCACCGACCTGATCGCGCATCGCCTCGCGCGAGGCGGGCAGATTCTGTTCGAAGTCGAAGACAGCAGCGTCCATGATTTCATCGGCGAGCGGCCGAAAATCCGCTTCAAGCACAATGGCCGCACGCAGGAGATCGAATGCGATTTTCTGGCCGGCTGCGACGGCTTTCATGGCGTCTGCCGGCCGAGCCTGCCCGAGGGGTCGTGGACCGGCTACGATCGCGTCTATCCGTATGGCTGGCTCGGCATTCTCTCGGAATCGCCGCCGCCGGAGAAGGAACTGATCTATTCCTATCATGAGCGCGGCTTCGCGCTGTTTTCGATGCGTGGACCGGACCTATCGCGGCTCTATCTGCAAGTTACGCCGGACGAAGACATCGACAACTGGTCGGATGCGCGCATCTGGGAGGAACTGCACATTAGGCTCGGCGGCGTGCGCCCGTTGCAGGAAGGCAAGATCGTGCAGAAGGGCGTGACGCCGATGCGCAGCTACGTCGCCGAGCCGATGCGGGTCGGCCGCCTGTTTCTCGCCGGCGACAGCGCGCACATCGTTCCGCCGACCGGCGCCAAGGGCATGAATCTGGCGATGGCCGACGTGCGCGTGCTGGCGCGCGCCTTCGAGCGCTTTTACCGCAGCAAGCAGAGCGATGGGCTCGAGAATTATTCTACTACCTGCCTGCGGCGCGTCTGGAAAGGCCAACGCTTCTCCTATTGGATGACGCAGATGCTGCATCGCCAGCGCGACGGGGAATACGCCGAATTCGACATGAAACGGCAGCTGGCCGAGCTCGACTACGTCACCTCGTCGCACGCGGCCTCGGTGTCGCTGGCGGAGAATTACGCCGGCTTGCCGATCGATTAGGGCGGGCGCGCATAAAGCGAACGTGGCTCGCAAAAGCCGTGATGTCCGCTTCTGACCTTGGCCGACGTGCCGCTCATGCACCGGATGTCTGCTTCCAGGGATAAACCAGACGCCGGTCAAAAGCGGCCGCCATGTCGCTTTCTTGAACCAATTTCCGATTTCATGTTTGTAGCGTGCGAACGCCGCTTTCTCTAACGTGCCTTGTTGGTGCATGGAGAGGACCGGTCGGATCAAGCAATTCCGGTCCCTAAAAATTCGTCGGTGTTGTTGATGGAGTGGTGGCGCCTGATATGCCACTATGCAACCGGGAGTCGCCGGGTGTTCGCAACGTGGGGACGGCGGTGGCGGAAGAAGACCTGATTCGAGAAGCCGTAAACTTATGGTACGGGGCCGGTTTCGGCGAGGTCCCGTGGGCCAGTGCCTTGCGCGTGACCGCCGAACTGCTCGGCGGCGGCGCCGCGGCCGTGCTCGATCTCGACCGCCGCAACATGCGGGTCGGGCGCATACAGGTCTACGGGCTCGACCAGACCGTCGACGAATACGTCGCCCGCATGAACCGGATCAATCCGCGCGTGCGCGCGTCGCTCAAGCGGTCGGGACCGCACCTCATCACCGACTATCGCGTGCTGCCGGAGACCGTGCTCGACCGCAGCGAATTCTACGACTGGATCGAGCGCCATCACGGCGTACGTTATTTCGTCGGCGCGCGCGTGGTCGACGACGGGCCGCGCTCGCTGCTGGCCTCGGTGGAATTCACTCGCCGGCACGGACACCCCGAAGACGCCACGACCAAGACGTTCAAGCGCATCCTGCCGCACATCGCCAATGCCTGGCGCGTCTCCGGGCTGATCGGCATGCTCGACGACGCCAAGGGCCTGATCGAAATGCTGGTCGGGCAGCGGCTGTGCGGCTTGGTGGGCCTGCGCGCCGACGGCAGCGTGCTGTTCATGAACGCTGCCGCCGATGACGTCATTCGCGCCGGCGACGGGCTGGCGGTGACCGACGGCTTCCTGCACGCGGCGCGCGCCGCCAACGACCGCACGTTGCAGGAGATCATCGGCCGCGTGCTGCGCTCCGGGCCGGACGCGCCGCCCGATGGCGGCGGCGCGGTGGCGGTGGCGCGGCCGAGTGGACGCACGCCCTTCGTGCTGCGGGTGATGCCGAGCGCGGCCGGCGAGGCGTTCCGGGTGGGCGAATTGCCGGCGGCGCTGGTCCTGATCGCCGATGCCGACCAGCGCGCGGCGCCGAGCGAGGCGACCTTGCGCAGCTTGGGATTATCGCCGAGCGAGGCGCGCATCGCGCAGCGGTTGGTGCAGGGCCGCACGCTGGCGGAAGCCGCGCGCGATCTCGGCGTGGCGCACAACACCGCGCGCGCCCATCTGCGCAGCATCTTCGCCAAGACGCGGGCGCGCTCGCAGGTCGAGCTGGTGCGCATGTTGTGCGAATTCGCCCGCCTCGACGGGCCAGGATGAGCGGCAAGCTCGACGACAAGGTCGCGGTGGTGACTGGCGCCACGCGCGGCATCGGGCTTGCCATCGCCAGGCGCTTCGTCGCCGAGGGCGCGACGGTGTTCATCACCGGCCGTCGGCAGGCCGGGGTCGACGCGGCGGTCAAAGCGATCGGCCGGCGGGCCACCGGCGTCTGCGGCGACAGCACCCGCCTTGCCGATCTCGACCGGCTTTACGAGGTGGTCCGTGACAAAGCCGGCCGGCTCGACGTTGTGGTCGCCAATGCCGGCTACGGTGAGGCGGCGCCGCTCGGCGCCATCAGCGACGACCATTTCGAGCGCAGCTTTACGGCCAATGTGAAGGGCACGCTGTTCGCCGCGCAGAAGGCGCTGCCGCTGCTACAGGACGGCGGCGCCATCATTCTGATCGGCTCGATCATCACCAAGCGCGCGGTCGCCGGCTTTTCCGCCTATGCCGCCAGCAAGGCGGCGATCCGCAGCTTTGCGCGGCAGTGGATGCTCGATCTGGCGCCGCGCCGCATCCGCGTCAACGTCATCAGCCCGGGCCCGATCGACACACCCGGCCTCGACAGCCTGGCCGAGACCGAAGAGCAGCGCCGGCACTTCAAGGCCGGGCTTGCCGCCCGCGTGCCGCTCGGCCGCCTGGGCGAGGCGGACGAGGTCGCCAAGGCCGCCGTGTTCCTGGCCTGCGACGACGCCAGCTTCGTCAACGGCGCTGAGCTTTTTGTCGACGGCGGCCTGGCGCAGATCTGACCGCGGTCAGACCCGCAGCCGGCACATAGTCCAATTGGACTAACCAACCGTTGTGACTTCACGACGGTTCGCAGTCAAAATTCAAAAAATAGGTGGCGAGCATTCGATAGCAATTTCGGAGGCGGGTCTCGTGATTAAGATTAAGACTCTGGTCGCTGGCAGTTTAGAAATCGCAATTATTTCGCGTGGCGCATCTTTATGCGGAGCTTTTGAACGCTACCATGGGGGCGATAATGCGCGACACAAATATTCGCAAAACAGCACTCGCAGTTCTGTTTGAATTCATGGGAGAGGGGAATATGTGTATTTTAGCGCGTTATAGCTACGTCTTAGTGATTGCCTTGAGTATTGGATTCGTCGGCGAATGCCGCGCTGCACCGATAACGGCCACGCTCACCGGCACAATATCCGGCATTAACGGCGGGACGACAAGCGACATTGGTGCTGATGTCGCCGGTATTGTCAGCGTCGGTGACAGCACCGTAATGGTATTGCAGTACGATCCTGCCCTCGCCGTACCTGCCCCGCCGTCCGGCGATACCATCGTTTATACCGACGCAATCTTAAGTATCAGCGCGAACTTGAACGGCGGTGCACTTGCGATGTTCTATGATTCTGCCGCCGGATCGAGTCTCAATTTCACGTGGGTCTCCACCGGAGGCTTTAGCGCTTTCAATCCGGTTGATTTCGACTACGACGGTAACTCGGGCGCCCTTACCGGGAGCATCATTCCGACCAGCGATGCAAAGTATACGGGCGATTGGAATCCGCTTCAATTTGTGATCGGATTCTCACCCGTTGCAGACAACAGCGTTTTTCCATTGATGCCAAACATCTTGGATGCGCGGCTTGACTGGACGGCTCCATATACAGATTCTAACTGCACGGGATGTCGTCAGCAATCTGACATTAGTTTAGAATTCACGAGTGTTGAGTTTTCCGGCCTTGGCGAAACCCCCATTCCTGCTGCGCTTCCGCTCTTCGCCTCCGGCCTCGGCGGCTTGGGTTTGCTCGGCTGGCGCAGGAAGCGAAAGAAAGCAACACGTATGGCCGCTTGATCAACGTACGCGATAGAAGCTGATAGACCGCCGCGAGGCGGTCTTTCTTTTTACGCGCCCTAGTCGTTCAGCACCGCGCCCAGCGGGCGGTGCATGAGCGCGATCGTGAGGCCAGCGGCGGCAGAAATGATGGCGAGCAGCAGGAAGAAATCGTCCTTGGCCATGCTCGACCAAAATGTGCCGAGGTAGCCAGCAAGGAAGTTGCCGATGAAGCTGGTGGCCAGCCACACACCCATCATCATCGACAAGAGCCGCACCGGCGCCACCTTGGTGATCAGCGAGAGACCCGTGGGCGACAGATAAAGCTCGCCGGTGGTGATGACGACGAAAAAAGAGAACAGCCAGAGCCAACTCGCCTGCGCGGTGCCTGCGGCATGGGCGGCGGCCAGCATGATCAGCCAGGATGCCGCGTTGAGGAACAGGCCGATCGACATCTTCATTACCGTCGCAGGCTCGCCCGCGCCCTGCCAGCGCCACAGCGAGACGATGAAGGGCGTGAAGGCGAAGATCATGAAGGGGTTGAAGGCCTGGAACCAGGTGACCGGGATCTCGAAGCCGCCGAGCAGGTGACGGTCGGTGAACTCGCTCGCCCACAGCACGATGGTATTGCCCTGCTGCTCATAGGTGGCCCAGAACAGGCTGACCGGCAGCATGAGCGCGAGGATGGCACCGATCGCCTGCCAATCGTTGCGACTGAGCGGTGTGGCCGGTTCGCGTTTGGCGAAAGCGTCCTTCGGTAGGGTCGGCGTCGCGACCAGATAAATGATGAGCCCGGTGGTCATGCCGACGCCGGCGGCGGCAAAGCCGTAATGCCAGCCGATCTCCTCGCCGAGCGTGCCGCAGACCAGCGGTGCCAGGAAGGCGCCCAGATTGATGCCGACATAGAAGATCGAGAAGGCGCGGTCGCGGCGGCGGTCGCCGGGCGCATAGAGCGCGCCGACCTGGGTGGAGATGTTCGGCTTGAAGCAGCCATTGCCGACAATGAGGAAGAGTAGCGCGAACAAGAACAGGTGCTCGAAGGCCATCATGAAATGGCCGACCGCCATCAACGCGGCGCCGAGGATGACGGTGCGGCGCTGGCCGAGCACGCGGTCGGCGAGCAGGCCGCCGAAGAGCGGGGTGAGATATACGAGCCCGGTGTAGAAGCCGTAGATCTGCGAGGCGAACGGCTGCGGTTCGAGCGGGCCGAACACGACTTCCAGCGCGCTCTTGAACGACGCGAGGCCGAGCACGTGGCCCGCCTGCGCCGGCAACAGCAGGTACTTGACCATGTAGAGCACGAGCAGCGCGCGCATCCCGTAATAGGAGAAGCGCTCCCACATCTCGGTCGTGAACAGAAAGCCGAGCGCGCGCGGATGGCCGAACAGCTCGCCGCGCATGCCCGGTTTTTCGGCAGTCGTTGCGGAACCTGCGGTCATGCTCGGCCGGCGCGGAGATCGTCGTCGCCGCAACGATAGCACATGAGGCGCTCGACGTTCGCCGCATTGCCGTGGCGCCGCGCACTGCTATGCTGACTCAAGGCATCCGGAGTCGTGGAGCGTTAAGGTCATGCGAATTGTGGCGGCTCTGTTGGCTGTGGTCGCAACTGTTTTGCCGGCCGCCGCCTCCGAGGGTCCACCGCCCGAAGTCTTGTTCCAGCAGTTTGGTCTGTTCGGCACCTGGGCCAGCGATTGCGACGCGGCCGCGTCGCCGGCCAACCCGCGCGTCAAGATCAGCCAGCCGAGTCCGGGTCTCATCCTCGAGGACCAGCATCTCGGTCCCGATTACGCGGTCAATCGCTACAGCGTGCTCTCCGCCGAGCGGCTGTCGGGCACGCGGCTGTCGGTGGTGGTGCTGTTCAATCCCGGCACCGAGAACCAGGAACGCCAGCATCTCATCTTCGCTATCCGCGACCATACGCGGCGGACGATGTTCAACCAGGTGGACGGCGGGCCGGTGCGCGTCAAGGACGGCATCACGCTGCCCGGAGGCACCAGGACACCGCTGCTGCACAAGTGCGAATAGCGAGGCGGTCACACGTCCAGCAATTCCTCGCCGGCGAATTCCGCGTGCTCCTGGATGAAGGCGAAGCGGGTTTCCGCTCTTGTGCCCATTAATTGCTCGACCGTCTTGGCGGTGGGCTTGCGCTCCTTGTCCACCAGCACCACGCGCAGCAAGGTGCGCTTTGACGGGTCCATGGTGGTTTCCTTCAGCTGCGCCGCCATCATTTCGCCCAGGCCCTTGAAGCGGGAGACCTCGACCTTGGCATTGGCGTTGAATTCCTTCTTGAGCAGCTGGTCCTTGTGCTTGTCGTTGCGCGCATAGACGATCTTGCCGTTGTGCGAGAGGCGATAGAGCGGCGGCACCGCCAGATAGAGCTTGCCGGCCTCGATCAGTTTCGGCATCTGGCGGAAGAAGAAGGTGATCAAGAGCGACGCGATATGGGCGCCGTCGACGTCGGCGTCGGTCATGATGATGACCTTCTCGTAGCGCAAATCCTTGTCGTGGTAGTGCGCAGCCGTGCCGACGCCGAGCGCCTGGATCAGATCGGCGAGCTGGGCATTCTGCGCGAGCTTGTCCTTGCCGGCACTGGCGACGTTCAGAATCTTGCCGCGCAGCGGCAGTATGGCTTGCGTGCGGCGGTCGCGCGCCTGCTTGGCGGAGCCGCCGGCCGAATCGCCTTCGACGATAAAAATCTCCGAGCCTTGCGAGGCCGAGTTGGTGCAGTCGGCGAGCTTGCCGGGCAGTCGCAACTTTCGCACCGCGGTCTTGCGCGCGATGTCTTTTTCCTGGCGGCGACGCAAGCGCTCCTCGGCGCGCTCGATAACGAAATCGAGCAGTTTGTTGGCCTGCATCGGATTGGCGGCGAGCCAATGGTCGAACGGGTCGCGGATCGCCTGCTCGACGATGCGCTGGGCCTCGGCGGTGGCGAGGCGGTCCTTGGTCTGGCCCTGGAATTCCGGCTCGCGCACGAACACCGACAGCATGCAGCCGGCGCCCGTCATCACGTCGTCGCTGGTCACCGGGTTTGCGCGCTTTTCCTGGTTGACGCGCGCGGCGTGGTCCTTCAGCCCGCGCAGCAGCGCGCTGCGCAAACCCGATTCATGGGTGCCGCCGTCGGGCGTCGGGATGGTGTTGCAGTAGGAATTGAGGAAGCCGTCGGTGTCGGCGGTCCAGGCCACCGCCCATTGCACTGCGCCATGCGCGCCGACTTTGCCGTGCGTGCCCGAAAAGATGTCCGGATGCACCAGCGTGGCGCCGGCGAGCGTCTCCGACAGATAATCTTTCAGGCCCTGCTCGAAATGAAAGGTGGCTTTCTCTGGCACGTCGGCGACGCCCTTGAGCAGCGCCTTGTCGCAACGCCAGCGTATTTCGACGCCGCCGAACAGATAAGCCTTCGAACGCGTCATCTTGAACACGCGCTCGGCCTTGAAGGCGGCCTTGGGCCCGAAAATCTGCGGATCGGGCCGGAATCTGATCTTGGTGCCGCGCCGGTTGGGCGCGCGGCCGACTTTCTCCAATTTGCCCTTCGGCTTGCCGCGCTCGAACGCCATGCGGTAGAGCGTCTGCTCGCGCGCGACCTCGACCTCCATGCGTTCGGACAAGGCATTGGCGACCGAGACGCCGACGCCGTGCAAGCCGCCTGAGGTCTCGTAGACCTTGGAGTCGAATTTTCCGCCGGCGTGCAGCATGCACATGATCACTTCCAGCGCCGACTTGCTCTTGAACTTGGGATGCGGGTCGACCGGGATGCCGCGGCCGTTATCGGTGACGCTGACGAAACCGTTCGCCTCCATCTCCACTTCGATCCAGTCGGCGTGGCCGGCCAGCGCCTCGTCCATGGAATTGTCGATCACCTCGGCGAACAGGTGGTGCAGCGCCTTCTCGTCGGTGCCGCCGATATACATGCCGGGGCGGCGGCGGACCGGCTCCAAGCCCTCCAGCACCTCGATGTGCTTGGCCGTATAGCCGTGCTCGGCACCGCCGCGCGCGGGCTTGGCGGCGCGCGCAGAGGCCTTCGCCGGCTTACCGGGCTTCTTGCGCGCGCTCGATTTTGCCGCCCGCTTGGGCAAATCGAACAAGTCGCGTTGCAGCGGCGGCTTCTTCTTGGTCGCGGTCTTGGCCATGGGCTGAGGTCGGTGCTGGCGGAAGGGTTATGGGCGATAAATAGGCGCCCAGCGAATCGATTGCTACCGACTATGCCACGACCGCGCCGGAATGGTGACCGTGGCGCAGGCCGTTTGTGGGCGCGCGACCTTGCGGCATTCGCGACACCCCGGCTCTGGCGCAGGGCCAGCCGGCGGGCTAGATACGGGAACCGGGCATCCGCCCGCCGGTCGTTCCATGCATTTTCACGCCATCGTGCACGACGTCACCGCGTTCGTCCGCGACCACGAGGCATGGGCGGCGCCGGTGGTTTTCGTGCTGGCGTTCGGCGAATCGCTGGCATTCATCTCGCTGTTGATTCCGGCCTGGGGCGCGCTGGTCGCCATCGGCGCGCTGATCGGGCCGAGCGGCATCAATTTCTGGCCGGTCTGGATCGGCGGCAGCCTCGGCGCCGCTTTCGGCGACTGGCTGTCCTATTGGGTCGGGCTCAAGCTCGAACGTTCGGTTGCACACATCTGGCCGCTTTCGCGCCACCCTGACCTGATCCCGCGCGGCGAGCGCTTCATGGAAAAGTGGGGCATTCCCGGCATTTTCATCGGCCGCTTCTTCGGGCCGCTGCGCGCCTCGGTGCCGCTGGTCGCCGGCATTTTCGAGATGCCCTATTGGCGCTTCCAGTTCGCCAATTTCATCTCGGCCTTCGTATGGGCGGCGGTGCTGCTCACGCTTGGCGACGTGATCTCGCTGGGCATACGGTGGGTGTGGTGATGAAAAAAAATCCGCCGGGATTTGCGTCCCGGCGGATGTCGATCGAACTGACGGCGCTCAGAAGCTGTGGTCCCCGCCCGGCTTCATGACGATCAGCTTGTCTGCGAGCTTGCGCTTGGCAAGCGCCGC
>Ga0307436_1000360_pt1 | contig 21124 bp, 19 predicted proteins | sample SalMarWE160440MG_FD_202513 | JGI IMG/M metagenome (GOLD analysis project Ga0307436, IMG submission 202513) | Salt marsh sediment microbial communities from the Plum Island Ecosystem LTER, Massachusetts, United States - WE1604-40 | ecosystem: Environmental > Aquatic > Marine > Intertidal zone >...
CCGCTTCTCGCCTCTCGCCTCTGCGTGGTGACTGAAGCCTGGTGACTGGAGACTGACTCCTCGTCCCGAGCTCCTCAAAAAACTGCCGGCTCTTCCCAGGTTGAGAAGACATCCCGCAGAGCGTCGCTGATCTCTCCGACGGTGCAATAGGCGCGCACGCAATCCAAGATCAGCGGCATGGTGTTTTCCGTGCCCGCCGCGCCGCGCCGCAGGACGTCCAGGGTGCGCTCGACCGCTCCAGCGTCGCGCCGATCCCGCACCGCCTGCAGGCGCGCGATCTGCTCATCCGCCAGGGAGTCGGGAATGTGCAGGATCTCCAGCGGCTCTTCCTCTTCGAGCTGAAAGCGGTTGACTCCGACGATCACCTTGTCGCCGTCTTCGAAGGCGCGCTGATACTGAAACGCCGCGTCCATGATCTCGCGCTGTGGAAAGCCCGCCTCGATGGCCTCTACCATGCCGCCCAACTCGTCGATCCGCTCGAAGTAGTCGAAGGAGCCGTCGATCATGCGCCGCGTCATCTCCTCCACGAACCAAGCACCGCCCAGCGGATCGATGGTGTTCACCAGTCCCGACTCGTGCGCCAGGATCTGTTGCGTGCGCAGCGCCAGCCGCGCGTTCTCCTCGGTCGGCAGGGCGAGCGTCTCGTCGAGCGCATTGGTGTGCAGCGACTGGGTTCCGCCGAGCACGGCGGCCAGCGCCTGCACCGTCGTTCGGACGACGTTGTTGTAGGGCTGTTGCGCGGTGAGGCTGCATCCGGCCGTCTGGGTGTGGAAACGCAACATGTGGGAGCGTCGGCTCTTGGCGCCGTAGCGATCGCGCATCACGGTCGCCCAGATGCGCCGCGCGGCGCGGAACTTGGCGATCTCCTCGAAGAAGTCGTTGTGGCTGTTGAAGAAGAAGGACAGACGAGGTGCGAAGTCGTCCACGTCCAGGCCGGCGTCGACGCCGTATTGCACGTATTCCATGCCGTCGCGCAGCGTGAAGGCGAGCTCCTGCAGCGCCGTCGACCCGGCTTCGCGGATGTGATAACCGGAGATCGAAATGGTGTTCCAACGCGGCACCTCTTGCGCGGCGAAGGCGAACTGATCGGTGATCAACCGCATGGAGGGCCGCGGCGGGAAGATGTACTCCTTTTGCGCGATGTATTCCTTGAGGATGTCGTTCTGCAGGGTGCCGGAGACCTGCCGCCTGATGTCGACTCCCTGCTGCTCAGCCACCGCCAGATACATGGCGAAGAGGATGGGCGCGGTCGAATTGATGGTCATCGACGTGGTCACTTCGCCCAGCGGGATGCCGTTGAACAGCGTTTCCATGTCGGCCAGCGAGTCGACCGTGACCCCGCACTTGCCCACCTCGCCACGCGCCATCACGTGATCTGAGTCATAGCCGTACAGCGTCGGCAGGTGAAAGGCGACGGAGAGTCCCGTCTGGCCCTGCTCGAGCAGATACTTGAAACGCTGGTTGGTGTCCGCGGCCGAACCGAAACCGGCGAATTGCCGCATGGTCCAGTGCTTGCCCCGATAGCCCGTCGGGTGGATGCCTCGGGTGTACGGGAACTCACCCGGTACGGCAATATCGGTCAAAGGGTCGATGTCCGCGACCTGATCGGCCGTCACCAGCTGCGGGACGTCCATGCCCGAGACGGTCGTGAAGTCGCGTTTCCAATACGGCCGCTTGGCTTCCGCAGCCCGTGCCGCTGCCTCCCAGCGGCGCCGCGCCTCGGCCATCGATTCCACGGCCTCCTCGCGGTACGTGTCGGACGGGTGCCGCCCGGCGGGTTCCAGCGTCGTCGACTCTGATTTGTCCTTGACCGTCATGATCGCCCTCGGAATCGGTTGGAGCGGGTCTGGTGCCCGCTTTGACCAGTATACGGGAAGCGCACGGGCTCGCTTGCCGATTCGAACCCGTTGGTAGTGGCTCAGTTGGCAGCGGGACCCTGCACGGGCGGTATCCCGCGTCCGAGCTCGCCCGGCAAGCCGGGCTCCGCGCGGGCGCGGAAGCCCTCCGCCCGTTACCCACGGCCAAACTGACCCACTACCAACCCGTTCAGTTGAGCAGCAAGCGGCGAGCGATCACCAGCCGTTGCATCTCGCTGGTGCCTTCATAGATCGTCGTGACCCGCACGTCGCGCGACATGCGTGCGATCTCGTAGTCTTCGCAGAAGCCGTTGCCACCGTAGATCTGGACCGCCTGCCAGACGGCTCGATTGGCCGCCTCCGAGGCGTATAGCTTGGCTTGCGCCGCCATCAGGCCGGCACGGCTCGGATCCGATGCCGCGAGCGCGGCGGCGTAGGACAGTCCCCGTGCCGCCTCGAGCTCCGTCGCCATCTGGGCGAGCTGAAACTGAATCGCCTGGTGGCGAGCGATCGGCACCCCGAACTGGACCCGCTCCAACGCGTAGCTGCGCGCCAGTTCGAGGGCGCGCTGATGGATCCCGATCGCCTGGGCGGCGATGCCCAGCCGGGAGTGATCCAGCGTTGCCAGCGCGATCTTGAACCCCTGTCCCGGCGCCCCGATCAGGTTGCGCCCCGGGATCCGGCAGTCGCCGAAGTGCAAGGGAGCCGTCACCGAAGCCTTCAGGCCGACCTTCTCCTCCGGCTTCCCGACTTCGAGACCCTGCGCCTCCGCCGGCACGACGAAGGCCGAGATCCCCTTCTTCCCGGCTTCCGGGTCGGTCCGTGCAAAGACCACGAAGTAGCCCGCGATCCCGGCGTTGGTGATCCAGGCCTTCTCGCCATTGAGCACCCATTGCTCACCGTCGCGGACGGCCGTGGTCTGCAGCGAGCCGGCATCCGACCCGGAACCAGGTTCGGTCAATCCGAAACCGCCCAGAGCCTCTCCGGCCGCCAATGCGGGCAGGACGATCTGCTTGAGCTCTTCGTGCGCGAATCGCGAGATCGGCCAGCAACACACCGAGTTGGTCACCGAGATGGTGACCGCGGTGGCCGGGCAGACTCGGGCCAGCTCCTCGATGACCAGGACGTAGGAGAGCTGGTCCGTGTAGCTTCCGCCATAGGCTTCCGGCACCTGCATGCCGAGCAGGCCCATCTCCCCGGCCTCACGAATGATCTCGGCGGGAAACTCGTGTTTGCGGTCTCGTTCGGCGACGCCGGGCGCAATGCGCTCCGCGGCGAAACGCCGGACCTCATCACGCAACAGTCGCTGATCCTCGCTGAGCTCAAAATCCATGCGGCGATGCAGTGGGCTGCGCTGCGCGGCAGTCTCAGGGCCTCACTCGGCCAGCACCTGAGAAGCGATCACGAGCTTCTGGATCTCGCTCGTGCCTTCATAGATCTCGGTGATGCGGGCGTCGCGGAAGTAGCGCTCGACGTTGTATTCCTTGGTGTAGCCGTAGCCGCCGTGAATCTGCAGTGCCTTGCTGGTCACCCGTTGCGCCATCTCGGCCGAGAACAGTTTGGCTTGCGCAGCCTCGAGCGTGCAACGTTTGCGGTGATCCTTTGTCCAGGCCGCTTTCCAGGTGAGAAAGCGCGCCGCGTCGATCTCGGTCGCCATGTCGGCGAGATAGAACTGAATCGCCTGGAACTCGGCGATCGGTCGGCCGAACTGTTCGCGCTCCTGCGCGTACGCCAGTGCCTCCTCGAAGGCACCCTGGGCGATCCCCACCGCCTGCGCCGAGATCCCAACCCGACCGCCGTCCAGCGTGGACATCGCGACCTTGAACCCATCGCCCTCCTCTCCCAGACGCTGTGCAGCCGGGATCCGCATGTCCTCGAACGAGAGCTCCGTCGTCCCGGAGGCATTCACGCCGAGCTTGTATTCATGGCCGCCTCGCGACATCCCGGGCGTGTCCATCGGCACGATGAAGGCCACGATCCCCTTGTGTTTCTTCTCGGGATCGAGCGTCGCAAAGACGAGTGCCACGTCCGCATCTGTGCCGTTGGTGATGAAGACCTTGCTGCCGTTCAGCACGTAGTCGTCGCCGTCCCGGGTCGCGGTCGCGCGCAGGCCCGCCGCGTCGCTGCCGGCGCCCGGCTCGGTCAAGGCGAAACAGCCCAGCTTCGCTCCGGACGCCAGGGGCTGGAGAAACTCCCGCTTCTGTTCTTCGCTGCCGAATTTCAGCAGTGGATCGCACACCAGCGAGTTGTTGACCGAGAGAATCACCCCGGAGGTCGCGCAGACGCGGCTGATCTCCTCGATCACCAGGCAGTACGAGACGGTATCCATACCCGCCCCGCCGTACTCTTCCGGGACCGCCACTCCCGCGAGGCCCAGCTCGCCCGCCTGGTCGAAGAAGCCGCGCGGAAACTCGCCGCTTTCATCGATTTCGCGCGCCCTGGGACGCACGACCTCCTCGGCGAATCGGCGCACCGAATCGCGCAACAGCACCTGTTCTTCACTCAACTCAATCTGCATGGAGCACTCTACCCTCCCACGACCGTTGGAGGTTTGTCGGCCTCGGGAATCGTAGCATGAGGAAGCGGGCTCGGGGCTCGGGTCTCGGGAGCCGACCATTCGTCAACTAGACGATCCAGTGCTCGTTCCGGCACAATGCTCCCCATGAGCGACGCGCCGCTGCACTACAACCTGATCGAGATTCAGAGCTACCTTCCGGCCGGCTGGAATCTCAACAATGCCGAGGACCCGGGCCATTGGAACGCGAAGCGTGACGCCTGGGAGGTCGAGGTGCACGACGGCGCCGACATGACCTGGACCGTCCGTGTCCCTGGTGGGGCCGCCACCGAACAGAGCCGTCTGGAAGCGCTCCGCCTCGCCATGAACAAGGTCTACCGCGAAGGCATCGGCAAAGACGGCTTTTTCGGATGAGGAGGCGGCCGGTCCCGGGCCCGGAGCCTTACCCACCCCGACTGCCCGGCTTCTCGGCCACTGACCCGCCGGCGCACAGCGGACACTCATCCGGTGGCCAGCTCGGCAGCTCCAATCGCAGCAAGCTCTCGAACGGGACCGAAAATGGACTGCCGCCTGCGGTACGATCGATGATGGCGCCGGCGGCTATCCACTCCGCGCCGTGTGCCGTCGCCACCGCGGCCGCCTCGGCGCTCGATCCTCCGGTCGTCACGACGTCTTCGACCACCACCACCCGCTCGCCGGGGCGCAGCCGAAAACCCCGTCGTAGGCGCATCGAGCCCTCCTTGCGCTCGGTGAAGCGGAACGGTACGCCGAGCGCCGCCGCCGTTTCATGGCCGATCAGGATGCCGCCCAGCGCCGGCGAAAGGATCGAATCGGCCTGGAAGGCGCCGAGACGCTCCGCCAGCCATTGGCCGAGCCGCCGCGCCCGCACCGGGTCTTCGAGCAAGAGCGCACATTGCACATAGCCTGCCGAGTGACGCCCCGAGGAGAGCTCGAAGTGCCCTTCACGCAGCGCGCCACTCTCCCGCAGCATCTTCCCCAGCTCGGCCTCGACGGCCCGCTGGTCAGTCGCCATGGTCTTCGCGCTGGATGTCGTACTGGTCCAGCTTCTTGTACAGGTTGCTGCGCGGCGTCTCGATCGCCTTGGCGGTCTGCGTCACGTTCCAATCGTTCTCTTCCAGCTTGCGCAGAATGAAGGCGCGCTCCGAGTGCTCACGAAACTCTTTCAGCGTCGCCGCATCGAGCATGCCAGCAGCGGCATCGGCGCCGAGCGAGGTGCCGAAGCTGTCCAGATCCTGACGCGTCACCTCGTCGCCCCGCACCAGGATGAGAAGCCGCTCGACGAAATTCTTCAGCTCGCGGACGTTGCCGCGCCAGGTCATGCGCTGCATCGCCTCCAGGGCCTCGTCCGAGAAGCTCTTCGGCCGGTAGTTGTTGGCGCTGCAGAAGCGGCGGCAGAAGTACTCGACGAGCTCCGGAACGTCTTCGGCGCGTTCGCGCAATGCGGGGCTGTGCACCGGGATCACGTTGAGGCGGTAGAACAGGTCCTCGCGAAAGGTTCCAGCCGCGATCGCTTCGGTCAGATCCCGATTCGTCGCGGCGACGACGCGCACGTCGACGCGGGTGGTCTTGGCTGCTCCCACCGGTTCGACTTCGCCGTTCTGCAGGACGCGGAGGACCTTGGCCTGCGTCCGCGCGGACATGTCACCGACCTCATCGAGGAAGATCGTGCCGCCGTCCGCGGCGACGAACTTGCCTGTTTGCTTGCGCGTTGCGCCGGTGAAGCTGCCCTTCTCGTGTCCGAACAGCTCGGACTCGATCAACTCGTCCGGTATCGCCGCGCAATTGACCTGCACCAGCGGTGCGTCGCGGCGCGGGCTCTGGGCGTGAATGGCGCGCGCGATCAACTCCTTGCCAGTGCCGCTCTCGCCACTGATCAGGACCGTCGCCGGGGTCGGCGCAGCGCGCGCGATAGTGTCGCGCAACTGCTTCATGATCGGCGAGGAACCGATGAGCTCGTCCGGTTCCTGCCGCGCTGCGCCGCTCTCGAGCCGAAGGCGGTGGTTCTCCACCGCGTTGCGTAGGCTGAGCAGGACGCGGTCGCGCTGCAACGGCTTCTCGAAGAAGTCGAAGGCGCCCTTGCGCGTCGCCTCCACAGCGGTGGCGACGTCTCCGTGCCCGGTGATCATGAGAACCGGCATCCGATAGCCCCGCTCTCGGAAGGCCGTGAGGACCTCCAACCCATCCATCTCGGGCATCTTGATGTCGAGCAAGACGGCGTCCGGGTCGATCCGCGCGGCGGTGGCCAGGGCTTCACGGCCGCCACCCGCCTCCTCGACCTTGTAGCCCTCGTACTCGAGGATCATCCGCAGGCTCTCGCGGATCGACGCCTCATCATCGACCAGCAGGACGGTGGCATGCGAGGCGGCTTCGGCTTCCGTCATGGCGCCTGAGTCTACCGCGGGCACGGCAAGCAGGAAGTGGGATATGAGATGTAAAGAGCGAGGAGCAAGCTCCTCCGGAACTCGCTCCTCGCTCCTACCCTACGGGACTTTCGGGAAGACGAAGGCCGACGGCAACTCCTGACCCTCGTGGAACCGCCGCACGTACAACCGCAGCCGCGTTCCGGACGGCGCGTTCTTGACCGCCTTCTCGAAGGCTTCGACATCCGGGGTCTTGTGTCCGTTCACTTCCGTGATGACGAAGTCGATGCCGCTGGCGCCCAGACCCTGGTCGTAGAGCGGACTATCGGGCGCGACCTGGGAGACCCAGACACCCTGGACGTCGTCCGGCAGGCCGTGCAGCTGCTTCAGGCCCGGAGTCAGGTCCTGGTAGCGAATGCCCAGCCATTCCGCGCCCTCCGAAGGCTCCTCGTCGCGGGCCGGCGTCATCTCGTTCACCTCCGGACGCTCCGTCAGCTTGACCTTCTTGGTCAGGTGCTTGCCATCTCGCAGGACGTCGAGGGTGACGGTCGCGTCGGGCCCCTTCTGCGACACATAGTCAATGAGATCTCGGGTGTCTTGAATATCGACGTCATCCACCTTGAGGATCACGTCTCCGTGCTGCAGACCGGCCTTGTCCGCCGGCGTCCCTTCGGTCACCTGTTGCACCAGAGCGCCATTCGTGGATTTGAGACCGAAGGCCTCGGCGGCGTCATAGTCGAGATCGCTGATCGAGATGCCGAGATAGCCGCGGCGCACATGCCCCACCTTTTCGAGCTGCGGCAAGATCTCCTTCAGGTTGTTGACCGGCACGGCGAATCCGATGTTCTCCGAGCCATAGTTGATGGCCGTGTTGATACCGACGACCTGCCCGTTCACGTCGACCAGTGGGCCGCCGGAATTGCCGAAGTTGATCGCGGCGTCGGTCTGGATGAAGTTCTCGAAGGACTGGGTCTCCTGGCTGATGCCGATGCGGCGGCCCTTGGCGCTGACCACACCGACGGTCACCGTGTTCTCGAGCCCCAGGGGACTGCCGATAGCCATCACCCAGTCGCCCGGACGCACCTTGTCGCTGTCGCCAAGCTGCAGATACTGCAGCGAATGATCGGCGTCGATCTTGAGCAGGGCGAGATCAGTCGCCTTGTCGAAGCCCTTGATCTTGGCCTCGTACATCCGATCTCCCAGATGAACGCGCACTGTCTGGGCCCCGTCGATGACGTGGTTGTTGGTGACGATCAGACCGCTCGGGTCGATGATGAAACCGCTACCGCCGGCTTCACTGCGTCGCTCCGGCGGCGACTGCTGCCCTTCCGGGCCCGGATGGTGCGGACCAAAGAACCACTCGAACGGATCGACCGGCGTGCCACGCCGCCCCGGGTTCTTCTCGATGGTCACCGATTCGATCGACACTACGGCGGGCGACACGGCCTGCGCCAGATCGGCGAAGCCCGGCAATCCGGAAGCCGGATTGGCGCCGCTCGACTGAACCATCTGCGGCTCTGCGGCCCCGGGCCGGGTCAGATCGAAGCTCCCGGCCAGCACCATGCCGAAGGCCACCGCACCGAGAATCAAGGCGAACGTCACGAATTGTCGTCTGCGTTCCGAACTCATCATCATCCTTTCCTGCTGTTGCGTTCGAAGTCGAACGGGACTGTCGGATCTCTCTGCCCTCTCGCCACCCCTCACATCATGCTAGCAATCTGCCTGCCAAGTCGGACGAAGCGGCCTCGCCCGACTCGAGGGCACGATGAGAGTCGCGAGAAGCGTCTTCGGAGGTGACTCGGTCCTCGCCTCTCGCTTCTCGACTCTCGCTTCTCGCTTCTCGACTCTCGCTTCCACCAGGAGACCGGCGACTGGAGACTGGTGACCGAGCCCCGGGCTCCCGGCGACCGGCCCCAAGTGTATTGAACCCAAGTTGCTAGTTCGCTATACTTTGCTCTGCCAGCTTTCCGGCAATGGGGAGAGTGGGCGTCGAGCCCACTTTTTTTATTGGCCGTCGATTGGACAGGAAGCTGGCAGCAGGTATTGGTGTGCCCGAGCTTCGAGACATGCGTCATGGAACCGTCATCGTTCGATCCTCAGCTTCTCGCCGAGTTCGCGTCTGTGGCCGCGCGCCACGGCTGCGAAGTGCTTCAGGTCGAGAGGCACGGCAACGTATTGCGGGTGATCCTGGATCACCCGGATGGCGTCACGCTCGGACACTGCGAGGAGGTGTCGCGAGAGATCTCCTCGCTCCTCGATGTGGCCGACTACGCTCCGGGACGGTACGTTCTCGAGGTCAGCTCTCCCGGACTCGATCGTCCGCTGCTCCGCGCTGCCGACTACGAACGCTTTCAGGGGCATCTCGTCCGGGTGACGCGACGAGACCCGCAGTCCGGGCGTAGAGCGACCCTGATCGGCAGGCTGTTGAGCTACCGACCCGAGGAGGAGGGCCGGATCGTCGTGGAGGCGAGCGACACCGGCGAGCAGAGCGTAATCCGTCTGACCGACGTCGAGTCAGCACGGTTGGAGATTGAACTGTAAGTATTGGCAACGACAAGAACGCAGGAAGTCATCATGGCGCAAGCACAATCGGCCGAATTCAACCTGAAGGAGGTCATCCAACAGGCGGCACGCGAGAAGGAGATCGACACCGAGCGGTGGATCTCCGCTCTTGAGGATGCCATGGCTTCGGCAGCCAAGAAGCAGCATCACATCAAGGAGCCTGTGCGCTCCACGATGGACCGGGAGACGGGCAAGTTCGAGGCATTCATCGTCAAGCAGGTGGTGGAAGAGGTCGAGGATCCTCTCGCCGAGTGGTCGCTCGAGGAGGCCCGTGAACACGACCCGGAGGCCGGGATCGGGGACGAGATTCACATCCCGATCTCGACCGAAGGACTTGGCCGGATCGCCGCTCAGTCCGCCAAGCAGGTCCTCTATCAACGGATCCGCGAGGCCGAGCGCGAGAAGGTCTACAACGAGTTCATCGATCGGGTCGGTGAGATCGTCAACGGAACCGTGAAGCGATTCGAGCGCGGCGACATCATCGTCGATCTCGGGCGGACCGAGGCCATCGTGCCGCGCAGTGAACAGGCGCGTCACGAGCGCTACAGCCAGGGTGAGCGCATACGTGCCGTCATCGTGGAGGTGCACAAGGAACCCAAGGGCCCCCAGGTGGTGCTCTCGCGGACCGATCCGCGCCTGCTCGTGAAGCTGTTCGAAATGGAGGTCCCGGAGATCTACGACGGTACGGTCCAGATCCAGGCCGCCGTGCGGGCGCCGGGCGAACGTGCCAAAGTGGCAGTCGTCAGCCGCGAACGTGACGTCGACCCGGTCGGCGCGTGCGTCGGGATGAAGGGTTCGCGCGTTCAGGCGATCATCCGCGAGCTGCGCGGCGAGAAGATCGACATCATCGAGTGGAGCGACGATCTCGTAACGCTGGCGCAGTCGGCGCTGGCGCCCGCCAGGATCACCCGCGTCTCGGTGACGCATCACGACGAGATTCCCCATCTCGACGTGATCGTGGAAGACGAGCAGCTCTCGCTGGCCATCGGCAAGCGTGGACAGAACGTCCGTCTGGCCTCTGAGCTGCTGAACGCCCACATCGACATCAAGAGCGAGACCGACGTACGCGGCGAGGTGGCCGACGCCCTGGCGCAGATGCTCTCGGACGCGATGAGTGAAGCGGAAGGCGGAGCGGCCGCCGCCGGCGACATCACCCTCGACCTCACCGAAGCGCCGGGCGTCGGCGCCAAGACGGCACAGAAACTCGCCGAGGCGGGATTCGCCTCGCTGGCCGTCCTGCAGAACGCCTCGATCGAGCAACTCAGGGCAGTCGAAGGGGTCGGCGAGAAGACGGCGCAAGCGCTCCTGGAGTGGGCGCAGCAGAAGGTCGCTGAGTCCGCCGCTTCCCCTGCCGATCAGGCGATCTCCCTCGACCTGCCGCAGGAAGAGGCCAAGCCGGCCATGGCGGACCAAGACTTCATGGCCGCGCTCAGCGCCGCCCTCGAGGAGAGCGAGCGGCGTGAGCCGAGCGCCGAGGAAGAAGGGGAATCGGCTGCCGCAGACGACGCGACGCCAGCCGAAATTGCGCCGGAGGACACGGACAAGGAGTGATCTTGGCGCTGCCGCGAGTGATCGGAAGTTAGAGAGGAGCTCTGGAGTTCATGGGAAAGATTCGGGTCGCAGATCTTGCACGGGCGATGGGGGTCGATCACCAGGACCTCGTCTTCAAACTGCAATCGATCGGCGTGCGAGTCGCGGAAGCGGACGACACGATCGATTCGGAGATCGTGCGTGCGGTGCTCGAGGGAAAGAATCTGGCCCATCCCAGAGAGGTGATCCTGCGCGACGAAGAGGCCAAGGAGACGGCACCGACGACGCCACCGCGCGGTGCCAGTCGGCTCCGCCCGGCGCCGCTGCGGCCGGTGCGACGACGCACGATGATTCAGCGGGTCGAGCCGAGGATCAAGACGATCCCGGTGGCGGAGCGACCCAAGCCCGAGGAACGCCCCGCCGAAAAGGCCGCCGAGAAGGGCAAGGAAACTGCGGTCGCCGAGCCGGAGACCGCCGTAGCGGAGGCTCCGGCGAGCCAGAAAGAGCGGGAGGAAGGCGCCTCCAAGCTCAGCCCGATCGAGGCGGCCAAGCGGCAACTGGCGGCCGAAGAACAGGCCGCGGCCGAGCAGCGAGCCGAGGAGGAACGACAGCTCTCGGCCCGGCGGCGACGGCGCGCCCAACGGCGTCAAGAGGCCGAGGAGGCCGAGGCTCCCTTCCCGGTCAATCCTCCCACCGAGCCGATCACCATCACCGAGGCCCTGACGGTGCGCGACTTCGCCGAGAAGTTGGGGGCCCGATCCAAGGATCTGATCTCCTACCTGCTGCAACAGGGCGCGATGGTCAACATCAACCATCTCCTGGAACCCGCGATGGCGGAGAAGATCGCCGAACAGGTCGGTGTCGAGGCGATGCGGGTCAGCCTCGAGGAAGAGATCCAGTACGAGCACGAGCAGACGCTCGAGGAGACGGACCAGAGCCTCTCCACGGAGCCGCGGGCGCCGGTGGTGACGATCATGGGTCACGTCGACCACGGCAAGACCACCCTGCTCGACAAGATCCGCTCGTCTCGCGTCACCGAGAGCGAACACGGCGGCATCACCCAGCACATCGGCGCCTACGAAGTCGCCGTGGAAGGGCGCAAGATCGTCTTCCTCGACACACCCGGACACGAGGCTTTCACCCTGATGCGAGCCCGCGGGGCACGGGTCACCGACATCGTCGTCCTGGTCGTGGCGGCCGACGACGGCGTCATGCCGCAGACCCGCGAGGCGATCGATCATGCTCGTGCCGCCGGCGTTCCCATCGTCGTCGCGATCAACAAGATGGACAAGCCCGACGCCAACCCGGACCGGGTCAAAAAGGAGCTGGCCGACCTCGGGCTGACGGTCGAGGAATGGGGAGGCGACACGGTCTGCGCCAGCATCTCCGCGCTGAAGGGCGAGGGGATCGGCGAACTGCTCGAGCTCATCCTGCTCACTGCCGACCTCCTCGAGCTGACGGCCCGGCCGGAACTGCCGGCCATGGGCGTCGTGCTCGAGGCGCGAAAGGAGGCGGGTCGTGGAATCGTCGCCACCGTCTTGATCCAGGACGGCACGCTGCACCTGAGCGACTCCTTCGTCGCCGGCGCCGCCTGGGGCCGGGTCCGCACCATGGTCGACGACCTGGGTGAACGGCGCGAGGAGGCCGGCCCGGCGACCCCGGTCGAAGTCTCCGGATTCGACAGCCTGCCGGAGGCGGGCGATGTCTTCCAGGCGGTGGAAGAGGAGTCCAAGGCCCGGTCGATCGCGGAGTTCCGCAAGGACGAGCAGCGCAAGCGGGAGCTTGCGCCGACGGCCGGCAAGGTCTCTCTCGACCAGCTGTTTGAGCAGATCGAGCAGGGAGAGGTCAAGGAGCTTCCCATCGTCCTCAAGGCCGACGTCCAGGGATCGTTGGAGGTGCTCACCGACGCCCTCGAGAAGCTATCGACCGAGAAGGTCAAGGTGAAGATCGTGCATGGCGGCGTGGGCGCCATCTCGACCAACGACGTGTTGCTCGCCTCGGCGTCGAACGCGCTCATCTTCGGATTCAACGTCCGCCCGGAACGCAATGCCGCCGAGCTGGCGGAAAAGGAAGAAGTGGAGATCCGCCTCCACACCGTCATCTACGAGATCTCCGACGAACTGCGCAAGGCGATGACCGGACTGCTCGAACCGACCTTCAAGGAGGTCACGCAGGGCCACGCCGAGGTGCGCGAGCTCTTCAAGGTTCCGAAGCTCGGCACAGTCGCCGGCTGCCACGTCGTGGAGGGCACCATCCGCCGCAACGATGCCGCCCGCGTGCTGCGCGACAACGTGGTGGTCAACGACGGCAAGATCGCCTCCTTGCGACGCTTCAAGGACGACGTCGCCGAGGTGCGTACCGGCTTCGACTGCGGCATTCGCCTCGAGCGCTTCCAGGATCTCAAGCCCGGCGACGTAATCGAGACCTACGCGCGCGAGGAGGTCGAAGCGACTCTGTAGACAGGTCGGGCTCGGGCCTCGGGCCGCGCGGCTCGAGTTCGGACGCCGCTCGCCATGTGGGTCGCCCTCTGCATCTGCGAACTGCACTTGCCCGGGGCACGCAGCCTCAAGGACAAGCGACGCGAGGTGCGAAAATTGATCGAGCGGGCCCACGCACGCCTCCGCCTGTCGATCGGTGAAGTCGGCAGCCACGACCTGCGCCAACGCGCCGAGCTGGGGATGGCGATCGTGCACGGCGACCGTGCGGAGCTGGAGCGACTCAGCGATCGGCTGCGCCGCCTCTTCGATGAAACGGTCGACGGCTACATCGTCCGCTGGGAGACTGACTTGCTGGAGTACCCTGAATGAGCCGACGCACACAGCGCCTCGGCGAGCTCTTGCAGCTCGAGCTCAGCGACCTGCTCTTGCGGCGCGTGCAGGATCCTCGGATCCACAATTGCAGCGTGACCGGCGTGCAGGTGTCCGCTGACCTCAGCCACGCGCGGGTGGCGATCTCGGCCCTGGGCAGCGAGACTCAGCGACTCGCCGTGGTCGAGTCGCTGGCCCACGCGCGCGGCTTCCTGCGCTCGGAGCTGGCCCGCCGCCTGCGTCACATGAAGCGCATCCCGGAACTGCGCTTCGAACTCGACCGCGGAGCCGAGTACAGTCAGAAGATCAGCGACCTACTGGAGAAATTGCACGATGACGACGGTACCTGAGGCACTGCTCGACCTGGTGCGCGACGGCCATCGGTTCGTCGTCACCAGCCACGTCAGCCCGGACGGCGACGCGGTCGGCTCCAGCCTGGCGACTGCCCGCGTCCTGCGCTCCATGGGCAAGGGAGCGGTCGTGTGGCACCGTGACCCGACTCCCCCGCTCTTCCGAGCCCTGCCGGGCAGCGACCACATCCACGTCGGCAACGAGCCGCCCAGCGGCTTCCCCGAAGCCTTCGATCGGATCCTCGTCCTCGAATGTCCGCAACTGGATCGGACCGGCCTCGAGTCGCACCTGAAGAATCTACCCATTCTCAACGTCGATCATCACCTCGGCAACGAGCAATACGGCAAGGTCAACTGGGTGGACACGGCGGCCCCTGCGGTCGGCGAGCTGATCTACCGTCTGGCCCGAGCGGCGCATGTGGAGATCGATCAGGTGTCGGCGGACCTGCTGCTGCTCAGCCTGGTTTCGGACACCGGCGGATTCCGCTTCTCCAATGCCACTGTCCGTGCTTTCGAAAGTGCCGCAGACATGGTTCGAGACGGCGCCAGGCCGGAGACGGTGTCCGAGTGGCTGTACGAGAATCGAACCCTTCCGACACTTCGACTGCTGAGTGCAATGTTGGAGACGCTGGAGGTCGTGGCGAACGAACCACGCATCGCGACGGCGCTGATCACGCAAGAGATGTATGCGACGACCGGAGCCAGCGCTGCAGACACCGAAGGTCTGGTCGATTATCCACGCTCCATCGCGGGCGTTCAGGCGGTCGCGTTGCTGCGCCAGCTCGATGAACCTGAGAGCTGGAAGGTCTCGCTGCGCAGTCGCGGCGACGTGGACGTTCAGCGTATCGCCCTGCAGCACGAAGGAGGCGGCCATCGCAACGCCGCCGGCTGCCGCATGAATGGAGCCCTGGAGAGCGTCCGCCGCCGCATCGTCGAGGAGCTCCGATCGCTGTTTTGACCGCTGTCATGGACGGACTCCTGCTGATCGACAAGCCGACCGGAATGACCTCGCACGACGTCGTGCAGCAGGCCCGGCGGTTGCTGCGCGAGAAGAAGATCGGCCACTGCGGCACGCTCGATCCCGAGGCAACCGGGCTGCTGGTCCTCACCGTGGGGCGCTCCACCCGGCTGACCCGCTTCCTGATTCGGGCCCCGAAGATCTACGCCGGCACGATTCGGCTCGGCGTCTCGACCGATACCTATGATGCGGCGGGAGAAGAGATCGGGCGCAGCCCTACGACGGGCGTCACCGCAGAAGCCGTGGAACACGCCATGAACGAGCTCACCGGCACGCTGGAACAGAACGTGCCGCCGTTCAGCGCCAAGAAGATCGACGGAGTGAAGCGCTACGAGCTCGCCCGGCGGGGCGAGACGGTGCCGCGGGTCACCAAGCGGGTCACCGTCTACCAATTCAAGCCGACGGCGCGGCTCGAAAACGACCGCGTCGAGTTCCGGCTGAGTTGTACCTCAGGGACCTACGCCCGTACACTGGCGCACGATCTGGGAGAGATGCTGGGATGCGGCGGCCACCTCGAGAGCCTGCGTCGACTGCAGGTCGGGCCCTTCGAGCTGCAGCAGGCAATTTCTTTGCAGGCCCTCGCCGACCTGCCGCCCGGATCGGAGCCCGAGCGCGGCTGGGTCGTATTCGACGACATCCCGCTCCCCTTCGGTGAACTGCAAACCGATTCCGCCCAGGAACGCAAGATTACGCACGGACAGGCCATTCTGGTCCGTGACCTGGAGGCCGCCGAGGGAGACTGGATCAAGCTGGTCGGGCCGCGACGCGACTTTCTGGCCGTCGGCACCGTGGCGGAACGTATCGGGGACGGGCGCATAGGAGTCGTGCAGCCACGCATCGTGTTCAAGCAGTGAAGGGAGCCCGGAGACTGCTTCCTGGCGCCTGTTCCCTGGCTCCAGGCCCCTCTGTATGCTAAGCTTTTACGGTTGAGAAAAGAGGATTGAGCAAGGAGACTGGGGATTGTCCCAAACTACGGAAATGAAGACGCAGATCATCGAGGATTACCGGTTGCACGAGCACGACACCGGCTCGCCCGAGGTGCAGGTTGCATTGCTCACCCACCGGATCCAGGAACTGACCGAGCACTTCAAGACGCACGCCAAGGACCATCACAGCAGGCGCGGCCTGCTCAAATTGGTTGGAAGGCGCCGTCGTCTTTTGGACTACTTGAAACGCAAGGACTTCGAGCGCTATCGCACGACGATCGAGCGACTCGGGATCCGCAAGTAGTCCTCGCCCAGCGACAGAGAGGGAGACGCACGCCTCCGGCCGCACGACGCGCCGGACACCGATGAAGTCTACTCGGGGCTCGAGGCCGGCCGCCTGCCGCTCCGTCGCCCGGCATTCAACAAGGAATCAATGAACAAAGTGAATAGGAGAGGTAGAAAATGACTTACCGACGTGAAGTAGAGATCGGCGGCGAACCGCTGATCATCGAGTCGGGGCGAATGGCCAAGCAGGCGGATGGTTCATGCACCATCCGCTACGGTGACACGGTCATCCTGGCAACCGCCTGCATGGCCAAGGACGGCATGGTTCGGCCATTCCTTCCCTTGACCGTCGATTACCGCGAGAACACATATGCCGGCGGACGCATCCCGGGCGGTTTCTTCAAACGGGAGGGTCGCCCGACCGAGAAAGAGATCATCACCTGCCGCATCATCGATCGCCCGATCCGGCCACTCTTTCCGGACGGCTACTTCAATGAGACTCAGGTCATCTCCCTGGTGCTCTCGGCCGACGGCGAGAACGACCCCGACATTCTGGCCATCAACGGCGCCTCAACGGCACTCGTCCTCTCGGAGATTCCCTTCTTCAACCCGATCGGCGCCGTCCGCGTCGGTCTGATCGACGGCGAGATCGTCTTCAATCCCACCAACAGCGAGCGCGAGATCTCCGACCTGGACCTCGTAGTGGTCGGCACCGAAGAGGCCGTCGTCATGGTCGAGGCCGCCGCCAATCAACTCGACGAAGACGTCATTCTGGATTGCATCTTCAAGGCCCACGAAGAGCTTCGCAAGATCGTCCTGGCGCAGCACGAGCTGTTTCGCGAGAGCGGCCTGAAGAAGCCGACCTGGGACGCGCCGCTCGCCTACTCCGACGAGCTCTACGAGGAGATTCGCGCCGCCTGCTGGGACGACCTCTGGGCCGCTCTGCACACCAAGAAGAAGTTCGATCGCCGCGACGCGGTCAAGGCGGTCACCGAGCGCTATCTGGGCTCCATCGCCGAGGACGAGGAGGACAAGCGCAGTGCCGCCAAGAAGGTCTTCGACCGGCTCGAAGACGAAATCATGCGCAAGGCGATCCTGCAGAACGGCACGCGTTTCGACGGTCGCCGCAGCGACGAGATCCGGTCGATCGAGATCAGCACCGGCGAGCTGCCGCGGACCCATGGCTCGGCGCTGTTCACCCGTGGCGAGACCCAGGCGTTGGCGGTGGCCACACTGGGCACCAAGCGGGACGCTCAGATCGTCGAGGAATACGAGGGCGAGACCCTGCAGAAGTTCATTCTGCACTACAACTTCCCGCCCTTCTCGGTCGGCGAGGTCCGCTTCCTGCGCGGCCCCGGCCGGCGCGAGATCGGCCACGGCGTGCTGGCCAGGCGCGCCGTGGTGCCGGTGTTGCCGCACGAGGATGAGTTTCCCTACACGATTCGCGTCGTGTCGGACATCATGGAATCGAACGGGTCCTCGTCGATGGCCACCGTCTGTGGCGCCTCGCTGGCCCTGTTCGACGCCGGCGTGCCGCTCTTGACCCCGGTCGCCGGGGTCGCCATGGGCCTGATCAAGGCCGAAGACGAATTCGTCATCCTGACCGACATCGCCGGCCAGGAAGACCATCACGGCGACATGGATTTCAAGGTCGCCGGCACCCGAAGCGGCATCACCGCCTTGCAGATGGACATCAAGATCACCGGCGTCAGTCGGGAGATCATGGGCCGCGCCCTGCAACAGGCCCATACCGGACGCCTGTACATCCTCGACCTGATGGAACGGGCCCTTCCCGAGCCTCGCAAGGAGCTCTCCGCCTACGCGCCGCGTCTGGTCACCATCCAGATCTCCGTCGACAAGATCCGTGACGTCATCGGGCCCGGCGGCAAGACCATCCGCTCGATCATCGACGAGACCGGCTGCGACATCAACGTCGAAGACGACGGGCGCGTGGTCATCGCCTCGCCGGATCAGATCGCTGCGAATCGCGCCCGCGAGATCATCGAGCAGTTGACCGAGGTCCCGGAGGTAGGCAAGAACTACCTCGGCAAGGTGCGTCGCATCGAGAGCTATGGCGCGTTCGTCGAGATTCTCCCGGGCACGGACGGTCTGCTGCACATCTCGGAGCTCGCCCCATATCGCGTCGCTTCGGTGGAAGACATCGTCAAGGAAGGCGACGAGATCGAGGTGAAGGTGATTAACATCGACGACTCGGGGCGGGTCAAGCTCTCCCGCAAGGCGGTCATCATGGAGTCGCCGGACTACGACCCGGCGGACTATGAGGGCAAGGGCGAGCCGGTGGGCAAGTCCTCCGATCGCGGTCGTTCCGGGGATCGTTCCGAGCGCTCGCACGGGCGCCGGCGGTCGCACCACCGGGATCACTGAGATCCGGCGCGCCTATCGAGGGCACCTGACCGCCGGCTGCTAAGATCCACCGCAGCTGAGCGGAGAGGGGGTGCCGATGGAGTCGACAGCGCACGGGTTCGACCGGGAGCGGCTCGTCCGCTACCTCGACGACTACCTCGACGCCGCGTCGATCGAAGACTACGGCCCGAACGGCCTGCAGGTGGAAGGCTCGGCGACCATTCGCAAGATGGTTTCCGGGGTTTCCGCTTGCCTGGAGCTCTTCACCGAGGCGCGACAACACGAAGCGCAGGCGGTCCTGGTCCATCACGGCATCTTCTGGGAGGGCACGCCGCGTAGCCTGACCGGATGGCAGTATCGTCGGGTCGCGGAGCTCATCGCGGGAGAGATCAATCTCATTGCGTACCATCTGCCGCTCGACTGCCACCCCGAAGTCGGTAACAACGTCGTCGCCGCTCGCCGCCTGGGCCTCGTCGACCTCGAACCGTTCGCGACACATCGTGGCCGGCCGATAGGATTCAAGGGCGAATTCAGTGACAGTGTGCGGCTGGCTGACCTGGTGCAGCGCGCCACCGAGCTCTACGGGCAGCCACCGCAGACCTTCGGACCGGCGCCGGGCCGCGTGCGCAGCGTCGGCATCGTCTCCGGCGCGGCCCAGTCCGAGGTCCACCAGGCCATCGCTGCCGGCCTCGATGCCTACATCACGGGGGAGGCGTCGGAGTGGGTGATGAATGTCGCGCGTGAGGCCGGGATCCACTTTCTCGCCTGCGGCCACTACGCGACCGAGCGCCTGGGCATTCAGGCGCTGGGCCGGCACCTGCATGAGGAGTTCGGCCTCGAGGTCGAGTTCATCGACATCGAAAATCCGATCTGAGGGACCAGGCTCCAGCTCGCGGCCTTGTCTGGCGATGGGTCACGGGCGGCGGGTCTCCGCGCCCGCGCGGAGCCCCGTCTGCCGGGCGAGCACGGACGTGGGATGCCGGCCGTGCAGGGTCCCATCGCCAGACGGAATCCCGAGTCCCGCCGCGCTGGCAACCGTATCGACCTCGGCGTCCGTATACTCAGATGTCACGCGCTGGAGACTGACGGGATAGCACGATGTCACCTAGACAGCAGGAGCTCCAGGACTCGGCCGAATCGATGCCGAAGAAGCGACACCACGGTCTCGTGCGCCTGACCCATTGGGTGCACGTCGTCGTCCTGGCCGGGATGATCGCCAGCGGCCTACAGATCTATGGCGCATTCCCGCACTTCGGCATCCGCGGCGAACCGTACCTGCCGAATCCGCTCGACGGGCGGACGGTGGCCGAGCCTTTCCGGCTCGGCGGTTGGCTGGCCGGGGGGCTCAACTGGCACTTCGCACTGGCCTGGCCGTTCGTATTGACTGGCGTCGTGTACCTCGCCTTCCTCATATTCTCCGGCGAGTGGCGACCCCTGCTCTTCCGACCGCGAGACATCCCGCGCGCCTGGGCCATGCAGCTCTACTATCTGCGCCTGCGGCGCAAGCACCCGCCGCAGGGCAAGCACAACGCCTTGCAAAAGGGCGCGTACACTGCGATCGTGCTGCTCGGCGTGGTTTCCGCGGCGAGCGGCTTCGCGATCTACAAGCCGATTCAGCTCTCCTGGTTGGTGCGACTCTTCGGTGGGTATGAGCTGGCTCGCTACTGGCATTTCTGGGCGGTCTGGCTGTTCATAGGATTCACCGTGGTCCACGTGATCATGGTGTTTCTGGTCGATCCGGGCTCGTTGCGCGGCATCATCACAGGACGCTACCGAGGGAGATTCCCCAGCCGTGACTGACCCCAAGCTGGACCGTCGCGAGCTCATTCGACTGGCACTGGTCGCCGCCCCGGCGACGCTCGCCTCGGCCTGCGGCTGGAAGGGGGGCATCCTCGAGCCACGATTGCGTGCCTTCTCGCGCGTCAACGACTGGGTGGGTGAGCACGTCCTGCAGTCGAATCGACGCCTCGCCCCGACCTATCCGGTGAGCCGCCGGACCCCCGCCCCTGCGTTCCCGGCCTACACCCAGACGCCGGGCTTCCCGCGCCTGTCGGATCCTTCCGCCTGGCGGCTCGAGATCGACGGAACGGTCGAGCGTCCGCAGAGCCTCGATCTTCCGAGCCTGCGGGCCCTGCCGTCGCTCACCTACACCGTGAAGCACCATTGCGTCGAGGGCTGGTCCGCCATCGGCACCTGGACCGGTGTGCCGGTCTCCGCCGTGCTGGATCTCGTCGGCCTCCGGCAGGAGGCGCGCTTCATCCGTTTCGAGAGCTTCGACAACGGCTACTACAACGGCTGGGACCTGAAGAGCGCCATGCATCCACAGACCATCCTGGCCTGGGCCTTCAACGACCACTTGCTGACGCCCGCCCACGGCGCGCCCTTGCGGCTCTACTCGCCGATCAAACTGGGCTACAAGATGACCAAGTACCTGGCCCGCATCACCGTGACCGCAGAGCGCCCCGGCGGTTTCTGGGAGGATCGCGGCTATCCCTGGTTCGGCGGCGTCTGACCGACGTCAGCCGGCTTC
>Ga0307436_1000362_pt1 | contig 21098 bp, 19 predicted proteins | sample SalMarWE160440MG_FD_202513 | JGI IMG/M metagenome (GOLD analysis project Ga0307436, IMG submission 202513) | Salt marsh sediment microbial communities from the Plum Island Ecosystem LTER, Massachusetts, United States - WE1604-40 | ecosystem: Environmental > Aquatic > Marine > Intertidal zone >...
GGGCTTTGCGCTCGCGGCAGCCGCCTTCACGTCCTCGCCCTCGCCTGCCAGCACCGCGATCACGGAATTCACCGCCACGTCCTGGGTGCCTTCCGGCACCACGATCTTGGCCAGCGTGCCCTCGTCGGCCGCCTCCACTTCCATGGTGGCCTTGTCGGTCTCGATCTCGGCGATCACGTCGCCCGAATGAACCTGGTCGCCCTCCTTCTTCAGCCATTTGGCGAGGTTGCCCTTCTCCATGGTGGGCGACAGCGCGGGCATGAGGATGTTGGTGGGCATCGCTTGTGCTTACGAACTATGCCGCCGTGTCCCGGGCGCAGCGCAGCACGAAGTGATGCGCTGCTGACCCGGGACCCAGCTTGCGAACAAAACCGGGGTCCCGGAGCAGCGGTGCACCGCTACGCACCGCACCGCATCCGGGACACGAGCTCAAAGTCATCGTCATGGCCCTCACCGGTAGCAAACCATTTTGGCCGCCTCGATCACCTCGGCGACCGAGGGCAGCGCCAGCTTTTCCAGATTGGCGGCGTAAGGCATCGGCACGTCCTTGCCGGTGACGCGCGTCACCGGCGCGTCGAGATAATCGAAGGCGTGCTCCATGACTTGCGCGGCGATCTCGGCGCCGACGCCGGACTGCCGCCAGCCCTCTTCCACCGTCACGCAGCGCCCGGTCTTCTGCACCGAGGCGACCACACTCTCGACGTCCATCGGCTTGAGCGTGCGCAGGTCGATCACCTCGGCGTCGATGCCGTCCTTGGCCAGCTCTTCGGCCGCTTCCAGCGCGTAAGACATGCCCATGGACCAGGCCACGATGGTCACGTCGGAGCCTGCGCGCGCGATGCGCGCCTTGCCGATCGGCAGCACGAAGTCGTCGAGCTTGGGCACGGCCGAGGAATGGCCGTAGAGGATTTCGTTTTCCAGGAAGATCACCGGATTGGGATCGCGGATGGCGGCCTTGAGCAGGCCCTTGGCGTCGGCGGCGTTCGACGGCGCGATCACCTTGAGGCCCGGCACGTGCGAATACCAGGAGGTGTAATCCTGGCTGTGCTGGGCGGCGACGCGGGCGGCGGCGCCGTTCGGGCCGCGGAACACGACATGGCAGTTCACCTGGCCGCCCGACATATAGTGCGTCTTGGCGGCCGAATTGACCAGATGGTCCATGGCCTGCATGGCGAAATTCCAGGTCATGAATTCGACGACCGGCTTCAAGCCGGCGAAGGCCGCGCCCACGCCGAGGCCGGCAAAGCCATGTTCGGTGATCGGCGTGTCAATCACGCGCTTAGGCCCGAACTCCTGCAACAGGCCTTGCGTGACCTTGTAGGCGCCCTGATATTCGGCGACCTCCTCACCCATGACGAACACGTCCTGGTCGCGGCGCATCTCCTCGGCCATGGCGTCGCGCAAGGCTTCGCGCATGGTCATCATCACCAGCTCGGTGCCTGCGGGAATGGCGGGCTCGCTGGCGGCGTGGACGGCGGGCGCCGGCGGTGCGCTGGGGGCCGGCGCCGGCGGGGCCTCTTTCACTTTTTCAATTTTCGCCGGCGGCGCCAGCTCGGCCGGCTGTGGCGGTGCCGGCTTTACGGCCTTGATCGCGCCCTTGTCCTCGCCCTCGCCGAGGATGACGGCGATCGGCGTGTTGACCGCCACATCGGCGGTGCCTTCGGGCACCAGAATTTTCCCGAGCGTGCCCTCGTCGGCCGCCTCCACTTCCATGGTGGCCTTGTCGGTCTCGATCTCCGCGATCACGTCACCGGATTTGACCGGATCGCCTTCCTTCTTCAGCCACTTGGCGAGATTGCCCTTCTCCATGGTGGGCGAGAGGGCGGGCATGAGCACTTCGATCGGCATGGGCGCTACTGTTTCCTACGCACCGCGCATGACAGGGTCAGCGGTATACATCGGTATAGAGCTCGGACGGGTCCGGCTCCGGATCGTGGGTGGCGTATTCGGCCGCCTGGTTGATCAGATCGCGCACCTCGCCGTCGATCTTCTTGAGCGCGTCCTCGCTGGTGAGCTTCCGCTCCAGGATGCGATGGCGCACCATGTCGATCGGATCGTGGTGGGTGCGCACCTCATCCACCTCCTGGCGCGTACGGTACTTGGCCGGGTCCGACATCGAGTGGCCGCGATAGCGGTAGGTGAGCATCTCCAGAATGTAGGGGCCCTTGCCGGCGCGGCACCACGCGGCCGCCTGCTCGCCCGCCGCCTTCACCGCGCGCACGTCCATGCCGTCGACCTGCTCGCCGGGAATGTTGAACGAGGCGCCGCGGTGCGAAAGGTTGGTGGTCGCCGAGGAGCGCGTGATGACGGTGCCCATGGCGTAGCGGTTGTTCTCGATCACGTAGATCACCGGCAGCTTCCACAGCTCGGCCATGTTGAAGCTCTCATAGACCTGGCCCTGGTTGGCGGCGCCGTCGCCGAAATAGGTGACGCTGACATTTTTGTTGTCGCGGTAGCGGTTGGCGAAGGCGAGACCCGTTCCGAGCGGCACCGGCGCGCCGACGATGCCATGGCCGCCGTAGAAGTTTTTCTCGACGCTGAACATGTGCATCGAGCCGCCCTTGCCCTTGGAATAGCCGTGGGCGCGGCCGGTCAATTCCGCCATCACACCCTTGGGATCCATGCCGCAGGCGATCATATGGCCGTGATCGCGGTAGCCGGTGATCACCTGGTCGCCGGGCTGCAAGACCATCTGCATGCCGGTGACGACCGCTTCCTGGCCGATATAGAGGTGGCAGAAGCCGCCGATCAGGCCCATGCCGTACATCTGCCCGGCCTTTTCCTCGAAGCGGCGGATGGTCAGCATGGCGCGGTAGGCGGCAAGCTCCTCATCCTTGCTGAAATCGGGAACCGGCTTGCCGTCAAAGGCCGGCGGCGTGGCTTCGGCGCTCGGATTCTTCTTGGGCGAGGCCATGGGCAGTCCTCAACTGGGATCGGCTGGGGCGCGGGATTAAGCCTTAAGCTCGCCCCCCATAGCTTAAATCGCCCGCAGGCGGAAGCGCGAGAGCGCCGGCGCGGTTTGCCGGCAAATGCTGGCCAAGGATTTGATTGCGAACGGCAATGGCCGGCGGTGGATAACGCCGCAGGGGCCGGGTGGGTTGCTATTTTGGATGGATGAGCAGGGTCACGTCGCGCGGGTCGGCATAGCCCAGAAGCGCGCGGGCGCGCTCGTCCAGCATGTCGGGGTCGATGCGGTCCGCGCGCAGAAGCGACACCCTCCGCTCCCACACCGTCCGCTCGGCCTTCAGACGCGTGAGCTTTTTCTGCATGACCGCGAGCTCGTGGTCGAGATCGGCCTGCGCACGCAGGCCGTAGGCGCCGGTGAAGGCGTTGACGCCGAAATAGCCGATGAACAGCGCCGCGCAGCTGTAAAGCCCGAGCACGGTCAGGATGGCGCGGCGGCGGCGGTGGGTGACCATGGCGCGCAAGATGAGGCACGCGCGTTAAGGCGGTTTTAATGGGGCGCGGCGGGCGCTTGACGTGAGGCGGCAGGGGGGCGAGTTTCGCTTGGCGCCGTCAGCGTAACCGCGCCGAGAGGGCCACCCGTGACCATTGGCTTCCTGCTAACGTCGCTGATCGTTATCGTGTCTCCCGGTACCGGCGTTCTCTACACCCTGGCGGCCGGTCTCTCGCGCGGCTCGCGCGCCAGCGTCGTCGCCGCGTTCGGATGCACGCTCGGCATTCTCCCCCACATGACGGCGGCGATCCTGGGGCTGGCCGCGCTGCTGCACACGAGCGCGCTCGCGTTCCAGACCCTGAAGTATCTGGGCGTCGCGTATCTGCTTTACATGGCGTGGCATGCGCTGCGGGAAAAGGGCGCGCTGCGCATCGACAGGGAGTTTGGCGCCCGCTCGGCAATCCAGGTGACGGTCACCGCGATCCTGATCAATATCCTGAATCCCAAGCTGTCGATGTTCTTTCTGGCCTTCCTGCCTCAATTCGTGAACGCCCATGAGCCGCATCCGCTCGCGCACATGGTCGCGCTGAGTCTTGTTTTCATGCTGCTGACGTTTATCGTGTTTGTCGGCTACGGGCTGTTTGCCGCGAAGGTCCGCGCCCACGTCATCTCGCGTCCGCCGGTGCTGAAGTGGATGCGCCGCAGCATTGCCGCCGCCTTTATCGCTCTCGGTGTCAAGCTCGCGCTCGCGGAGCACTAGCGGCGCTCCGGCGCGCCCGCCTACCCCAGCTGCTTCAACACCGCCCTGCCCGCAAACTTGGCCTGTTCGCCCAGTTCCTCTTCGATGCGCAGCAGCTGATTGTATTTGGCCAAGCGATCAGAGCGCGACAGCGAGCCGGTCTTGATCTGCCCGCAATTGGTGGCGACGGCGAGATCGGCGATGGTGGAATCTTCCGTTTCGCCCGAGCGGTGCGATATCACCGCGGTGTAGCCGGCCTTGTGCGCGGTCTCGATGGCCGCGAGCGTTTCGGTGAGCGTGCCGACCTGGTTGACCTTGATCAGGATCGAATTGGCGATGCCGCGCTTGATGCCGTCCTCAAGGCGCGCGACGTTGGTCACAAAATTGTCGTCGCCGACCAATTGGCATTTGCCGCCGATCAGGTCGGTGAGGATTTTCCAGCCTTCGTAATCGTCCTCCGCCATGCCGTCCTCGACCGAGACGATCGGATAGCTCTTGATCAGGCTGGCGAGATAATCCGCTTGCTGCTTTTTGCTGCGGGTCTTGCCCTCGCCGGCATAAACGTAAGCGCCGTCCTTGTAGAATTCGCTGGCCGCCGGATCGAGCGCCAGCATGACGTCGCCGCCCGGCTTGTAGCCAGCCTTCTCGATCGCCTGCATGATCAGATCGAGCGCCGCTTCCGCCGATTTGATGTCGGGGGCAAAACCGCCCTCGTCGCCGACATTGCTGTTGAGTTTTTTCGCCTTAAGCTCCGCCCGCAGCGTGTGGAAGATTTCCGCGCCGTAGCGCAACGCCTCGGCGAAGGTCGGCGCGCCCGCCGGCATGATCATGAATTCCTGGAAGTCGATCGGATTGTCGGCGTGCACGCCGCCGTTGACGATGTTCATCATCGGCACCGGCAGCAGGCGCGCGGCGGTGCCGCCGACGTAACGGTAGAGCGGCGCTCCCTCGGCGGCGGCCGCCGCCTTGGCGACGGCGAGCGAGACGCCAAGAATGGCATTGGCGCCGAGCCGGCCCTTGTTGGAGGTGCCGTCGAGCCCGATCAGGGTCTCGTCGATCTTGGTCTGCGCGGTGGCGTCCATGCCGCCGATCGCGTCGAAAATCTCGCCGTTGACCGCCGCGACCGCCTTGCGCACGCCCTTGCCGCCGTAGCGCGCCTTGTCGCCGTCGCGCAGTTCCACCGCCTCATGCTGGCCGGTGGAGGCGCCGGAGGGCACCGCGGCGCGGCCGTGGCTGCCGTCCGCGAGGATGACGTCGACCTCGACGGTTGGATTGCCGCGGCTGTCGAGGATTTCGCGGCCGATGATGTCGGTGATGGCGGTCATGGGAGCACTCCGGCAGGGCGCTTCTACAGGATGACAAGGCTACGGGCAAAGGGCCAGCATACTCTTCCCTGTCATGCGCGGGCTTGACCCACGCATCCCGATCAAGGAAACGCTGTGCTTTCCTAAGCGAGATTGCATCGAAACTCGGGCCTGCCCGAGTTTCGCATTTAATTAGTGCCGGAAGTCGGGTAGACCCGACTTCCGGTGACAAGCCCGGCAATGACAGGCCTGATGGCAAGAAAACCACTGCATCTGGGCCGCCCGAGCCCGATTCCCGCCTCGCCCGAGAAGGCGACGCTCGACCGCGTGCTCAATCCACATCCGGGCACGAACTATGTGGCGCGCTTCACCGTGCCTGAGTTCACCTGCCTCTGCCCGATCACCGGCCAGCCTGACTTCGCCCATCTGGTGATCGACTACGTGCCGGGGCGCTTTCTGGTGGAGTCGAAGTCGCTCAAGCTCTACTTCAACAGTTTCCGCAATCACGGCGCCTTCCACGAGGACTGCACCGTCGCCATCGGCAAGAAGCTGGTCGCATTGCTCAAGCCGAAATACCTGCGCATCGGCGGCTACTGGTATCCGCGCGGCGGCATGCCGATCGACGTGTTCTGGCAGGCCGGAAAACTGCCGAAGGACGTATGGATGCCGGCCGATCAGGGCGTCGCGCCCTATCGCGGTCGCGGTTAGAGCCCATCCGTTCGTCCCCGCGAAAGCGAGGACCCAGTGACAAACTTCCCAGCTTTGATTTTGTGACCCTGGATTCCCGCTCCCTGCTCCGCCGAAGCGAAGCCGCTTCGGCTTCGCGGCGGCGAGTGCGCGGGAATGAGCGGAGAATGGGTCAGGCGCTTGCTTCTATTTCCTCCGGCCGGCGCAGCCACTGCGCGCAGACGAGCCCGACGCCGACCAGCACCGCGGCGCCGAACAGCAGGACCGGACCGAGACCAATGGTGTTGAGGCCGGCGCCATAGACCACCGGTCCCACCGCCTGGCCGAGGAAGAAGAAGAACGAATGCAGCGACATGGACGAGCCGCGCGCGGCCGGCGCGAGCTCGCTGGCGTAAATTTGAATGACCGCGTGCAGCATGTAGAAGCCGAAGCCGAGCAGAGCGAAATTTGCAAACTCCACCGGCCATGGCACGCGCGCCGCGATGACCACCAAACAGAAGCCCAAAGCGGCGCCGCCGAAGCGCATCATGCGCGTTTCGCCGAGCCACGGCAGCAGCCGTGACACGGTAACGCCGTAAAGTGCGCCGCCGATGCCGAAGCCGGCGATGACAATGCCGGCGATCGAGGCGCGGGTCTCGCCGGCCTGTTGCAACATCGTCGCGATGTAGGGAAAGCATCCGTACATGAACACGGCTTCCAGGAACACCGCGCCGAAGCAGATCTTGGCAAGCGGATTGCGGAAGATTGAGATGTAATTCGGCACCAGCGTCGACAGGTCGAAGCGGCCGGTCGCTTCGGACAAACCGAGGAAGCCCGGAATGGCAGCCGCCAGCACTAGCAAGCCGAAACTGCCCGTGGCAAAGAACACGCCGCGCCAACTCACTAGGTCGGTAATGACGCCGGCAAAGGTGGTGCCCAACAGGTTTCCGGTCATGATGGCGAACAACAGGCGTCCCATGGCCACCTGGCGTTCCGCGATCGGGATCTTGTCGCCGACCAACGCAAACGAAATCGGGATCACGCCGCCGGCGGCAAGCCCCGCCACCACGCGCCCGGCCAGCAGGGTCTCGAAGTTTGGCGCCACGCCGCACACCAACGTCGCCCCCGCGAGGACGAAAAGACTGAGCAGCATCAGCCGCGCTTTGCTGAACATGTCGGCCAGCGCACCGACCAGCGGCTGCACCAGCGCATAGGGCAAGGTGTAAGCGGTCGACAGCAGCGCGGCGGTTGCCGGCTCGACGTTCAACCCGACCGCGATTTGCGGGATCACCGGGTCGGTCGAGCGCATGAACAGCGCGCTCGCAAAGACGACGAACGCGATGAGATTGAGCGTGCGGGTCATAGTTTTATCTTCACCTCCCCCTGCAAGGGGGAGGTCGGCTGCCGCAGGCAGCCGGGTGGGGGGTCGCTTACACAAAGACCCCCACCCCGACCCTCTCCCTTTCAGGGGGAGGGAGAAGCGAGGGCCACGTCTAACGTTTCGCCAGCCGGTCGAATTCGATGAGCTGGCGCAACAGCGGCTCCATGTCCTTCAGCGGCAGCATATTGGGACCGTCGGAGGGCGCCCGGTCGGGATCCTGATGGGTCTCGATGAACACGCCGGCAACGCCGACCGCGACTGCCGCGCGCGCCAGCACGGCTACGAATTCGCGCTCGCCACCCGACGAGGTCCCCTGCCCACCCGGCTGCTGCACCGAATGGGTGGCGTCGAAGATGACCGGGGCGCCGGTCTCGCGCTTGAGGATCGGCAGCGCGCGCATGTCGGAGACCAGCCTGTTGTAGCCGAAACTGACACCGCGCTCGGTCACCAGCACGTTGCGGTTGCCGGCGCCCGTGATTTTCTCGACCACATTCTTCATGTCCCAGGGCGCCATGAACTGGCCCTTCTTGACGTTGACCGCGCGCCCGGTCTTGGCAGCGGCGACCAGCAGATCGGTCTGCCGGCACAGAAACGCAGGGATCTGCAGGACATCGACGCTTTCCGCCACGCGCGTGCATTGGTCGGCTTCGTGCACGTCGGTGAGCACCGGCACTTTCAGCGTGTCGCGAATTTCCGCGAAGACCGGCAACGCCGCATCGAGCCCGAGCCCGCGCGCGCTTGCCGCCGAAGTGCGGTTGGCCTTGTCGAAGGAGGTCTTATAGACCAGGCCGACGCCGACGCGGCCCGCGATCTCCTTGAGCGCGCCCGCCATTTCCAGCGCATGGTTCCTGCTTTCGAGCGCGCAGGGGCCGGCGATCAGCGCCAGCGGCAATTCGTTGCCGAAGCGGACGGCGCCCACGCTCACGGCGGCATTCGGAAGCAGGCTCTGGTCCACGGCGTTACCTCGCGGGGCGGACCATGAAACGGCGAGGCCGCGCGGTCAACGGGCGCTACTTGCTTGCTGCCGGCTCGAACACCAGCACCGCACCCATGGCATCCTCCGCGCCGATCACCGTGGCATTTCCGGCATAAAGGCCGGCCATGCCGGCCTGCTCGGGCGCGGCTTGCAGGAGGCTGGCGTCGGCGACGGCAAAGCGCAGGGCGGCGAGCCGCGCGCCACGCGCAACGTCCGGCGCCCTGACGCCGAAGCGGGCGACGAATACGGCCGGCGTCAGCACTTCGATCGTCCCGCGCGGGGTGGCAATGCTAAAGCCTTCGGCGTCGGCGCGCGCCGCCTGCGCGCCGGCAAAGGCCTGCATGAACGCGAGATGACGCGACGGCGCTGCGGCGACGGCGACGACGCCGGCAATGCCGGAGGCACTGTTGGCGTGCTTTTGAAACGCCGGGTTCCAGAAATTCTCCGGATAGTGCTGTTGGCAGGCGGCGAAATGGATGTCGGGCGCGAGTTTGTCCGCGGCAAAGGCGAGCGAGAAGCCGAGCTTGACGGGCGTGCCGTCCGGCCGCTTTCCCTCGCGCTCGAAGCGCATCGTCTCGGAAGCGGCGATGCCGGCGGCGCGGAAGGCGGCCGCGTCGGCGGCAGCATCGGCCGATTGCAGGATCAGCAGCGACAGCCCTTCTTGACGCTTGAGGAAATCGCCGGTGTAGGCGCCGAACAAAATCGAGAAGCCGTCGTCGCCGAGTTTCTCCGGTTCGGCCAGCGCCAGCAGCTCGATGAAGCAGCCGGGGAATTGGACAATGTGGTTATGCGTGCCCCAAGGGTGGCGGTTGCGCGCGCCGACGGTGAAGCCGAGGCTGCGGTAGAGTTCCGCCGCCGCGTCGAGATCGCGCACGGCATGGACGATATGATCGAGACCGCGGGGCATGGCTCTGTTAACCGGTGAGGTCGAACTCTACCCAGAGCGGGTAATGGTCGGAGACGCGGAAGCTCATCTTGGCGAGCGTCAACCCGCTGTCGCGGTAGACCAAGGGGCGGAAATCGATATTGCCGCCCGACTTTTCAGCCATGTTGAGCATCGCCTTCTCGTCTTTATGGAACCAAGCGATCTGGTCAAAGAAGCGCGCTTTGTCCGGCGCGTCATCCTTGTCGAAGATCGTCCGCGGCAGATTTGCATGAAATTTCGAAGGTCTAAGCCCACGGCTGAAGAAGGCCTCGTAGGCCGGATCGCCGGCTCGGTCGATATTGAAGTCGCCGAGGACGATGAAATTCTGCTCCCATTCGGTGGTGCGCTTGGCCCAATCCGCCATCCAGTCCGCGATGCCTTGCAGCTCCGGCACGCGTTCAGCCTCGGCGCTTCCGTATTTGACGTGCAGCGTCACCAGCACGAAGGTCTTGCCCCCGCGCCGGAAACTGACGGCATAAGGCGTCCGCACGAATTGGTCGTGCAAGGTGTGATCGCTAGCGGCCTGTTGCCATTCGGGCGGCACCACCAGTTCGCAGGCAAGCCCGGACATTTGCACCCGGCGCGTGTCGAACAGGTAAGCCAATCTTTCTCCGCCGGCTGCTTTGCCCAGCGTGACATCCGTCATGATGAAGTTCCAGTCCGGGCCGAGCGTCTTCATCAGGGTGCGGAGCGCCAGCAGGTTGCCGCCGGCTTCCTGCACCGCGACAACATCGAAGCGCGAGATGATCTCGGTGATCGCCCAGAGCCCGCGCCAGTCGCGCTTGGGACTGTCGTCCTCGGCCGCGGTCCATTTGGCGGTAAGACCGCCGAACTCGCGGATATTCCAAGTGGCGATCAGCGCATTCGGTGGGGTCTCGTATTTGTGCGGGATGGTTCGGTCGAGCTCGGCTCGTAGTGCCAATACGTCTGCGCGCACGTCGGCCGGGGCGCTCGGATGATCGAAGGGCGGAAGAGCATCTGACATGACCAAAACCTCCAATTGAGGCTCAGCCAGTCTACACCAAATTACACCAGCCGGCTCTGCTCGACCGCGGCGCCGATGAAACTGGCGAACAGCGGGTGCGGCGCGAACGGCCGCGACTTCAGCTCGGGGTGGAATTGCACGCCGATGAACCACGGGTGATCGGCGTATTCGATGATCTCCGGCAGGATGCCGTCGGGCGACATACCGGAAAAACGCATGCCGCGCTGCTCAAGCCTGCCCTTGTAGGCGGTGTTGACCTCGTAGCGGTGCCGATGACGCTCGGAGATTTCGGTGCGCCCATAAATTTCAGCGACGCGGCTGCCGCGCGTGAGCACCGCCGGGTAAGCGCCGAGCCGCATGGTGCCGCCGAGATCGCCATTGTCGGTGCGCCGTTGCAGCTCGTTTCCCTTGAGCCATTCGGTCATCAAGCCGACCACCGGCTCGCTCGTCGGCCCGAACTCGGTGGAATTGGCGCCCTCGATGCCGCACAGATTGCGCGCGGCCTCCAGCACCGCCATCTGCATGCCGAAGCAGATGCCGAAATACGGCACGTGGCGCAGCCGCGCGAATTGCGCTGCCTTGATCTTGCCTTCGGCGCCGCGCTGGCCGAAACCGCCGGGCACCAAGATGCCGTTGACCTGCTCGAGGAAGGGCGCCGGGTCCTCGTTCTCGAACACGTCGGATTCGATCCAGTCGAGATTGACCTTGACCTTGTTGGCGATGCCGCCGTGCGAGAGCGCCTCGATCAGCGATTTGTAGGCGTCCTTCATGCCGGTGTATTTGCCGACGATGGCGATGGTGACGTCGCCTTCCGGGTTGTGGATGCGCTCGTTGATGATGCGCCAGCGCGCGAGCTCGGGCGGCGCGGCGCCCTCGATGCCGAAGGCTGCGAGCACTTCGGTGTCGAGCCTGGCCGCGTGATAGGCCTCCGGCACGGCGTAGATGTTGTCGACGTCGCGCGCCTCGATCACCGCGTTTTCGCGCACGTTGCAGAACAGCGCGAGCTTGCGCCGCTCGCCGTGCGGGATCGGACGGTCGGTGCGGCAGAGCAGGATGTCGGGCTGGATGCCGATCGAGCGCAGCTCCTTGACCGAATGCTGCGTCGGCTTGGTCTTCAATTCGCCGGCGCTCGGAATATACGGCAGCAAGGTCAGATGAATGTAGACCGCGTGGTGGCGCGGCAACTCGATGCCGAGCTGGCGGATGGCCTCGAAATACGGCAGGCCCTCGATGTCGCCGACGGTGCCGCCGATCTCGCACAGCACGAAATCGAAACCGTCATTGCCCTCGCGGATGAAATCCTTGATGGCGTTGGTGACGTGCGGGATCACCTGGATGGTGGCGCCGAGATAATCGCCGCGCCGTTCGCGCGCGAGGATGTCCTGGTAGATGCGGCCGGTGGTGATGTTGTCGTGGCGCGTGGCCGGCCGCCCGGTGAAGCGCTCGTAATGGCCAAGGTCGAGATCGGTCTCGGCGCCGTCGTCGGTGACGAACACCTCGCCATGCTGGTAGGGCGACATGGTGCCGGGATCGACGTTGAGATAGGGGTCGAGCTTGCGCAGGCGCACCTTGTAGCCGCGCGCCTGCAACAGCGCGCCGAGCGCCGCGGATGCCAGACCCTTGCCGAGTGAGGAGACCACGCCGCCGGTGATAAAAATGTACCGCGCCATGGGACCTAAGCTTTAGCCCTCCCGGTTCGATTCGACGAGCGTGAAATCCTCACAGCGGCTCTGCGCCTGTGCGTAGCCCGTGAAGGGCCTGCGGCGGCAGTTGGTTGCATCGGCTTTCTCATCGGCATTCGCCGCTGCGGTTCCAGCTCGCTTCCCATAACGCCGAAGGGCCGGTTTCCCGGCCCGTCCTTGAGGTTTCGTCACTTCGACTGCGGCACCTGCGGCCCGGAAGGGGCGGCGGGCGCCGAGGGCGCGGCCGGGGCTTGCGAGCCCGGCGCGCCTTGCTGCAATTGCTTGAGCAGGCCGCCGCTGCCGCCGCCCAGCGGCGGCGCGGTTCCAGGCGCCGGCGCGGTCGGCGCGCTCTGGCCGCCTTGCAGGATCGAGGCCGGCTTGCGGTTCAGGCCGGCCAGCATCGACAGCACCAGGCTGGTCACGAAGAACAGCGCGGCCAGGACCGCGGTTGCGCGCGTGAGCACGTTGGCGGTGCCGCGGCTGGTCATGAAGCCGCCGCCGCCGCCGATGCCGAGCCCGCCGCCTTCGGAGCGCTGCAGCAGCACCACGCCGATCAAGGCGAGCACCAGCATCAGGTGGATGACGATGACGACGTGCTGCATCAGTTCAAAATCCGTTCATGCCCGCCGAGCGGGCTTCCCGCCCCGGCGGCCACGGCGTTCATATAGGAATTCGCGGGCGTCTCTACACGATCATTGCGGGCTTTTCCACCCTGCCCAATTTTGCCCTGCGCATGGTCTTTTCCGAAAACCGGTAGCCATTCCCGATCAAGTCTGGGACGTGCTTTTCGGGACCCTGCGCTAGCGGTAAACCGCGGCAATCCCGAGGAAATCGGCCGCTTTCAGGCTGGCGCCGCCGACCAGGGCGCCGTTCACCTCCGCAACGGTGAGCAGTTCCTTGGCATTCGACGGCTTCACCGAGCCGCCATAGAGAATGCGGATGCGAGGACCCTCGACCCCGTAACGCGCCTCCAGCCAGCGGCGGATATAGGCATGGACTTCCGCCACGTCAGCGGCGGTTGGCGTGAGGCCGCTGCCGATCGCCCAGACTGGCTCGTAGGCTACGATCAGCTTGGCCCCGGTGGCGCCGTCCGGCAGCGAGCCGGCGAGCTGGCCACTGACCACATCGAGGGTGCGCCCCGCCTCGCGTTCCGCCTTCTGTTCCCCGACGCAGACGATGGCCGTCAGCCCTGCCCGCCAGGCGGCTAACGCCTTGGCGTGCACGATCTGATCGGTTTCGTGATGGTCGGCGCGCCGCTCGGAATGACCGACGATCACGGCGCGGGCACCGGCATCGGCCAGCATCTCCGCAGCGATGTCGCCGGTATGGGCGCCGGAGGCCTCAGGATGGCAATCCTGCGCGCCGATGGTCAGGCTGGAACCGCGCGCGGCAGCGGCAAACTCGACGATCAGGGTGGCCGGCGGGCAAATCATCAGATCGCAAGTCAGACCGCGGGCGCCGGCAATGATTTTGGCGAGCTCGGCCTCGGAGGCGGCAAGCCCGTTCATCTTCCAATTGCCCGCCACCAGCGGGCGGGGAGCCGCGCCCGCCATCGTGAAATCCCTTTCCCCGTGCGGTTACCAGAGCCGCAGCGACAGCGCCAGTATCGGCCGTCTGGAAGGCGATCCTTCTTGAGTTGCAAGGAGTTGGCCCGCTCCCTATAAGGGCGCCATCAACCATTCATCCATTCATCGTCTGATCAGGGAAAAAGCGCGCGCATGCTCCGCGGTATCCACAAGGCCTCCTCGACCTGGCTCGGCAAGGGCGTCCTTGCGGTCATCATGGGATTCCTGGTCATCAGCTTCGCGATCTGGGGCATCGGCGACATCTTCCGCGGCTTCGGCCAGAATTCGGCGATCACGGTTGGTGGCACCGAGATATCGCTCGAGCAGTTCCGCGAATACTACACCGACCAGCTGCGGCAGCTCAGTCGCCGTGCCGGCCGGTCGATCACGCCCGACCAAGTCCGCGCGCTTGGCCTCGACCGGCAAATCATCGGCCGCCTGGTGGCGGAAACCACGCTCGATCAACAGGCCAAGGCCATGGGGCTCGGTATCAGCAACGCCGAAATCGCCAAGCGCATCACCACCGATCCGAACTTCCGCGGGCCCAGCGGCCAGTTCGACCGCGCGCGCTTCGAGGAGCTGATCCGCGAGGCCGGCTACAGCGAGGGCCGCTTCGTGGAGACGCAACGCAAGCTGATACTGCGCCGGCAGATCGTGCAAAGCTTTGCCGGCGACCTGCACATTCCGCTCGCGGCGATGACGGCCATCAATCAGTTCCGCAACGAGAAGCGCAGCATCGAATACCTGGCGCTGGGCGCGGCGCAAGCCGGCGACATCCCGGCGCCAACCTCGGCCGAACTCGACACATATTACCAGGCGCACAAGGTGCTGTTCCGCGCGCCGGAATACCGCAAGCTCACCCTGCTCGCGCTGTCGCCGCCGGCGCTCGCCAAGCCGGATGCGGTCACCGACGCCGACGCCAAGAAATATTACGAGCAGCACAAGAGCGCGTTTGGCAAGCCGGAGAAGCGCGAGATCAAGCAGATCGTGTTTCCCAACGCGGAAGCAGCGAAAGCGGCGCGCGAACGCGTCGACAAGGGCGAGAGCTTCGCCGATCTGGCTAAGCAACGCGGCCTTAAAGCCTCCGACACCGATCTCGGCATGGTGACGAAGAGCGCGATCATCGATCCGGCCATCGCCGATGCCGCCTTCTCGCTCAAGCCCAACGAGGTCAGCCAGCCGATCAAGGGCGCCTTCGGCACCGTGCTGGTGACGGTGGGCAAGATCGAGCCCGGCGCGCAGAAAAGCTATGAGGAGGTGGCGCCGCAGATCAAGCAGCAGATCGCCGTGAGCCGCGCCAAGACCCACATTGACGATCTGCGCGACAAGATCGAGGACGAGCGCGCGGCCGGCTCCACGCTCGCCGAAGCCGGCCAGAAGCTCGGCATCAAGCCGCGCGTCATCGACGCCGTCGACCGCTCCGGCCGCGCCCCGGACGGCAAACCGATCCCCGACTTGCCGCAGCAGCCGAACGTCGTGGCTTCCGCCTTCGCCAGCGACGTCGGCGTCGACAACGACGCGCTTCAATTGGCGGGCGGCGGCTTCCTCTATTACGACGTCACCGGCATCACGCCTTCGCGCGAGCGCCCGCTTGACGAGGTGAAGGATCAGGTCGCGCAGCACTGGCGCGACGACGAGATCGCCAAGCGGCTGAAAGCCAAAACCGACGAGATGGTCGGCAAGCTGAAAAGCGGCAGCACGCTGGCGCAGCTTGCAACCGATGCGGGGCTCCAGGTGCAAAAGCAAACCGACCTGCAGCGCGGCAAGCCGGCCGGCTTCTTGCCGGCGAAGCTGGTCGAAGCGGTGTTCAGCGTGCCGAAAGATGTGCCCGCCAGCGCGGACGGCAAGCAGGCGACCGAGCGTTACGTGTTCCGCGTCACCGATGTCGTCGATCCCAAGCTCGACGCCGCCTCGACGGAAGGCAAGGCGATCGCGACCTCGCTCGCAAATTCCTACACCGACGACATCACCGGTGGATATATCGCGCGGCTCGAAAGCGAGTTCGGCGTCGACGTCAACCAGTCGGTGGTGAATCAGGTCATCGGCGGCGCCCGCCAATAGCAGCCCCATGCAGATCGAGCCGTCGGAAACCGCTTTTGCCGAAAAGTATAATCGCGGCGAAGCGCAAGTGGTGTGGACGACGCTGGTGGCCGATCTGGAAACGCCGGTCTCGGCTTATCTCAAGCTCGGCGGGGCCAAGCCGACGAGCTTTCTGCTGGAGTCGGTGGAGGGCGGCGAGGCGCGCGGGCGCTATTCGATCATCGGGCTGGAGCCCGACCTGATCTGGCGCACCAACGGCGCCAAGGCCGAGATCAATCGTTCGGCGCGCAGCAAGGCGGACGCGTTCGCGCCCGTTAACGAGCCGCCGCTCGCCGCGCTGCGCGCGCTGATCAAGGAAAGCCGCATCGCCTTGCCGGAAACACTGCCGCCGATGGCCGCCGGTGTGTTCGGCTATCTCGGCTACGACATGGTGCGGCTGATGGAGGAACTGCCGGCGCCCAATCCCGACCCGATCGGCATTCCCGACGCCATCCTGGTGCGCCCGACGCTGATCGTGGTGTTCGACGCGGTCAAGGATGCGATCACCGTGGTAACGCCGGTACGCCCGGAGAAAGGTTTCCAAGCCAAGACTGCCCTCAAGCGCGCGGTCGAGCGGCTCTCGGCCGTGGTCGATGCTCTCGATAAGCCGCTCGACAAATCGCTGGCGGAATATGACGAAGGCCCGCTCGACGTGCCGATGCAATCGAACACCACGCCGGAGGACTACAAGGCGATGGTCAAGCGGGCCAAGGAATACATCGCCGCCGGAGACGCCTTCCAGATCGTGCTGGCGCAACGCTTCGAGGCGCCCTTCAAGCTGCCGGCGTTCTCGCTCTACCGCGCGCTGCGGCGGACCAATCCGTCGCCTTATCTTTATTTCCTCGACTTCGGCGACTTCGCGGTCGCCGGCTCCAGCCCGGAAATCCTGGTCAAGGTCGCAGGCGACACGGTGACGATCCGCCCGATCGCCGGCACCCGGCCGCGGGGGCCGACGCCGCACGAGGACAAGGCGATGGAAGAGGAACTGCTGGCCGACCCGAAGGAGCGCGCCGAACACCTGATGCTGCTCGATCTCGGCCGCAACGACGTCGGGCGCGTCGCCAAGATCGGCACCGTCGAGGTCACCGATCAGTTCTTCGTCGAGCGCTACAGCCACGTGATGCACATCGTTTCCAACGTCGAGGGCAAGCTCGACGAGAAATACGACGCGCTCGATGCGCTGGTCGGCGGCTTTCCGGCCGGCACCGTCTCCGGCGCGCCGAAGGTGCGCGCCATGGAGATCATCGACGAGCTGGAAAAGGAAAAGCGCGGGCTCTATGCCGGCTGCGTCGGCTATTTCTCCGCCGCCGGCGAGATGGACACCTGCATCGTGCTGCGCACCGCGCTGGTGAAGAACGGCACCATGTATGTGCAGGCCGGCGCCGGCATCGTTGCCGACTCGGATCCCGACACCGAGCAGCAGGAATGCATCAACAAGGCGAAGGCTTTGTTCCGCGCCGCCGAAGAGGCCCGCCGCTTCGCCAGCGCGGCCAAGCGGGGGCAATAGGCGCGCGGCAATCAGGGAATAAAATAGAACGGGTTCGGCAGCTTGTAGGCGCGCTCGGCATAACCGCCGGCGAGATCGCTGTGCTGATCGCCGGCATTGACGATGATGGTGTAGCCCTGCGCGGCGATCTTTTCGCGCGCGCCCGACTTATAGCCGCTGACGGTGCGGTTGTCGCGCTGGGGGCGCAGCGTGAGGCCGTCCCAGCCGTCGAAGCCTGCCGCCTTCAGGTTCTTCTCGGTCGCTGCTCTGTCGCCTTCGTGGCGGCCGGTGATGAAGAACACCGCCACATGGTGCTGCCTGGCCGCCTTGTACAGCGCGAGCGTGCCGTCGATCGCCTTGGCCTTGGCGAGCGCGACCCAACTGTTGAATCCGCAAGGACGCTTCAGATCGGGCGAGCAGTCGATGCCCGACAGGTAGGCGAAGTCGTCGATCAGCTCGAGTGGAAGATTACTCAGCGAGGTCTCGTCGATGTCGAGCACGATGGCGGGCTTGGCCACTTGCGCGGCGCGCATCTCAACATAGGCCCTGGCCTCGGCCAGCACCTTGTCCAGGTCGCTGTCATAGGCGCCGGAGCAGGCGTAGAAGTAGAGCTGGTTCTTGAGCTGGCCGAGATTGAGCGGCTGGCTGTTGTCGAGCGTCTGCGGCGCATAAGTCTTGGTGCAGGCATTGGCCAGCGGCTCGGTGCGGGCGCTGATGGTGCCAGTCGCGAGAAAAACGGCTGCGGCAATGATGACGGCGATGCGGGCCATGGTAACCCCCGGCGGTTTGACTGGGCCGGTCTACTATATCCGGCATGGTTGCGTGGCGTGAATATTGCACTTCGAGGTCGCGGGCACGCTTGACCCCTCCCCGCGCCCACGTCTAAGACCTTGCGAGGGCCCAAGAAAACATGATCGTTCTGATCGACAATTACGACAGCTTCACCTTCAACCTGTTCCATTACCTGGGCAGCTTGGGGGCCGACGTCGTCGTGCATCGCAACGACAAGATCTCGGTCGCCGAAGTGATGAAGGCGGCGCCCGAGGCGATCGTGCTTTCGCCCGGCCCCGGCACGCCGGATACTGCCGGCATCTGCCTCGATCTCGTCGCCAAGGCCGCGCCCACCATTCCGATCCTCGGCGTCTGCCTCGGCCATCAGGCGATCGGCCAGGCCTTCGGCGGCAAAATCGTGCGCGCGACGCCGCGGCACGGCAAGCTGTCGGAGATCCGCCACAACGGCACCGGCGTCTTCCGCGGCATCAACGGACCGCTCCAGGCGACCCGCTATCATTCGCTGGTGGTCGAGCGCGCCAGCGTGCCGAAGACGCTTGCCGTCAACGCCGCAACCGACGATCGCCTGGTTATGGGTCTCGCGCATGAAAAGCTGCCCGTGCATGGCGTGCAGTTTCATCCCGAGAGCATTGCCTCCGAGCACGGCCACCTGATGCTGAAAAATTTTCTCGACATCGCCGCCGCCTGGAACGCGCAGGCCGGCCGCCGCGCATCGTCGACTGCCGCGCCGATGCACGCGGCCGAATAGAGGGCGCCGTGGCCGACGAATTCAAAGCGCTCATCGCCAAGGTCGCGACCGGCGCCAGCCTCACGCGCGAGGAGGCGGCATCCGCCTTCGACCGCATGATGTCGGGCGAGGCCACGCCCTCGCAGATGGGCGGGCTGTTGATGGGCCTGCGGGTGCGCGGGGAAACCGTCGACGAGATCACCGGCGCGGTCACCACCATGCGCGCCAAGATGCTGGGCGTAAAAGCGCCGCCCGACGCGGTCGACGTGGTCGGCACCGGGGGCGATGCCTCCGGCTCGTTCAACATCTCGACTTGCGCGGCCTTCATCGTGGCGGGCGCCGGCGTGCCGGTCGCCAAGCACGGCAACCGCGCGCTGTCGTCGAAATCGGGCGCCGCCGACGTGCTCGGCGCGCTCGGCGTCAAGCTCGATCTGACCGCCGAACAGGTGGCGAAATGCATCGCCGAGGCCGGCATCGGCTTCATGTTCGCGCCGGCGCATCATCCGGCCATGAAAAACGTCGGGCCCACCCGCGTCGAGCTCGGCACCCGCACCATTTTCAATCTGCTGGGCCCGCTGTCGAACCCGGCCGGCGTCAAGCGGCAGATGATCGGCGCCTTCTCGCGGCAATGGATCGAGCCGATGGCGCAGGTCTTGAAAAATCTCGGCTCGCAATGCGTCTGGGTGGTGCACGGCTCCGACGGGCTCGATGAGATCACCACCTCAGGCGCAACCAGCGTGGCCGCGCTGGAGAAGGGCAATATCCGCAGCTTCGAGATCACGCCGGAGGATGCCGGCCTGCCGCGCGCCAAGCCCGAGGCGTTGCGCGGCGGCGACGCCGAGCACAATGCCAAGGCGCTGCTCGATGTGCTCAAAGGCAAGCGAAACGCCTTCCGCGACGTGGCGATTTTGAATGCCGCGGCCGCGCTGGTGGTGGCCGGCACGGCCAAGGATTTGCAGGAAGGCGCTGCCCTTGCCGCCAAGTCGATCGACAGCGGGGAAGCGGAAGGCAAGCTCGACCGCCTGATCGCGGTGTCCAACGCCGCAGAGGCGTAAGCCGCATGATCCCGAAAAGCATGTTCCAGACTTGATCGGGGATGGGAACCGGTTTTCGGATAAGATCATGCGCAGGAAAAAATGATGGATATTCTGAAGAAGATCGAGGCCTACAAGCGCGAAGAGATCGCGGCGGCCAAAATTGCGCGCCCGCTCAGCGCGCTCGAGCGCGACGCCAGGGCGGCGTCACCCCCGCGCGGATTTTTGCACGCGATCGAGCGCAAGGTTGCCGGCGGCGACTACGCGCTGATCGCGGAAATCAAGAAGGCGAGCCCGTCGAAGGGGCTGATCCGGGCCGATTTCGATCCGCCGTCGCTGGCGCAAGCGTATGAGACCGGCGGCGCCACCTGCCTCTCGGTGCTGACCGATGGGCCTTCATTCCAGGGCCGGCCGGAATTCCTAAGCCAGGCCCGCGCGGCGACGACGCTGCCGGTGCTGCGCAAGGATTTCGTCTACGAGCCCTATCAGGTGGTGGAATCGCGGGCGCTGGGCGCCGATTGCGTGCTGATCATCATGGCGGCGGTCGACGACGCGGCGGCCCACGAAATCGAAGATACAGCCTTTGCCAATAAGATGGATGTACTTATTGAAGTTCACCAGGAAGATGAGCTAGAGCGCGCGCTCCGCCTCAAATCACGGCTGATCGGCATCAATAACCGCGATCTGCGCAGCTTTAAGACCACTTTGGCGGTCAGCGAGCGGCTGGCGCCGAAAATCCCGCGCGAGCGCCTGGTGGTCGCGGAAAGCGGGCTCAATGCGCCCGCGGATCTCGCCCGTCTCGCCGGTATTGGCATTTCAGCCTTCCTGATCGGCGAAAGCCTGATGCGGCAGCCGGACGTGGCGGCGGCCACCCGTGCCATCCTGGCGCGCGCGCCGCACCGCGCCGGCGTGGAGTAGCCCATGGCGCGGGCTCGCAAAACCAAGGCGGCGCGGCGCAAGAAGGCGGCGGCACGGCGCCCGTCCAGGAAAGCCGCCCGCCGCCGCAAGAAACTCCCCAGTCGGAAGAAAGCCCGCCGCGCCCCGAAAAAGGCCGTAAGACGCGCACGTAAATTGGCCACGAAAGCTGGCCTCAGCCATCTCGATCAGCGCGGCCAGGCCCGCATGGTCGACGTCTCCGCCAAGGGCGCCACCGAGCGCCAGGCCATCGCCGAAGGCCGCGTGATCATGACCAAAGCGACGCTCGACCGCGTGCTGGAAGGCAACGCGCTCAAAGGCGACGTGCTGGGGGCCGCGCGCCTTGCCGGCATCATGGCGGCCAAACGCACCCACGGGCTGATCCCGCTCTGCCACCCGCTGCCGATCAGCAAGGTCACCATCGATATCGACCCGGAGCACGCCC
>Ga0307436_1000363_pt1 | contig 21063 bp, 16 predicted proteins | sample SalMarWE160440MG_FD_202513 | JGI IMG/M metagenome (GOLD analysis project Ga0307436, IMG submission 202513) | Salt marsh sediment microbial communities from the Plum Island Ecosystem LTER, Massachusetts, United States - WE1604-40 | ecosystem: Environmental > Aquatic > Marine > Intertidal zone >...
GCGTCTTCGTCGAGCGAGCGAAGATTCTCCAGGCTGCCCGCATAGGTGAGCTTGTCGAGGTTCAGGACCGGCTCATCACTCTGCTCCAGCCAGTCGAGCACGAAGTTGGAGCCGATGAAGCCGGCGCCGCCGGTGACCATGATCACGGCGTCTCAACCTCCGCGAACAGCTCCTCGACGCTGCCGGCCATCGCCTTCATGTCCTCGAGACAGCGCCTCACGCCCTCCTGCCAATCGGGCAGCCGAAGGCCCAGCTTTGTCTCCAGCCGTTGACAGTCGAGGCGTGAGTTGCGTGGCCGCGCGGCGGGGACTGCGAGGTCCGTCGCCTTCACCGTACTCACACGCTCAGCCCTCCAACCGCCATCCGGCCACAGCGACCGTGCCTCGCGCAGCGCCAATTCGGCGAAACCGTGCCAACTCGTCGCGCCGGCGGCAGCGAGATGATAGGTCGCGCTGGAGAACTCGCCGCGATTCCGTTCGCGCAAGGTCGCCACCAGCAGCATGGCGAAGACTTCGGCGACCAACCGAGCCCAGGTCGGCGCCCCGAACTGATCGTCGACCACCTGGAGCTCCTCTTCCCGCCGTGCTTTGCGCAAGATGGTACGGAGGAAATTCCTGCCGCGACCCGCGAACAGCCAGCTGGTTCGCAGGATGAGGTGATCTCCTCCAGCTTCCTCGACGGCCTTCTCTCCCGCCAGCTTCGTCGAGCCATATGTATTCAGCGGCTGCGGCGGATCCGACTCGGCATACGGTTCGGGCTTGGCTCCGTCGAAAACGTACTCGGTCGAGAAGTGCACCAGGAGAGCCCCATGCTCACGGGCCCAGGAGGCCAGAAGGGCGGGGCCGTCGGTATTTGTCGACCGGGCCTCCGCCGGCTCGGACTCCGCGCGGTCGACGGCGGTGTATGCGGCCGCATTCACAATGACATCCGGTTGCACGCGGTCCAGCGTTGCCGTCACGCTGCCCGCTCGTGCCAGATCCATCTCGGTCCGCGGCGGCGCCTCGATCGGCCCCGTCACCGCCAGCGTCCGACGCAGCTCCCAGCCGAGCTGGCCGGTGCCGCCGGTGAGAAGGATCCTCGTCATGGAAAAGGCGGTGCGTCCTCGAAAGCCACGCCGCGACCATCCTTGGCCGACACGACCGGCTTTCCCTTCAGGGGCCAAGGAATGGCCAACTCGGGATCGTCCCAGCGGATGCAGTGCTCGTGATCCGCGGCGTAGAACTCGGTGGCCTGGTAGATCACGTCGGCAACTTCGGAAAGTACCAGGAAGCCATGCGCGAATCCTTCCGGGATCCAGAGCTCGTGCAGGTTCTGATCCGAGAGTACCTCACAGGCGCTCTGCCCGAACGTCTCCGAGCCCCGACGCAGATCCACCGCCACGTCGAAGATCTCGCCCCGCGCGACGCTCACTAGCTTCGCCTGCGCGCCGGGTCGTTGATAGTGCAGGCCGCGGAGGACCCCCTGCGCGGAGCGCGAGTGATTCACCTGGACGAACCGCGGCTCACGACCCACCAGCCTTTCGAATTCGCGCGCGTTGTAGCTCTCCAGGAAGAAACCACGGTCATCGCCATGCACCCGTGGCTCGACAATGACGACGCCTTCCAGGCCGGTGCCGTGAACCCGCACGTTACAGTGCTTCGATCTCGTCCGACGATGAAGTGTCCGGCCGTCGCCTCCGGGCGGCATTCTCGCCCCGATCCCCACGCCTGGCGCGGAAGCGCGCGGTCAGCGCTCGGGAACACACCTTGAAGAGGTCGGTCAGTGTCAGATGCATCGTCCTGAGAATGCAGTGAACATCCGTGGCGAGCCGCGGCGAGGCGATGTACGCCAGGTCGAACTTCAGTTTGGTCAGTGAGGTCTCTACCGTATTGACGTAACCGAGCCGGAGCTGGGCGGGCCCGGTGATTCCCGGCCGAACCGCCGTGCGCCGATCGTAGCCCGGAATCTTTCGTGCCAGCATGGCAACCATCTCCGGGCGCTCGGGCCGGGGTCCGACCAGGCTCATGTCACCCCGCAACACGCTCCAGAACTGCGGTAGTTCATCGAGGTGGGTTGCACGAAGAAATCGGCCGACAGCCGTGACCCGTGGATCGTCCAAATCCGCCCAACGAGCGCCGGTCTTCTCCTCGGCGTCCGTCGCCATGGTCCGAAACTTCCAGAGTTGAAATATCCGTCCGTTCAGTCCCACTCGACGCTGACGGTATAGAACATGTCCACCGTCATTCCATCGAATAGCCAGTGCGATGCACGGCGCGAGCAGAAGCGTCAGCGCCAGGCCCACCAGGCTGAACAGGATGTCCATCAGCCGCTTGACGAACCGCTGCCAGGTCGACCAGCCTTGCTGGGACGAGCTCGCCCGGACTCCTCTGTCCCTCCCGGACAGCCAAGCGGGGCCTCGGAATCGAATCTCGGCGCGCTCCATCTGTTTCTCACCGTGATCGTCGACGGTTGCCGTCGGCGCGTAACCGCCGTCACCGCTGCGCGCGGCGCCGGTCGTCTTCCTGTTCATCTTCTCCCTCCCGTTTTTGACAACGGGCGCAAGCTCCGGGCCGTTCTCGCTCAGAGCACCTCCCGGCCCCTGAAGCGATCGGCAAACTTGCAATCAGACTAGCCAATCTCGCTCGATTTGTCGATGAACTCGCCTCGGTAGATCCCGGTCAATCGGCTGGCCACTGTCGCAGGGTCGTGACTCGAGGCCAACCGACGACGCCCCGCGGCGACCAGATTCGGCCCCAGACTCGGCTCGCCGTGGAGGCGCTCGAGCGCGTGGACGAATTCCTCGCAGGTCGAGGCCAAGAGGAGTTCGACGCCGTCATTCACCTTCAATCCTGCGGCGGCGACGGGCGTCGCCACCACCGGCACGCCCCGTGCCCAGGATTCGAGGATGCGAATCCGAACCCCTGAGCCGAAGCGAAGTGGCACCACCATCACAGCGGCGGACGGGAAGCACTCACGGCTGTCCGCCGGCGGTCGGTGCCAGCGCACCCGATCTGACTCACGATGCCTCACCCACGGCTGAAAGACGTGCAACACCGCGCCGGGTAGTCGAGTCGATACAGCGGGCCAAATCTCGCCCAGGAACCAGGCCAGGCCATCGCGATTCGGCGGCCAGCCCCCGCTGCCCATACACACGACTGCCGGCTCGCCCGCAAGTCCGGCGCTGGCCAGCGGCAGCACAGTCGGGAACGGCGGAGGCACGACCTCGACGTGGCCGCGGCCGGCAGAGAGGGCTCGCAAGGTGGCCGCATCCGCCTCGGTAAGGGCTACGGCCGTCACCACCCGGGCCACCGCCCTGCCCTCCCACCTTTGCAGCAGGCGGGCCTGTCGCAGAGTCCACGCGCCCGGCGCCCGAATGAAATTGCCCGCCGCTGCCCACAGATCGCTCTCCACGTTCTGGGCTCGCAGGACGATCGGTGGGCGGGGGGCCACCGCGGCTTCAACGGACGAAAGCGCCTGAAGCTGCTCCACGTGGACGACGTCGTAACGTTCCGTCGCGAGACGCTTCTCAATGGCGGCCTGTAATGCCGAGTCGAAGTGTCGCACGATCGAGTATGGCCTTCGGTGGATCGTAGAGAGAACCAGGCTGGAGAGCCTCGAGCGCGGCCGCGTCATCACTTCGAACACTCGCAGGCCGGCTGGTCTGGCCCCTTGCGGGGCACCCACCGAGGAGCGCCCCGCTGGCACCACCAGATCGATCTCGTGACCCTGCTCGCACAGAGCCGATAGAGTGTTGGCCACCAGCAATCGGCCGCCGTCGACCGGCGGGTACGGTGACTTCGTCGCGACGAAGAGAATCTTCATCGGTCATACGCTCCCGACACGAAGCACGATCGAGAAACTACCAGCCCAGAGAGCCGTCCGTGACCCACCCCAACTCGGACCGATTGCGAATCCTCTTCGTCACCCCCTACGTTCCGCAGCCCTTGCGACCCCGGTCCTGGAGATTCATTCAAGAGCTGGAGGCCCGAGGTCACGATGTCACTCTGGCCGTCGCATCGACAGGTCACGACCCGCTGGAGCCACTGGATGAGCTGCGGCGAGGCGGCATCAGAGTTCTCCACGCACCGGTCACCAGGTCGAGGCGCTACCTGAACTATTCCATGAGTCTGCTCCTCGGCGAGCCCCTGCAACATGGCCACGCCTGGTCCCCGGGCTTGGCACATGCGATTCGAAAGGAGCTCGAGAGCAAGCGATACGACATCCTTCACGTCGAACACCTGCGCGCCGCACGGTACGCTCTGGCCGCGTCGGATATCACGTCGAGGCAGAAGACGCGGCGCGTGTGGGACGCGGTGGACTGCATCAGCACCCTTCTCGTCGGAATGACGGAGTTCGCTCCGACCGCATTCCTGCGGCTCGCGGCACGCCTCGAGCTGCCGAGAACTGAACGCGACGAATGCCGGCTGATGCCGCGCTTCGATCGCATTCTGGTCGCCTCCGAGACCGACCGGCAAGACCTCCTCGCCTTGGCTCAAAGAAGCGACACCGCCCAACGCATCGACGATCGCGCTCGCGTCATTCCGAACGGCGTCGGGCTTCCCTCCGCAACGCGCGCCGCGAAGCCGGCGAACCGACGCGAGCCCGTCGTCGCATTCACCGGAGTCATGCGCTATCACGCCAACGAGGCCGCCGCCGCGTGGCTGATTCAGGAGATCATGCCCCGCGTCTGGCGACAAAATCCTCCGGTCCGACTCGTCCTCGCCGGGGCAGATCCGACCAAGCGCTTGCGTCGACTGATCGGCCCGGCGTCGGACCGGATTCGGCTGGCCGGACGCGTTCCCAGCCTGTCTGACTGCCTCGAGGATGCGGCCGTGGCTGTCGCCCCGTTGCGCTATGGCACCGGAATTCAAAACAAGGTGCTGGAGGCCTGGGCGGCCAGGACCCCCGTGGTCGCCGACCCGCGAACGGCCTCGGCGTTGGCGGCAGTGGACGGGCACGACCTCTTGACGGCAACGACCGCCGACGAGTTCGCGGAGACGATTCTGCGACTGCTGGCAGACCCCGACCTGCGCGAGCGGATTGGCGCGGCGGGCCACCGCCGAGCAGTCGAAGAATTTCGTTGGGAACGAATCGTCGATCGCCTGGAGCAGTCGTACCGCGAGCTGCTCGAGTGAAGTTGATCAGGGGTTCGGACAGTCGACCCAGGCGGGTGGACGCATCGCCACGCTGAGGAGACGTATGTCGCTCGAGGGTTTCATTCCCTCCCGCCGGAAGTCGGCAAAGGGGCGAGATGCGTGATCGGATGACATCCGGACAGCGAGTGTAGCCGAATCTTTCGGCCCGACTGGCAGGTCGATTACCTCCCAACCGTCGGCCAACTGCACGACCTGACGCACTTTTCCAGCCGTCAGTCTCACCGTCACCGGGAACCGCTCCGGCTTCGGGTGGCCGTTGGCCAACCTGAGTTGCAGGCAGTTGCCGCGCCAGGGCAGGCGCAGAGCCGCGTCAGGGCCGGCCCACTGAAAGGGTTTGCCACCGCTGCTCTCCGGCTCATGCAATCCATACTCCCCGTCTCCCCGCCAGTGAGGCGCATCGAGCACGAGAGCCCGAACCGGCACGACGACCAATGCCGCCACGCAGAGCGCCTGGCTGAAGCGACGTAGTCGTCCAGTCGGAAGTTCGGGCCCGAGACAGAATGCCGCCCCCGCCAGCAGCCACAGCAACCACTCCAGGCTCTTTAGGAAGGGCAGGTATTGGACGACCCCATACACGACCGCTCCCAGAAAGCTCGCCGCCAGGCCGAGCCCCAGAGTCCGCTCTTCTGTGATCTCACTGCGAACAGCGTGCGAGAGTCGGATAACGATCACCGCCGCGAACCCGATCAGCGCCAGCACGCCAAGCAGGCCTCGCTCTGCCAAGACATCCAACAACCAGTTGTGCGCCGTTCCACGCGGCCGGCGGGCTTCCGGACTGTCGGGAGGATAGAGCCGGTCGTATGCCGGTGCGAAGGAGCCGAGCCCCTGACCCAGGATCGGCCGGGCCTCGGACAACCGCAATGCCGCGTGCCAGAGATGGATGCGCCCCGCCAGACCGTCGGTCGCCACCTCCGCTCGCTGCGCAAGGGTGTGGCGCACGGGGGGACGGAGCGCAATCACGGCGCCCAGACTGAGACAACTCAGGAGGATCGCGATCCCGATCGCAGTGCGCGCGCCGCCGCTGCGCCACAGCTTTTCGCGCTCGCGCCAGAACACCCAGCCGATGATTGAGAGAACGGCGATCCAGGCGCCCCGCTGCTGCGAGAGGACGACGCAAACAGTAGCCAGGCCGGCCAGCACGACTGCGACTCTCCTCCACCGGACTGCAACCAGGGCGGAAATCGCGAATGGCGTCGCCAGCACCAGGAACTCCGCGAACCAGCCGGAGTTGAAGAACAACGAGTGCATGCGCACGGCCGGCACCAATTCGCCGACCGCGCGATAGCCGTCTAGATCGACGAGCTGGAGCTGGTCCAACAGCCCGAACACGCAAGCGATCGCCACTCCGATTCCCAGGCCGAGGCCGAGCCGACGGACACCGTCGATCTGGAGTGTCCGGCGCATGGCAATGAACAGCAGCCAGCCCAGCAGCATGGTTGCCGCGGCGCGCCAGGTGTACAGCGCGCTCCAACTCTCGACATCGGGAAAGGCTCGGATCAGTCCCAGCAAGACCCGGGGGCTCCACGCGGGCGGGTGATATGCCGGTGGAATCAGCGAGGCGAGGCTGACCAGGACGAAGGCGGCACTCGACCAGGGCGCTGATACCGACCGGTTCGCCCGCCGCAGGATCGACAGGACAAGAAGCGCCACAGCGGCGACGTCGAGCGCCGCCAGATACGGCCCACCAGGCGGGGAACCGAAGAACACCAGGCACGCCGCAAACAGCACGAACCCAAGGCGCGGCCGCCAGATCGTCGCCAGGGCGACCACCAGCGGCACCGCCCACACGAGGTGGTCAAACCGGAGCATGCGCTTCGACTGACGGAGGTGCGGCTAAGCCGACTTCAGGCCGAGCCGCTGAATTCGAGATAGCGATCCACGATGTCATCTGCCGGTCCTTCGGCGCGAATCCGTCCCTCGTCCAGCCAGAGGGCACGACGGCAAACCTTGCGTACGGCATCCACGTCGTGCGTGACGAGTACGATCGTCGCCCCCTGGGCGAGAAACTCCTCCATGCGCCGCTCGCATTGCCGCACGAATTGCTCATCGCCTACCGTCAGCACTTCGTCCAAGACCAAGATGTCCGGTATCCAGGCCATCGCGACCGAAAAGCCTAGTCGCGCCACCATCCCGCTCGAGTAGTTGCGAATCGGAGTACGGATGAAGTCGCCGAGGCCGGAGAATGCGACGATCTCCTCACGTCTGGCATCCACTTCGCGTCGCGTGTGGCCGAGCAGAAGGGCATTGAGATAGATGTTCTCCTCGCCGGTCAGCTCCGCGTCGAAGCCTGCTCCGAGTTCGAGGATGGGAGCCACAGAACCGTAGATCTTGGCGTTTCCCCGCGTCGGCTGCAGCACCCGTGAAATCACTTTCAACAGCGTGCTCTTGCCGGCTCCGTTGCGGCCCACGATTCCCAGGCTGTCCCCGACCTCGACCGTGAACGACACATCGCGCAGCGCCCACAGCTTCTCGTAGGCCAAGGAACCCTTCATCCAGTGGATCGCATACTCCTTGAGCGACGGGATCCGCTGCTTGGCCAATCGGTAACAGAGTTCGACCCCCTCCAATCGCACCGCAACCCCATCGCGGCTCATACGTAGAAAGGAATCCGGGCGCTACTGCGCCGGAATGCCACGACGCCGACGAGCAGAGCGATGACGGTGACGACGGTGGCGACCGTCAGATGGGTGATCGGGGGTATCTTCCCGAAGTAGATCGGGTCGCGAAAGATCTCCAGCACCGATCGCATCGGGTTGAAACGCACGATCCAGCGATAGTGCTCCGGCACGATCGTCATCGGGTAGAAGATCGGCGTCAGATACATCAACATCGTCAGCAAGACTTCGACCATTTCGATGGTGTCATAGAACAGGACGGCGAGCGGCGACAACGCCAAGCCGGCGCCGAGGGTGAAGAGCGCCGCCAGGAGAATGGGTACCGGCAGGAACAGCACAGCGGGCCGAATGGGTTGGCCGGTCACCAGCAGGATGACGAAGAGCGGGACCAGCGCAAGCAGCAGGTTGATGACGCCCGCAATCACGGTCGCCAATGGAAAAACCGCCTTGGGCACCGGTAACTTCGACACCAGCGACGCGTTTCCCTTCAGACTGTTCATCGAGGCGGTGATGCTCTGGCTGAAGAAGTTCCAGAACATGATGCCGGCCAGGGCGTAGACCGGATAGTGCTCGAGCTTGAAACGAAACAAGGCGCTGAACACGATGGTGAGCACCAGCATGGTCAGCAGCGGCTGCAGCATCGTCCACAGGAAGCCGATCGTCGAGCGGCGATAGCGGACCTTCAGGTCCCTGGCAACCAATGCCCAAACGAGATCGCGATAGCGAAAGAGTTGACTCATTGCGCGTTCATTCCCCACTCACGCTGCTTCCTTGCGTCCGAAGTGGGATATCGAAGCCAATGCGAGACTATAGGCTCGTGTGCCGCGCCGCCACTCCGCCCGCGCCCCGGCTGACATCAGAGGCCCTCGCAGTCGACGACCGAGAACACGCAGCCGCCCCCCGGTCCGCAATGCCCAGGCAGCCCGCCTCGCCGATTCGATACCGTGGCGCTTCTCGCTCCATCGTATTAAGTCGCCCCACAACAAGGCGGGATCCGCCGACGAGACAGATCCACTGGATCGGCTGATCGTGCCACCGCCGTGATGTGCCACCATGAATGTCGGCAGGATGCGAACATCCCAGCCGGCATCCCGGGCTTCAAGGCAGAGGTCCAGGTCCTGGCAGTAGAAGCTAAACGCTTCATCCAGCGGGCCACAGCGTTCCCAGACCTCGCGCCGAATCGCCATCGCGGCACCTGTCACCCAGTCGACGGAGAGGTCGCGAGTTCTCCAGCCGCTGACCGGCCGGGCCGAGCGAAAGCCCGGCAAACTCGCCATCAACCCGGGTAAACCGCTGGCGAGAGCGAACAGCCAAGGCCACGTGGGTTCACGGCCACCGCTCCATTGCCTCTCTCCGTCGAGAAAGGTCAGCTTCGCGCCCGCGATGCCGAGAGTGAGATCGCTCGCCATGGCCTCCCGCACGACTTCGAGGGAGCCGGGCGAAACCTCGGTATCACTGTTGAGCAGAACGAGGACGTCCCCTCCGGCTTCGCGCAGTCCCCGATTGGCTGCCCGCGTGAAACCCTCGGAGGTTGCCACACGCAGGAGCCGGGCGCGTGGAAAACGTCGTCGTACTGTCTCTTCCGTGCGATCCCGACTCCCGTCGTCAACGAGAATCACTTCGTCCGGCCGGTTCGCCTCGACAGCTTCCAGGCACTGAAGAGTGAGATCTCGCGTGTCGCGAGTCGGAATGACGACACTCAGCGTGAGTGGAGACATTCCCGGGTTCCCGTCTCTGTGTCAGTGGAGTCGTCCAAGTGTGGCGACGATTATAATCAAGCCATCGGCGCACAGCAGGAAGTGAGATCACGCGGGTGGAGCCCAGCCAGAGAAGCAAAGCCAGCCTGGTGAAACAGCGGATACTGGTTCTCTATGGGACTCGGCCGGAGGTCATCAAGATGGCGCCGGTCATTCGGCAGCTCGAGTCGTACCGGGATGCGTTCGAGGTCGTGCTCTGCGCGACCGCGCAACACCGGGAGTTGCTCACGCAGGCCCAGGAACTCTTCGGGCTGACCCCCGATGTCGACCTGGATCTGATGCGGCCGGACCAGTCACTGAACAGACTCTCGGGCAGCGCCTTCACGGCGATCGATGACCTGCTGGCCACGATCGAACCCGACTGGTTGCTGGTCCAGGGAGACACGACCACGGCAGCCGTGGGCGCGTGGGCGGGATTCCATCGCCGGATCAAGGTCGGTCATGTCGAAGCGGGCCTGCGAACGAGGAATCTCGCCGAGCCTTTTCCTGAAGAGGCGAATCGCCGGCTCGTCGATCATGTCTCGGTCGCACTGTTCGCTCCCACTTCGCTCGCCCGCCGGCGTCTGATCGATGAAGGCGTCCCGCCGGCCAACGTCCACCTCACGGGAAACACCATCGTCGACTCTGTCCGGTTGATTCGCCCGCCAAGAGCAGATGACCGACGAGTCGACGAGGTTCTGGTCACGGTGCACCGCCGAGAGTCTTTCGGCGTGCCGATGAGAGGGATATTCGCCGCCTTGATCGAACTCGCCAAACGTTACCCGGCGATCGACTGGACATTCCCCGTACATCCGAATCCGGCGGTCCACGAACTCGCGCATTCGATGCTGTCCGGCCTTGCCAACCTCCATCTCGTGCAGCCACTCGACTATCGCGATCTGCTGGACAAACTCGCCACCGTGCGACTCGTCCTCACCGACAGTGGAGGACTGCAGGAGGAGGCCCCGGCCTTTGGGACTCCGGTGCTGGTCTTGCGACGTACGACCGAAAGACCCGAAGGGCTTGCGGCTGGAGTCGCGCGGCTCGCCGGATGGAATCGCCAGAGCATCGTCGACGAGGCCGCGAGGCTCCTCGACGATGACACGGCTTGGGCGAGCATGGCTAAAGCGACGAATCCATATGGCGACGGACACGCCTCCGAACGGATCCGTGCAATCCTGGCCGGCGAGGAGTACGACTCATTGCCGGAGCCCTCTGGCGTCACGGAGGCAGCCAGCGCGGCTGACCAATCCCCATCCGATATAGAGCTCAGGGACTTGCGAGTCGCTCTCGCCGACGTGGAACGAGAGCTGGCATCGATCCATGAGTCCAAGTGGTGGAAGCTGGCGTCGCTGTATTGGAATGCGCGCCGATCGATCATACGGCTGCTGCGCTGGTTCGCTCGATCTGCACGCCAAGCCATGCCAGTGGCCATCAAACGGCGCCTCCGCTGGCTTCAGAGCTCGGGCCAGGTTCTGTCGGGTTCCATCCCCAATCTGGTCCGCCAGAATTCTGAAGTGCCCCCGCCGGGACCGGGCTACGACGTGCTCTGTCTGCCGATCATCGATTGGGAGTTCCGCTTCCAGAGGCCACAGCACCTGATGTTAGGCCTCGCCGCACGGGGGCACCGTGTCTTCGTCGTCCGAACGCTGTTCCATGGTCACAAGGGGCATGCGCGCGTCGAGCGCCTGGGAAAGAACGTCTTCGGCCTGCGGGTGGCCGGCCCCCCGGGCGGCAACATCTACACCCGAAGCATGACGGCAAGCGAGGACGACGCATTCTCCACCACCATCGATCGACTGCGCTCCGAGCTCAACCTCCAGGAGGTCGTGCTCATCGTCCAGCACCCCTATTGGCAGCCGCTTGCAGAGCGTTTGCGGACACGGTTCGGATGGCGAATCGTGTACGACTGTATGGACGATCACGAGGGATTCGCGGTCAGCAACGAGAGCGTGCGGGAGGACGAACAGCGGCTCGCCGAGAGCTGCGACCTCCTCGTCGTCTCGTCGCCGCTCCTCCGCTCGCGCCTGCAGCAGGAACACAAGCGGACTCCACTCCTGCTGCGCAACGCCGCCGAGTTGGAGAGATTCCGTCCGCCCTCCAGGATTGCAGGCTCGAATGGGAATCGGCGGCCGGTGATCGGCTACTACGGAGCCATCGCCGAATGGTTCGATGCCGGCATGGTCGCCTCCGCGGCGGCAGCGCATCAAGATTGGGAGTTCGTTCTCGTAGGTGGGACCGTCGGAGCCGATCTGGCGCCACTCGCGGGATTGGAGAACGTCCGCCTGCTCGGCGAAAGACCCTACGCTGAGATCCCCGCGCTGTTGTCCAGTTTCGACGTGGCGACGATTCCCTTCAGGCGCATACCCCTGACCGAGGCTACCGATCCGGTCAAATTTTACGAGTATCTCGCCGGCGGCAAGCCGGTCGTGGCAAGCGATCTTCCGGCCCTGCGCGCCTACGACGACATCTACTATCCGGTCCGTCGGCCAGACGAGTTCACATCCGCGATCGAACGCGCACTCTCGGAGGACTCAGCCGCATTGCGGGACGCCCGTATTCGTTGGGTCGAGGATCATTCCTGGGAGGCTCGCGCCCAGGCCCTCGACGAAGCCATCTCGGGTTGCTTCCCCAAGACTTCGATCATCATCGTCAGCTACAACAACCTCGAGTACCTCCAGCAGAGCCTGGAGAGCGTGTGGAACAGGACACTCTGGCCAAATCTGGAAGTGATCGTCGTGGACAATCACTCGGACACCGCCGTCCGCCAATACCTACGGGGCGCGGCGCAACACGAATCCAGACTGAAGCTGATCCTCAACGACGAAAATGTGGGCTTCCCGCGGGCGAACAATCAGGGTATCGAAGCCGCCGTGAACGCCGACTATCTGGTCCTTCTCAACGACGACACCATCGTCACCACTGGCTGGCTGGGCCGGCTTCTGCGCCATCTCGAGGCTCCCGGCGTGGAACTCGTCGGGCCGGTCACCAACTGGGCGGGAAACGAAGCGAAGATCGAGGTCGGCTACCAGGACATTACGCGACTTGACGAATTCGCCGACGCCTATGTCCTCGACCACGAACACGAAACCCGCGACATCCGCGTTCTCGGGATGTACTGCGTCGCCATGCGACGCACGCTCATCGACCGCATCGGTCCGCTCGATGAGCGCTTCGGCATCGGGATGTTCGAGGACGACGACTTTGCCGAGCGCGTGCGACGCGCCGGCGGTCGCGTTGTCCTGGCGGAAGACGTCTTCATCCACCATTGGGGACGAGCCTCATTCGGCGCGCTGGAGCCTGCCCAGTATGAGCGGATCTTTGACGAGAATAGACGCCAATACGAGCAAAAATGGGGAAAAGCCTGGGTGCCTCACAAAGCCAGAAGGCAGACGGATTCCCCCCCGAACGGCCACACCCCACCTACCGGCAGCCACTAGCCAGTCGCGGGAACTCCAAACCGCCTCGCCGACCCCTTACGCGCACGGCGGCCGATGCCCCGTCAACTCTCACCTGCGAGCGTGGCGCCATCGTCGCTTTCGCCCTCGCCAGCCGCCTCAGTTGAGGGCTGGTGCGCAGCCCGGTAGGCGACCATCTTCGCCTCACGCCTCCGTCGCGCGACCGGATCGAGAATCGCCCCCCGGGCGAAGCTGGTCAGCGCAGTGATCGCGATCCCGCAGGCGATGATGACGGCTGACAGCCGCGGCACCAGCCCCTTCCGCAGAGAGGCAACCACAGACGGGCCCCCACACACGATCGCGAGCAGCAGGAGGGCGGACCCGATCAACGAATAGAAGGCCAGGGGACGCTCACTGCGGAATAGCCTCAGAATCGCCATCATGATCCGCCAGCCATCCCGGTACGGGTGCAGTTTGCTGCGCGAGCCTTCGACTCGGGTGCCATAGACGGTATCGATCTCCCGAACCGGGAGATCCAGGCAGAGGGCGTGCACCGTCATCTCCGTCTCGATCTCGAACCCGCTGCTAGCGGCCGAAAACGACTTGACGAAGCCGCGCGAGAAGACGCGATAGCCCGAGAGAACGTCCGTGAAGGTGTGGCCGAAGGCCGCCCCCACGGCGTGAGTGAACAACCGATTCCCCAGAACGCGGCTTCGGGAATAGGACTCCCGGGCAGCGGCGACCCGACGCCCGACCACCATCGCCAGACGCTCTTCCATCAGGGCGCGGACCATGGTTGGTGCACTGGAGGGGTCGTAGGTTCCGTCACCATCGGTGATGACGTAGACGTCCGCTTCGATCTCACTCAGCATCCGACGCACGACGTTTCCCTTTCCCTGCCGAGGCTCAAAGCCAACGGTGGCACCTTCGGCGGCGGCGATTTCCTTGGTGCGGTCGGTGGAATCGTTGTCGTAGACGTAGATCTCGGCGGTGGGCAGGAAATGCTTGAAACCTCGAACGACTCCCGCAATTGCGACCTCTTCGTTGCGGCAGGGGATCAGAACTGCGATGCGCGGTTCGGCGACCGTTGATCTCTGCTTCATGAGCGCAAGGCGAGGATATCCAATTCCAATATGAACCCTTGCCGGTTCTGAGAGCCCGTGAACCGGCACGCGATAATGCTGCAGCTCTCCTCCGTATTGCTAGAGCGCCTTGGCACGCGACAGGCTGACCACCCAGAAAACCGGCCTCCCGTAGTGATCTTCGATCGCCTCCTCGGACGACACGACCATGCCGGTCTTCTCGAGCGCCAGGTCAAAGTGCTGCCGAGATGCGGTGCACTTGCCCTCTTTCTGTTTGCGAATGAAAACGTAAATGTTATTCGGCTCCGCAAGCATGTTCAGATAGGTGGCCGACGGCGCAGCGTCGTTTGCCTCGCTCCAAAACGGCTCCGCCAAGCGAAGTCGTCCCGATGACAGCAGATCGAGCTGATTGAATGCGCCCCAATCCATGATCTCGATCGTACGGCCGGCATACTTGGTCATCAGATTCTTGGCCAACGGATAGATCGCGTCGCTCCAAGCCACGGACGAGCGCTTCGCCGCCATGAGACGTTGGTACCCTCGCATCACGGCCACATTCGATATGACGCCGAGCACGACGAGCCCTGCCACTACGCCCCGGAAGACGTAACGTCGCATCCGGCGACCGCTCCACCACGCCAGAACGAGGGAACCCATCAGCCCGATCATCAGGTGCGGCAGCGGATAGAGGCCGATCCAATGATGGACCCACACCGGCCGAGGCGTCGCGTAAATCTGTGCTGCAAATGAGACAAGTAGCACCGGCACCGCAAGGAGCGTCGCGCTCCTTCTCCTGACACAAGCAATCACGATCACGACGAAGGCAAGAATAGAGAGAGGAATCAGTACTGTTGTAGAGATTCCCCACACCGGCGCCAAAACACGCCCGAACATCCACTCGTCCACCGCCCGACCCCGCAGCAGGCTCAAAAGGTACCTGGTGCGCGCCGGAGCCCGCTCGATCAGGTTCCCGAGCGAAGCCGGGGCACCGGGGACCGAGATCAGTCGAAACGTCACCCAGTCGTGGGTGAGGTTGAAGATCCAGAACGGAGCGCCACCGAGAAGAAAGGCGCCGATGGCAGAGGCCGCATCTTTCACGGTGACCTGCGGCCGCTCGTCACTGGTCAACCAGACCCACACGCCGGCGACTACAGAAGCGATCACGAACCACAGAAAGCTCGCCTTGTCCCACACACCCACGCCCAACAAAACCGCCGAGCACAGAAGGTATCCTCGCCGGTGGTCCCGCCACCAGCGAGCCGCGCAATAGAGAGAAGACATGCGCAGCGCGAACGCCATGATTTGAGGACCCCAGTCGTGCCGGCCGAGCATGATCAGGCTGGGATCTGTCGCGATCAGAACCGTCGTAACGACCGCTGCAACTGGGCCGAACGCCCGCCTGGCGAAACCGGCCGTGAACAACAACCCCACGAGTCCCACCGCCACCGTCGTGAGCCGCATGGCCGGGACTGAGCAGCCGAACAGATAGAAGGCCGCTCCCAGCAGGTATCCCTTCAACGCGCCGATGTAGTCGCCGCTCATCAGCGGAAACACATGGCCGCCCAGAGTGATGGCCCATGCGCTCGCGTGGCTGGCTCTGACGGACGGCTGCGACAGGAAAACGCCCACCGGGGCCTGCCAGGCTTCGTCGTAATAGACGCCGGGAGAATTCGGATAGGGAACGGCTAGCGCCAGATATAGAACAAAGGCCAGACCGATGGCTGGATAGTAGCCGGAAGGCGAACGAGTCTTTCCACCGGGCCGCTCCCCGGCCCCGCCCGAGTCGCTTCCGTCGTTGGCAGGCGTCACTCCTGTCTCCTGTCGCTGGCTGCCGGAATCGGCACTATAACGAACGGCGGCAGCTTCGCACCGGGGGCAGCCCGCCGTAGAGAGCGACGTCCTACGCTTACCGACTCACCGGGACCAGACCAAGCCGGTCGAACTCGACGAATCGCGCGTAGTCGAATTCCCGCGCAAACGTAAAGCCGAATTCTGGAAACACTCCGGTCGCCCCCTGGGGAGCCGGCAGATTCGCCGAGAAGCGCTTCCAGGTCGAGTCGCAGGTCGCGTCTACGGCAACCGCAGTCATGTTCAATAATCGATTGTCGGGACCGGTGAAATGCACTCGAACCATGGGCCTTACGTTCAACCCTGAACAGAGCAGGTCGAACGAGAACTCGTAGGTCCGCGCTGGCTCGATTGCGGCCACCGCCAGGGGAAACTCGGCCGAGGCCTCGCGTTCCTCCTGAGCGCCGGAAGGCCCGGGCAGACTGACATGCAGCGCGCCACTGCCCTCCGCGGGAGGCCGATATCCCTTCGGATCCATCCCGATGTCCAGATCCCTACGTACCATGTGCACGGACTTCCACGCTGAGCCGGAAGATGGATTGCCCTCGAACGTCGGGTCGATTCCAGCGAGAATGCCTGGTTGGTAGGTCGCGTCCTCGCTTACGACCTGGGTCCATACGATGGAATGCGTCGGGTGCTCTCCAGGGGCGAGGATCCGCACGGCAACGGATCGAAGCCCCTGGTAGACAAGCTGTCCGTTGCGAGCAAGGAATCCTGACGCTACAAACGGCATCGCTGCCGCCTCGCCCGTGGAATCGTCGATGATGATGTGGTCGACGTCCAATTTGCCAAGCTCTTGGCGATACCAGCTGTCCGTGCCGTTCTTCCAGACGAACGCGGCGCGCGGTGACGTCGACGACACCATCTGCGGACACAGGTAACCATACGCATTCAGAATGCTGAGGACGCCACCGGAAGAGGAATGGCAGGCGCCGTCGACGGTCTCGAACGCGGCGTAGATCGGCAAGATTCGCGCCCGATATGCCTCCCTGGACTCGAGGCCGAAGATCACACGAAGAGGGACGCGCTCCGGGATGGCGTAGTAGCTTGCGAGCCAGATGACCAGGGAGGGAACGACAAACAGTGTTGCGATCACGATCAGCGCGGCGCGGCGACGCTCTGATCGCAATGCCGTCAAGGCACCATGCGCCGTCGCCCCAGCGATCATCGCAACCAGAGGAAGCGCGGGCACGAAGTAGCGAAGATATTGCACGCCGACAAACCAGGCGACCGCAAAGAGCGCGGTAACAGAGATCGCCCAGCGCAACTCGTTCCTCAAGCCGCGCAGGTTCAGGATGCAGCCTGCGATCGCCATCAGTAAGCACGGACCCAGCACATATGGATGTACCGCCTCATTGAAGCGATCGGCGTGGAAAGTCGTGTTCCATGGCAGCTCGAGGAGAGCCCAGAGGCCTTTGCCCATCCCGAAACTCCCAAAATTCATCCAGTCGTTGGTGAACGGAAGGCCGGGAGCCCGGAAGATCGCATTCAGAAACGGGTAGACGGGATTCCCGGTCTGAAGAAAGCGAAGCAGTGGCCAAATGCCGCCGACTACTAGTGCGCCAGCGGCAAAAGGGATTGCGGAACGCATGACTTCTCGAAGGCGGCGCTCTGTCCATGCCGCGGCCAGCACCGTCAACCCGAGAGCCAGACAATAGACTGCCGCATTCAACTTCACCGCGACGGCGAAGCCCGCGAAAATACCCGCGAGCAACGCCAGCCGCCAGCCGGACCGGCGCAACCATCCGAACGCGACGATCGTGGCGACGAAGGAGAAAAATGCGGTGGCCACGTCCACATGTGCCGTCGTCATCAGCAACACGACGAGGGGTGTCGTAATCCAGAAGCACGTCGACAGCCATGCGACTTCGCGCGAGAAGAGACGGCCGGCAAAACCGGCCAGGGCCAGCGCCGTCAGCACTCCGAAGCAGCTATTCACGAAGATCGCGGTGGTCTCCCCGCCCACCAGGAAGGCCAGCGTGTACAGCATCTCGACACCCTGGTAAAAGTAGGACTGGATCACGTCCGGGAGAAGCACCACGCCGTGGCTGGCGACATAGTGAATCGGGACATAGAGATGGTAGTGAAGATCGTCGAAGTGGACGTCCGGCGCCATGGCCTCAGCTGTCACGACAGAGAGGAACACGAACACAACGACGAGAAAGAACAGACTGTCAGCGGCCTCGAACTTTAGATTGACCCGTGCGTACGTCCGCACCTTCTGGATGTCATTCCAGATGAACCGATGACTGATGACCAGAACCGCAGCCAAGGTCCCAAACGCGACCGCCGGATAGAGCAGATGGAGGAGACCGAGCAGCAAAGTGAAGTGACTCAACAGGCCCAGGCCGAGTCCGGCCGCCAACCCGCCGCGTTCGAGAAACGAAAAATCCGCCTCCACCTTGAAACAAGCAAGAACGGCGCGCCCCGCACCGTATGCCGCGAAAAGGATCAACCCGGCGGATGCGATCTGCCACGCCGTTCCACTTGCCACTGCCGCCGACGCCGCGAAGAGCGCGGCAGCACCACCGACGGCGAGCGCCGCCCATCGCCGCACTCGCGAATCCCCTATCAAAGACAACACTCCAGCCAGCGCGATCAGGCCGATGCAAACCGCCGTGACTGGACGTGCCGTTGCGGTGCCGAGGTACCCTCGATGGCCAAGGCTCTTCGCCGCAGCGATCCAAAAGGGGGCGGAAACCACAAGCGCCAGAACGAGAATGGCGGCCGCTCGCTTGCCACCGACAACCGACGGCCTCCTCGGACGCCTCGAGAAGAACCCCGCGCCGGGCACCCTATGCGATGGCAAGTCCCGAATCCTGCAACTGGCCTGGGGCAAGCGTGGCGAGCACCGAGGACGAGATATCGGCACGTCCCGAAGCGGGGCCAATTGCCGAAATCATGTCTCCGGCTCCCCTGCTCTCACGCACTATTGATACCTCTCGGTTACCGCCGCCGCCAGCTCCGGAATACGGTCATACTGATGCACGATCGAATACTCCAGGCCTCCCGCCGTATATACCTTTCCACCATTGATGACGGGCCTTGGTTCCTTCAAGTAGGGTCCGTAGTCGTTTGCCGTATCCAGAAAGGTTCCCAGTTGTGCCGCAAATCCTTCCTCCGACGCAATGAACCTTACATTCTCTTCAATAAACCCTAGACGAGTTACTAGGTTGAGCGCCGCCTGATCCGTCCAATCACCGGCGGCTTGCAAAGGATGACCAAAGCCAATCAGGTAGATCAGTAGGAACATCTCTCTAGCGGCCTGGGCAGTTCCGCCCCACACGCCGCAGTTATAAATCGTCTCGAGGCGATAGTCGGTTGCCCAGATCGCGTCACCAAAGCAGCCAATGAAATTGTCGCGATTCCACGCTTCGTCGCAGTATCTCATCCCCTCAGACACGACGAAAATCGTTTTGTTGCCGAGGTTGCTGTCAAGCCACGCGCTCGGGTCGCTCTGAAACACCACATCCTTGATGTCGGTCATGATGACTCTTTCGAGCTTGGCCGGTTCCATTTCGTCGATGCACTGCCAAGCGTGGTAGAAGCGATCATTTCGTGCCGTGACGGGCGCCATCCCAAGGTGATTCACCATGGGCTTCATCACACCGATATCCAGTGCCCGCAGCTGGCTGATGAGTTCCGGGGAAGCGTCGTAAAGCAACACGTGCGCAAGACCTGTGTATCCGGATGCTCGGAGCGATCGAGCCCAGTTGCGGATCTCCGGCCACTGGTACCCCTGGGAGGCTGCGAGAATCAGATCTGCTTTGCTCATCCGCGCTTCGAAACTCGTATATTGGACGTGACCCGGCGACTCAGTGACGGACGATTGGGCTGGCTGGTCTTCTCTTCATTCACGTCTCTCTCGCGTTCAGAATGGGGTACGGGCGGTCGGGCACGGGAACATCCAAGAAGTTGCAGATGCTCCCCCATTCACAGCCCTCCGTCATATCGATCTGCAGTAGGTCGGCCGGGCGCCTCGCAAAATACTCGCGCACGCTCTCGTTGTGACGAAGATAGACTTCTCGGCCACGCTGCCTGTCAAAGTGGGTGGATCCGTACAAGGCTTCGTGACAAGCAGCTATGAACCTGTGATCCGGACTGGCCATCCAATCCTCCCGCCACACACGGAAGATGTACTCCACACTGTCCAGCCAGTCGTCGACGTCGCGAAATGTCAGGATGAACCGACTGCCTGGGAACATGGCGTCGAGTTCTTTCACGAACAGGGGGATTGGGTTATCCGCGTAGGCGTCATACGCATGAACCGCCTCAGTCGGACGAAAGACGAGATGTCCACTCCGGTCCAGGTCGGTGATGAACCAGCAGCCGAAGTCTTCCAGACACCTGAATCCCAACAGGTTGAACGCTCGCCTGAGGGATGCTGTTCCGGTTCTATGCATGCCGATCCCGAAGACTTTGGATTTCTGTGGAGCCATACATACCACCCCGTGGAGCACCCGGAAGAGAGAGCGGCATTCATGATAGACGAGAAGATCCCTCAGCGAGACGAATGAGGCCTCAGACATCGACTTCGAGGCATCCGCTCTCCATCCACATGGTGTCCGCCAGCCGCCCGTTGGAGCGGCCCGAAACCGTGCTCTGTGCTAGTGTAAACCCTTATAGTTCGGGTATTTGTGGCTGACGTTGGCGGCTCCCGAACGCCCTCGTCGCCGGCCCCTCGGTCACCCTCATGCAAGACACACCACTCGTCTCTGTCATCATCCCGTGTTACAACCTCGGCGCATATCTAGACGAAGCAGTTCAGAGCGTCCTGGACCAGACGTTTCAGGACTTCGAGATCATCATCATCGATGATGGCTCGACGGATCCGGCGACTCAATTCCTCTTCACTTCCTTCAGTCGTCCCAAGTGCAGGATCTTCCGGACAGAGAATCGCGGCGTCATGCAGGCCCGCAACTTTGGGATCAGCAAGGCAAAAGGGAGTTTCATCTCCTGCCTCGATGCCGATGACCTCTACGAGCCGCGCTTCCTCGAACGTACAGTCGACTTGCTCCGCTCGACCCCGGACGTGGCATTTGCTTCCACCTGGTTGCACGCGTTCGGAGCATTGAATTTCGATTGGCAACCTCGCGATTGCACGCTCCCTCGCCTCCTCCTCGAGGATACTGTCTGCACCGCCGCTCTGATGCGCAAGGAGGCTGTCACCGCCGTCGGAGGATACGATCCGAATGTCCCGCTCGCCTGCCACGAAGATTGGGATCTGTCCATCTCCTTGGTTGAGCAAG
>Ga0307436_1000364_pt1 | contig 21036 bp, 16 predicted proteins | sample SalMarWE160440MG_FD_202513 | JGI IMG/M metagenome (GOLD analysis project Ga0307436, IMG submission 202513) | Salt marsh sediment microbial communities from the Plum Island Ecosystem LTER, Massachusetts, United States - WE1604-40 | ecosystem: Environmental > Aquatic > Marine > Intertidal zone >...
GTTTTAACCACAAAATTTATTTTGGAGGAATTTTCCAAAATAATGGCGCCCTTTGCACCGTTCATTGCCGAAGCAATTTATAAATCGCTTCAAAATACGAACTCCGTCCATTTGGAAAATTGGCCGAAGGCAAATAAAAAATTAATTGATAAAAATCTATTAATTTCAATGACCAACGTTAGAAAAATAGCCTCTCTGGCGCTGGAAGCCAGAACCAAAGCCGGAATAAAAGTCAGACAACCACTGCAAAAGTTAAAAGTTAAAAGTTTAAAGTTTAAAGTTGATAAAGATTTATTAGATATTTTAAAGGACGAGGTTAACTTTAAGGAAATTATTTTTGACAATAAGATAAAAGACGAAATTAAATTAGATACTAAAATCACGCCGGGATTAAAAGCCGAAGGCCAATTGCGCGAATTAATCCGAATTGTCCAGGACTTACGCAAAGAAGCCGGCTATACGCCCAAGGACAAAATTTATCTCTGGCTGGAAGTGCCGGAAGAAATTAAATCGGCTGTTGCTAAATCACTTAAAAATTTCAAGGAGAAAGTTGGGGCAAAAAACATTGAATTCAGGCGCGCCGATAAATTTGACGCTGAATCAGAGACGAAAATTGACGGGAAAACAATCTGGCTGAGAATTAAAAAGGTTTGATATGCCAAATAAACCAAAGAGTTTAACCGATAAAGAACAAAAAGTTTTTAATTTCTATGAGGTTCCCGACCCTGTCAGAATTAAAAAGGTTGTTAAAATTATTAAAAAATATTTCGGTGAAGTAACGGGCCTGAATGTTTTAGAATGCGGCGTTGCCAAGGGCGGAGTCGCCGATAAATTAAGCAAAGAAAACGCTCGTTGTTTCGGCGTGGATGTTAATCCCCGGGAACTAAAAGGGGTAAAATTAATACAAAGTGATTTGAATAATGGGGTTCCTGATTTCGGAATTAAATTTGACGTTATTTTTGCCGGAGAAATAATTGAGCACTTGTTTGACGAGAATAAATTTATTCGTGAATGTCATAAATCGTTAAAATCAGGCGGTGTTTTGATAATTACCGTTCCCAACTTAGTTTCTCTATCAAATAGGTTAATGATGTTTTTCGGATTGATGCCGTTAACCGCTCATGTTGCCGCCCCATTTCATTATCACATTTATAATAGAAAAAGATTAAAGGGCCTTGTAAAGAGTGCGGACTTCAGCGTTATCAAAGAAACATCATCATATATCCCTTTCTATAAATTTAATAGAATTCCCGGAGCGGAAAAATTTTTCAGTTTTTTAGGCGATCTCTTTCCGACCCTGGGAAATCAATTAATAATTTTTGGCAAGAAAAAATAATGCTTAAATTTCCTGTAGGATTTTATTGGGGCAGTGCCACTTCGGCTCACCAGGTTGAAGGCGGCAACGTTAATGATTGGTCAGAGTGGGAGAAAAACAATGCCGCAAGATTAGCCCAAGAAGCGGGTAAAAAATGGAAAGTATGGCAACAGAAAAAATTTCCCGAGATGTTTAATCCGGAAAATTACATTTCCGGCCAGGCCTGCAATCATTATCATCTCTATGAAAAAGATTTTAATGTTGCCAAATCTTTAGGACATAATGCCCATCGTTTTTCCATTGAGTGGTCGCGCGTTGAGCCCGAAGAGGGCAGGTTTAATGAAAAAGAAATTGGGCATTACCGGCAAGTAATTTCGGCTTTAACGGCTCAACGCGTTGAGCCATTCGTGACGCTATGGCACCGGACAAACCCTTTGTGGATTCGCGATATCGGCGGCTGGGAAAATAAAAAAACAATTGATTATTTCAATCGTTATGTTGAAAAAATCGTGTCTGTTTTCAAAAACGAAATAAATTTTTGGATTGTTTTAAACGAGCCTGAGCTTTATGTCGGCAATTCTTATCTATTGAGTATTTGGCCGCCCAAAAAGAAAAATATATTATCGTATATTTTAGCACTAAATAATCTTGCCGAAGCCCATAAAAAAGCTTATGGAATTATTAAAACAATTCAGCCAAAAGCTCAGGTTGGCATGGCCGAATATAATATTTATTTTAAACAATCGTTATTCCTGATTAATTGGTTTCTAAATAAACGCTTTTTAAACAAAGTAAAAAATTACCAAGACTTTATAGGATTAAATTATTACCGCCGCTTCCCTGAAAATAAAAATAAAATTATTTCTGATTTAAGATGGGAAATTTACCCCAAGGGCATTTATCGTGTTTTAAAAACCCTGAAAAAATATCAGAAACCGATTTACGTTACGGAAAACGGCGTAGCTGATGCTGAAGACGAGAAACGGACGGAATTTATCAAAGAACACTTGAGGTGGATACATAAAGCCATTCAGGAAAGAATTGATGTCCGCGGCTACTTTTACTGGTCGCTTTTGGACAATTTTGAATGGGATAAAGGGTTTTGGCCAAGATTCGGCCTGGTGGGAATTGATTATAAAACCCTTGAAAGAAGAGTTAGGCCCAGCGCATGGGAATACGCAAAGATATGCAGGGAGAATAGAATTATTAATTAATATTAAATTATTTATGTCTTGGATTGTTACCGCCATTCTTTCTCAAATTATCTTAGGCACTTCGGCTGTTTTTGATAAGGCGATTTTAAAAAAAAGATTTTTGAATCCCCCTGCCTACGTTTTTTGGCTGGCTATTTTGGGATTATCAGCCATTCTTTTATTGCCTTTCGGGTTCCAAGCAGTCTCTTTAAAATTGATTCTTGTTGCCGCTTTAGCCGGCGCATTCTTTATTTTGGGAATGCTTTTTTTGTTTTATGGTTTAAATTTAAGCGAGGCATCGCAAACCCTGCCCGTTATTGGAGGAATTTCTCCTATTTTTGCATTGGTCTTCAGTTACTTTCTAATCGGCTTGCGGCCCGGCATCGGCGATTTTCTGGCTTTTTTTCTTCTCATTTTGGGGGCGGCAATCCTTTTTTCAACAGAAAAAAAAGAGGTTAGGAAGTTGTCTTTTGCCCTGGTTCTGTTGAGCGCGGCTCTCCTGGGAATTTCGGTGGTTTTAAACAAAATCGTTTTTGAACAAAGCAATTTTATTACCGGTTTCTTTTGGATAAAAATCGGTGCGGCTCTTCCAGCCCTAATTCTATTGTTTTTTAAGAATTTTCGCCGGGAAATATTGAGTTCAACCAGACAAAGCCCCAACCGCCACCGGCTCTTATATCTCTCAAACCGGGCTTACGCCGGCGCTGGTTCGGTTTTATTCAATTTTGCCATTTTCCTTGGTAGCCATCCGGCTTTGGTTGACGCTATCCAAAGCTTCAAATACGTTGTGATTTTTCTCGCCGCTTGGCTGATTTTAAAAGAAAGATTTGGGGGGAAAACGCTTTTGGGAAAAATTCTGGCCACCATATTTATATTCTTGGGAATTTTCCTTTTGGGAATTATAAATTACGCCAAAAACATCCCGGTTGACGCCCAAAGAAACATAACCTGGGGAATTAGCTATTCTGCCAAATTCAGCCGGCAATTGGGGCTTGATTGGCAAGAAAATTACGAAGCGATTTTAAATGAATTAAACCCTGAAAAAATTAGACTTGTTATTTATTGGGACCAAACAGAAAAAGAACGGGGCGAATTTAATTTTTCCGAAACCGACTGGCTTTTGGACAAAGCGCGAGAATATAAAACACCGGTAATTCTTACTCTCGGAATGAAAGTGCCGAGGTGGCCGGAATGCCACTTACCGGAATGGGCAGAAGAAATGCCGGCAGAAGAAAAAGAAGAGTTTCTCCGTTACTATCTTAAAGCCGTCGTTTCACGCTATAAAAACAACCCAATTATTGAAATGTGGCAGGTTGAAAACGAACCGTTTTTATCTTTCGGAGAATGTCCGGACCGCAACAAAGATTTCCTTGAGAAAGAAATTGCACTTATAAAATCAATTAACCCTGAAAGGCCGGTTGTTACGACTGACGGCGGCGAATTCGGGCTTTGGTACAAAGCGGCGAGAAACGGCGACGTTTTCGGGACCACGATGTACCGGAAAGTCCATATAAAAGCATTAGGCTGGTTTTTTGAAAACGTTGAATATCCGCTCGGTCCGGAATATTTTCGGCTTAAAGAAAAAGTTGTCCGTTTTTTGATTAATGATTTTACAAAGAAATTTATCGTAATTGAACTTCAGGCCGAGCCCTGGAGCCAATTCTCTCTTCAGGAAATTTCCCATGAGGAACAATTGAGTCTTTTTGATTTTAATTATTTTAAAGAAACAATTGAATATGCCGAGGAGGCAGGTTTTAACGAATACTATTTTTGGGGAGCGGAATGGTGGTATAATTTAAAACAAAATGACAACGACGGCCGATTTTGGGATTACGCTAAAACAATTTTTAACAATTAACCATTATGGGAAATAAATTTTATCTGGGGATTGACGTCGGCGGGACGAAAATCAGGGGAGTTTTTCTGTCCGCCGCAAAGAATGATTATGTTTTCGCTTTTGAGAGCCGGACGCCGAGAACCAAAAAGAAATTCTTGAAAATATTGACCAAACAAATCCAAAAAATAATTCAGGAAAAAAAGATTGCCGGCATCGGCGTCGGTTTACCCGGCATCGTTGATATGAAACGCGGTATTTTAGTTAAAGCGCCGAATTTGAAGTTCTTAAACGGCTGGCAGGCAAAAAAATTCTTTTCAAAATTCAGAATCAAGACAAAATTTGACAATGACAGCCGTTGTTTTCTGCGCGCCGAAGCTTTAATCGGCGCCGGAAAAAAGTATAAGGAGATTGTTGCTTTGACTATCGGTACCGGTGTCGGCGGCGCCGTAATTATTAATAACAAAATCATCTACGGCAGCCATAACAGCGCTGGAGAATTCGGTCATATGATTCTCAACGACGGAAAAAGTTTTGAGGAGCTCGGCGCCAAAAAAGCGTTTTTAAAAACCGGCAATACGAGTAAAATCATAGGCCTTGGTAGTGCCAACTTAATAAACGCCCTTGACCCTCAAATCGTGATTTTAGGCGGCGGCGGAATCGTTAGGGGCGGTGTGAAATTTGAAACGGTCCGAAAAATCGCCAAAAGATATATCGTATCACCCTTAGCTAAAAAAACTCTTATTCTCAAAGGGAAGCTGGGAGAGAATGCACAAGCTGTCGGCGCCGCTCTGCTTTTTCAGCATAAAAAAATTTAATTTATTATGTCAACGTTTCTAATTTCACTGCCGATATTTCTAATAGTTCTCTGTGGCTGGGCTTTAAAAAAGGCCGGTGTAGTCAAAAACGAGTGGGTTCATATTTTAAACTTGTTTGCTTATTATATTTCCTTGCCCGCTCTAATCATTATCAGTTTCTGGGAAATTGATTTTTTGAGTCAGAAATCATGGCAAATAATCGGCTGGAGTTTTTCGGGAACAATTTTATTTTCTCTAATAATCTTTCTTTTTCTCACAATATTAAAAATCAATAAAAAGCTTGAGGCGACCATTCTTTTGGGGTCAACCGTCGGCAACACGATTTATATCGGGTTCCCTTTGATTGAAACCGGTTTCGGCAAAGAGTATTTGCCGGCCGCGGCCTTAATCGGTTCCATTTTTCTTATTATTCCGCTTCTAATAATCATTTCTTTGGTTCAATATTGGTATTGCCGCGAAGACTGCTTTAAAAGAGAGTTGATTAGTTTTCTGAAAAACCCGCTTGTACTTTCCGTTTTTGCCGGCGTTCTTCTGAGTTTTCTAAAATTTGATTATCCCTTATTGATAAACATTAAGAAAGCCGTCAGTATGCTGGGCGCCACTGCCTCGCCCGTTGCGCTATTTGCTTTGGGCGGATTCCTCTATGGGAGATTTTCAAAAATAAACGTAGGCTGGGCATTAACGGTTTCATTTCTTAAATTAATTATGTTTCCCTTAATTGTCGTCTGCGGTTTTTTGTTGATTTTCAAGGGCGCTGCCGTATCAAATATGCCTTCCGTTGCCCAAATTGTAATACTGCTTTCTTCCATGCCGGTGGCAATTACAACTTTCGTTATCGCCGAAAAATTCAATTTGAGCAAAGACGTAATCAGCGGCGCAATTTTAGTTTCAACGATTGCTTCTTTTATTGTCGCGCCGCTGATTATTTTTCTGCTTTCTTAAAATATGAATATTACTAACTTCAAAAATTTATCCAAAAACTCTCTTCGTAAAAAAGCGCTTTTAATTGCCGAAGCCGGCTATCAGGCGATTAATATCACAAATACAGTTAGGCAAAAAATAAGTTTAAAAAACGGCAAATTGTCCGTTTTTGACACTATGACGCGTCATAGTGTCAAAAAATATTTGGACATTGACTTGAATAATTATAAAAACGTTTTCGTTGTCGGCATTGGCAAGGGCTCGGCCTTGGCATCTCTGGCGCTGACTAAAATTTTAGGCAAAAGATTAAGCGCTGGAATCGCATTAGATGTTCAAAAACCAAAATTAGAAATTAGAAATTCGAAATTAAAAATTCTTACTGGTACCCACCCAACGCCTTCAAAGCAAAACGTTAAAGCCACCCAAAAGATTGTTAAATTAATAAAGAATCTTAAAAAGAATGATTTGTTAATCACTTTCATTTGCGGCGGCGGGTCAGCGCTTCTATGCGGCTCACAAAAAGAATTAAAAAGTTCACAAAAAATTTTCAAGGAGCTGACCAAAGCCGGCGCCGACATTTTTGAACTAAACACCGTCAGAAAGCATTTATCCGGGGTTAAAGGCGGCCTGGCAAAAATGGCCTACCCCGCAACGACCGTTTCCTTAATTGTTTCTGACGTTTTGGGAAACGATTTGTCTATGGTCGCTTCAGGCCCGACTGTTTTTGATAAAACAACCAAAAAAGACGCAGAATTTATTTTAAAAAAATATAACTTACCACCCAGAACTTATGACCTACAACTCAGAGAGACGCCGAAGGATAAGAAATATTTTAAGAAGGTAAAAAATGTTTTGTTTGTCTCCAATCGCGAGCCAATTTTGGCTATGGCGGAAAAAGCCAAAGAATTCGGCTTGAAACCGAAAATTTACTCTTTAAAGATTAAGGGCGAAGCTAAAAAATCCCTTTTGCCGTTAATTAAGGCGGTAAAGAAAAAAGAAGTTGTTCTGGCCGCTGGCGAGACAACGGTTGTCTTACAAAAGAAAACAGGAAATATTAAGTATCGAGCAGTAGGTAAAGGAGGGAGAAATCAAGAAGCGGTTTTGGGCGCAATTATTAATTCGCTTAATACTAACTACTTGATACCTAATACCATTGTATTATCTTTTGCCAGCGACGGCCGCGATAATACCGAGGCGGCCGGTGCCATTGGAGACGGCCTGACTCTTAAAAAATCCGCTAAATTGAAATTAAATCTCCAGAAATATTTGACGCATCATAATTCCTTTAATTTATTCAAAAAAACCGGCGATTTAGTTTTTGCGAAATCAAAAACTTTCAATGTATCTGATTTTATGATTATAATGAAATCAAATTGAAAATGATTAAAAAGTATGGATAAGTTCCCCCCGCTTGAAAATCGTCCTTTACCTCCGGCTCCGCCCTGGAGAAAAGTTTTGGGGGTAGGTCTGATAGTGATGGGTTTGGTCGTGGGAACCGGCGAATTGATTATGTGGCCCCATCTGGTAACCAAATTCGGGCTGGGCATCCTTTGGGCCGCTTTTCTGGGCATCTCATTCCAGTATTTCATAAATCAGGAAGTGGCGCGGCACGCTCTGGCAACCGGAGAAAGTTTTTTCACGGCTTCGGCCCGGATTTTCAAATGGTTTGTACCCTTTTGGTTTCTTTCGGCTTTCATTCTCTACGTTTGGCCGGGCTGGGCCAGTGCCCTGGGAACTACACTGCGCGAACTTCTTGGCTTTGGCAGTCATATTGTTTGGGCCTGGCTTTCACTGGCCTTGGTCCTGATTTTAACCTTCAGCGGCCGGGTGGCCTATTCAATTCTTGAAAAAAGTCTGAAAATCATCATACCTATTTTCTTTGCCCTGCTCCTGATTGTAAGTTTTCTAAATCTTAAGCTTTCACATTTAAAACAAGCGTTTGCCGGATTGATTAATTTCGGCTGGGTTCCCGCCAACATTGATTTTAGCGTCTTTTTGGCGGCGATAGTTTTTGCCGGAGCCGGCGGCTTGCTAAACCTCTGTATTTCTCTCTGGTATCGCGACAAACAGGCTGGCATGGGTAAATACGTCGGCCGTATCGCCAATCCAATCACGGGAAGACCAGAAGCTGTTTCGGTTACCGGCCATAACTTTGACGCTCAAGGCGAAAATTTAATAAATTGGAAGCACTGGATGAAATTAATCAGGATAGACCAGGGAATAATCTTCTGGTTTTTGGGATTGATAACCATTATCCTAATCAGCCTGAACGCTTATGCGGTTCTTACTCCAAAAGGCCTGGTCCCCGAGGGCCTTCAAGTGGCCGTTACCCAAGCCAATATTTTTGGCGAACGATGGGGCATCTGGGGATTTAAAGCATTTCTTTTAATGACTTTTTTGATGCTTTTTTCAACAATGTGGGCGGTAATTGACGCTTTCACCAGAATAATCAGCGACGTCATTCACGTAAATTCGCGGGTTGGGCCTTTTAGGAAATTTCTCTCCGGTTTTAAAAACATCTCTCTTCATCGTCTATACTACGGGTTAATCGTCATCTTAATTATCATTCAAGCAATTTTAATTCCTTTTAAAACGCCTTTAAGTTATTTAACTATCAGCGCCGTCCTGGGAGGGATAACGATGACCATTTACATTCCGGTCCTGTTGTATCTCAATAATCGGCGCCTGAGCAAACCCCTCCGGCCAGGCTGGATTACCAATATAATTTTGTTCTTTGCCTTTGTTTTTTATCTTATCTTGTCAGTCCAAATCATAATCAATTAATCCTTTAAAAAAGGTCTGTTTAATGATAGAATTGAAGAAATATTATTATGAAGCCTTTTATTAAAAAATTAAATCAAATCGGAATCAAGGACGTCTCCGAGGCAGGCGGCAAAAACGCTTCGCTTGGCGAGATGCTTCGCAATTTGACGTCTAAGGGGATAAAAATTCCCGGCGGTTTTGTGGTGACCGCCACTGCCTACCGCCATTTCTTAAAACAAACGGGTTTGGAAAAATTCATTAGACAGGCCTTAAAGGGATTAAACACTAAAAATCTGGCTGATTTGGCGCGACGGGGAAAATTAATCAGAAAGACTATTAAAAACGCCGAGCTTCCTGGAAATCTTAAAAAAGAAATCATAAAAAATTATCAACAGATGGAAAAAGAATACGGCCAGAACGTTGACGTGGCGGTTCGTTCCAGCGCCACCGCTGAAGACCTGCCGGGCGCTTCATTTGCCGGTGAACATGAAACGTTTTTGAATATTTGCGGCAAGGATGAAGTCCTTGAAGCGGTTAAGGCGTCTATGGCTTCGCTTTTCACTAATCGGGCGATTTCCTATCGCGTAGACAAGGGCTTTAATCATTTTAAGGTGGCGCTCTCGGTGGGCGTTCAAAAAATGGTGCGTTCTGACGTGCCTGCCCGCCGAAACCTTGGCGCAGGCGGGGGATGTTCCGGCGTAATGTTCACCTTAGACACCGAATCCGGCTTCCCCGGCGCGGTTTTAATTAACGGCTCCTGGGGCTTGGGCGAAATGATTGTTCAAGGAGAAGTAACTCCCGATGAATTTTGGGTATTCAAAAAAACCAACGCGGTCATTGATAAAAAATTAGGCCTCAAAAATCAAAAAATGATTTATTCATCCGGCCGCGGCATAAAAAAGACGAAAATAATCAGTACGTCGCAAAAGGAGAAAGGGTCATTTACCTTATCCGACGCCGAAATACTCCAACTGGCCAAGTGGGGAGTTTTAATTGAAGAACACTACAGTAAAAAATATAAAAAATGGACGCCAATGGATATGGAATGGGCCAAAGACGGTAAAACCGGTCAATTGTTCATTGTCCAGGCGCGACCGGAAACCATTCATGCCTTGCGCGATTTTTCCAAAATAAAAGAATACAGACTTCAAGAAAAAGGAAAAGAAATTATAAAAGGAATTTCTGTCGGCAGTAAAATCGCCGTGGGCAAAGCCAATGTAATTTTAGACGTAAAAGGCGTTCATCAATTTAAAGCCGGCGAAATCCTAGTGACCGATATGACCGACCCTGACTGGGAACCGATTATGAAAATCGCTTCAGCCATAGTCACCGATAAAGGAGGTCGCACTTCCCATGCGGCCATTGTTTCCCGCGAACTCGGCATCCCCTGCGTTGTCGGCAGTGAGAGCGCCACCCGAAAAATTAAAACCGGCCAGACCATTACGGTTGACACTACCGGCAGTGAAGGATTCGTTTATAACGGTACCCTGAAATTTAAAATAGTTGAGCAGGACGTTAAAAAAATTCCTAAACCCAAAACCAAAATAATGATGAATCTTGCCACGCCGGAAACGGCTTTTGAAAAATCATTTTTGCCCAATGACGGCGTGGGTTTGGCCCGGGAAGAATTCATCATTGCTTCCGATATCGGCATTCACCCAATGGCGCTTATAAACTACAAAAAACTTAAAAACTCAAAACTGGAAACCAAAATAGATAAAAAAACAATTGGCTATAAAGACAAAACTCAATTTTACGTTGATAAACTGGCTTTTGGCATTGCCAAAATCGGAGCGGCCTTTTACCCCAAAGAAGTGATTGTCAGATTCTCTGATTTTAAAACCAACGAATACCGGACTCTCTTGGGCGGCGAATTATACGAGCCGCTGGAGGAAAACCCAATGATCGGCTGGCGGGGCGCTTCACGTTATTATCATCCGAATTTCGCCCAAGCCTTTATTCTGGAATTAAAAGCCATTAAAAAAGTCCGCGAAGAAATGGGTTTGAACAACGTGGTGGTAATGGTGCCGTTTTGCCGGACCGTTGAAGAAGGCAAAAAAGTGATTGCCTTGATAAAAAAATTCTTAAAGCCTCTAAAAACTTATGTTATGTGTGAAATTCCTTCCAATGTGATTTTGGCTGACGAATTCTTGAAAATTTTTGACGGAATGAGCATTGGTTCCAATGATTTAACCCAATTGACCGTGGGTATTGACCGCGATGCCTCGGAATTGGTGCGCGGGGTGGCTAATGAGAAAGATGAATCGGTTAAAGAATTAATCAGCGAAGTCATTAAAAAATGCAAGGCACGCAAGAAATATATCGGTATCTGCGGCCAGGGCCCGTCGGATTATCCGGACTTTGCCGAATTTCTGGTTGAACAAGGCATTGAATCAATGTCTTTAAATCCTGATACAATTGTCAAAACAACTCTTAAAATCCATAAAAAAGAAAAGGGACTTAAATAATTAACTCTATCTTTAATACTAGTATTAATACTAGTATTAAAACGGCGTTGATTTGAAAACCATGGCCAGGAGAAAATTAAGCCAAAGGAATACCCGCAATATCCAGCGCTCGCACGGGACTTACTATGTTAACATTCCCATTGAGCTGATGCGGTCTTTGCGCTGGCGCGAACGCCAGAAAGTCGTTGTCAAACTTCAAGGCAAAAACAAAATTATCATCTCTGACTGGAAAAAATGAAAATCCTTAATGCCAATCTCAAAATAATTCCGGATTCCCGGAAACAGAATACGTTGGAAGCAACTCTTGAAGCGGCGAATATTTCAGTTAAAGCCTCTGTGCCCTCAGGCAAAAGCATGGGCAGGTATGAGGCTTTTGTTTTAGACCCGGAAAAGGCAATTAAAAAATTCGGAGAGGTCAGGTCGCAAATTCTAAATCAAGACTTTGAAACGCAAAAAGAATTTGATGAATTTTTAATCCAATTAGATGGAACCCCTTCGACAAGCTCAGGGCAAGCTAAAAAAAGTCTCGGCGGGAACCTGATTTTGGCTTGTTCTCTGGCTTTTGCCCGTTTAATGGCCAAATCACAAAATCTTGAACTATACCAATACATTAAGTCTTCATCCCAATTATCCAATTATGCAATCAACAAACCATCTTGCCCCGTCCCCATCTTTAACGTGGTTAACGGCGGCGCGCATGCCACTAATCCGCAATCCAAACTTGATTTTCAGGAATTTCAAATTATCCCCGAAGTTAAAGATTTCGGCATGGCCTATGGCCTGGGTAAAGAATTTTACGAGAAATTAAATGAAATTTTAATTAAAAAATTCGGCAAAGAAAACGTTTTGCTGGGGGATGAAGCCGGATTTTCCTGCCCTTTTAAAAATAATGAAGAAGCGATTGAAATTATGGCGGATTTAATCGCCAAATATAATTATCCTTTAAGGATTGGGTTGGATGTGGCGGCCAGTCAGTTCTACAAAAAGAATCAGGAATCGGGAATCGGGAATCAAGATGTCTATATGGTTGATGGGAAAGGGTATTCTACTGAAAAACTTAAAGATTTATATTTAAGACTGATTGAAAGTTATAATATTTTATCCATTGAAGACCCATTTGACGAAGAAGCTTTTGATGATTTCTCCATACTATCACGCGTGATAGTGCCCAAAAATGTAAAGGTTATTACCGATGATTTAACAACTACCAATCCCCAAAGATTAAAAACCGCCATTGATAAAAAAGCCGGCAACGCAATTCTGGTGAAACTTAATCAAATCGGCACCCTGACCGAAACCCTGGAAGTAATCAAGCTCGCTTACGAAAATAATTGGCAGGCCGTAGTTTCCCACCGCAGTGGCGAAACAATGGACGACTTTATCGCCGATTTGGCAGTCGCTGTCAATGCCTGGGGCTTGAAATCCGGCGCCCCGGCGGCTCCAGAAAGATTGGCTAAATACGAAAGAGTTTTAAAAATTAGAAATCAATAATCTTAACAGGCTTTGCCCTGTCATTTCTTTGGGCTTGGGGAGACCCATTAATTCCAAAATCGTCGGCGCCACGTCGGCTAAAATGCCGACGCTGTTTTTTTCCGAATAGTCAATCTCTTCTTTTGTCTTTGTTCTCTGAAATTCTTTGGCCACCAAATAAATCGGCACTGGATTTGGGTCATGTTGTGTTTCCGGCAAGCCCGTTAAAGGGTCAAGCAATCTTTCAATATTGCCGTGGTCTGCGGTAATAATCAGAACGGCGTCGTGCTCAATGACCGCTTTGACGATTTTGGCGATTTGCTCGTCAATTATTTTAACCACCTGAATACAGGCCTCATAATTACCGGTATGAGCGATAATGTCAGAATTGGCGTAATTGACCAAGATAAAATCAAAGGCCTTTTCCGCGATTGATTCAATAACTCGCGTGGTAATTTCCGAAGCCATCATTTCCGGATGCTCTTCCTGGTGGATAATAGCCCTTGAAGGAATGAGGACGCGGTATTCATTTTTAAAAGGTTTCTCCCTCATGCCGTTGAAAAAATAGGTGATGTGGGGATATTTTTGGGTTTCAGCAATACGAAACTGAAATTTTCCGTTATCCTCTAAAACTTTACCCAGGCAAACCTCTATCTTTTCCGGCTGAAAAACCACCGGCACATTGAGGCCTTTATCGTATTTGGTCATCGTCGTTACGTAAAGGTTATTGAATGATTTAACCGGAAAGTTTTTAAAGTTTTTATCAATAAAAGCCGCCGCCAACTGCCTGATGCGGTCTTCCCTGAAATTAAAAAAGATTAAAACGTCATTATCCTGAATACTCCGTTTTTCCGGGCCCAAGATGACCGGCGCCAGAAATTCATCCGTCAATTTACGTTCATAACTTTCTTTGGCGTATTTTTCAATATCGTCAATCACCGAACCTTCGCCTATTAAAACTGAATAAGCTTTTTGGGTCCTGTCCCAATATTTTTCGCGGTCCATCGCATAAAAGCGGCCGCTTAAAGTGGCAATTTTTATTTCCTTGGGGAGCCGGGCCAGTAATTCCATCAGCGAATGCGGCGGGCTGTCGCGGCCGTCAGTAAAAAGATGTAAATTCAATTTGGTGATTTTTTCTTCCTGGCTGAACTTTATCAGGGCGAGCAAGTGTTCCAGTGAAGCGTGAACGTTGCCTTCACTCAACAAACCCATAAGGTTTACCGTTGAATTGTATTTTTTGGCGTGCTCAAAGGCATTTTTTAAAGCCGGGTTTTTAAAAAAACTGCCGTCTTTAATTGACAGGGTAATGCGGGGATAATTTTGGTAAATTATTCTGCCGGCGCCCAAATTAAGATGACCAACCTCGCTGTTTCCTTCCTCTCCCCAAGGCAAGCCAGCGCTGATTCCCGAGGCCTGCAAAAGACCGGCTGGAAAATTCGCCTTCAGGTTAGCAATGTTTTGGGGATTAACGACGTGAATAGGATTGGATTCGTCCTTCTGCCCAATGCCCCAACCGTCTAAAATGACCAAGATAATCGTTCGTCTCATTTTTTGACAAATTATCTGCTTTCGTTTAACATTATAACACATAGTAAACGGTTCCTACCAATTCAGAATATCAACGAATAAACGAGTTGGTACATTCGTAGAATTCGTAATTCGTAGATTTATGAAGAAAATAGAGAACAAATTAATTTATGATTTATCAAAGTCCAATCTTTTGGGGAGCTTTAATCACCCTCGGTTTGGTGGCGGGCTATTTTATCAGGCAATTAATCGTCGTTAGACAGGCGAACTCCATAGAGCAGAAAATCAAGAAACAGATTGAAGAAACTAAGTCAAAATCCAAGGAAATAATTCTTGAGGCCCAGGAAAAAGCCACCGCTCTCTTGGAAGAAATCAAAAAAGAAGAAAGAGAGAATAAATCCCAGCTTAGCCGCTTGGAAGAAAGGTTAATTAAAAAAGAAGAGCAGGTAGAGGAACAATCTCTTTCTCTAAAAAAGAGGGAGGGCCAGCTCACCCAAGACGTTGAAAAACTAAAGAGCCTCAAATCTGAAATTGAGGATTTAAAACAAAAAGCTGTCTCCGAGCTGGAAAAAATTACCGGTTTATCAAGTGCCGAGGCGCGGGAATTTTTACTGAAAAATATACAGGATAAATACCAGCAAGACCTGGCAACAACGCTCCAGAAACTAAACAAGGAGAGAAGGGAAGAAATTGAACGCCAAAGCCTGAATATTATGACGACGGCGATTCAGAGATATGCCCGTTCCCACGTCGGGGAAATCACGACAACGGCCTTTGCCTTAAATGACGAAGACTTGAAGGGAAAAATTATCGGCCGAGAAGGCAGGAACATCAGGGCGCTGGAACGAGCCACCGGGGTTGAACTGATAATTGACGAAACGCCGGACAGCATAGTTATCTCTTCCTTTGACCCGGTGAGGCGTGAAGTCGCCAAACTAGCCCTTCAAAAACTGATTAAAGACGGCAGAATCCAGCCGGCGAAAATTGAGGAAAAGGTTGAAGAAGCCAAACAAGAATTAAGCAAGAAAATAATGGAGTTGGGCGAGGCGGCCGCTTACGAAGCCGGAATTTACGACTTATCAAAGGAAATAATTCAGTTATTGGGACGACTCCATTTTAGGACCAGTTACGGGCAAAACGTTTTAATCCATTCAATTGAAACCGCTTATTTGGCCGCTATGATGGCTTCTGAGCTTGGCTGCAACGTTGAAGTAGCCAAGAAAGCGGCCCTACTTCATGATATCGGCAAGGCAATTGACCACGAAGTCCAGGGTAGTCATGTTGAATTGGGCCGCAAAATATTGAAAAAGTACGGCATTGGCGAAGAAATCATTAAAGCAATGGAAGCCCACCACGAAGAGTATCCTTTTGCCAGTCCTGAAGCGTACATTGTCGCGGCCGCCGACGCTTTGTCAGCCGCCCGGCCGGGAGCCAGGCGGGATACGTTGGAAAATTACCTAAAACGGCTTGAAGACTTGGAAAAAATAGCTTTGAGCTTTGAAGGCGTCAAAAACGCCTATGCCATTTCCGCCGGCCGAGAATTAAGAATCTTTGTTACGCCGGAAAAAATAGACGACTTTAAGGCACTGCAATTAGCCAGGGAAATTGCCGCTAAAATAGAATCCGAACTGAAATATCCGGGAGAGATAAAGGTTAACATTATCAGAGAAGTTAGGGCGGTTGAATACGCCAAATAAAGCCAGAGTCTTTACAAAACGCCATTAATTACCCCTGCAAAAGAAGTGGATAACCATCCTTGTTTTTGCTAGGTTTTTCCTATATAATTTAAGAAACATTAAACCAAAAGGTCGAAAAAAGAGTAGTCGCTAATAATGCGAATTGTTAGGCGAATAATGCGAATCTCCGTAAATTAAAATGAACAATAATGCTTTTATCGGCATTATTGCTTAAAAATTCGCATTTTTCGCGAAAACTCTATGAATAAAGTAGGACTTACGGAAACCGTAATGAAAGCCGCCGGGATAGAAGTGAAAAAGCAGGCGGCCGCCGCGGTAGATGCCGTTTTTGACACCATCGTTAAAACCTTAAGCACCGGAGAAGAGGTGGCGATTACCGGATTCGGCACTTTCCGCGCCTCTAAAAGGGCCGCTCGGATGGGCGTTAATCCTCGCACGGGCGAGAGAATACAGATTGCCGCTTCGGTCAAACCAAAATTTCGCGCCGGCAAGGTTCTAAAAGAGGCGGTAAAATAAATAATTTTAATCCATAAAATAAAAATAACCCTGTAAAAACGGGTTATTTTTATACTTTGATATAAATACTGAATTTAATTCTGGTCTTTTAATAATATATCTATCTGGCAAAGAATTTCTTCGGCCGTCTTTATCTTTTCCAGGGATTTTGCCAAACTACCGCTTTCCGAGCTGGAAGCTGATACCTCTTTCAGGTTATCGGCCGCTCTTTCCAGCATTAATTGGATACTTGATATGCTGGCCGGGTCAATGTCTGACTTACTCTCTAAAAGGTATTTAATTTCGTTCAAACGTACCTGAATGGAAGCATTGACCTCGCTGGCCCTGACCACTAAATCGTTTTGGTTCAGTGTATTATTTACGTAATAAACACCTGCCGTCATTATGATTAAAAACGCGGCTATTCCGGCTGCCAGCGCCGGTTTATAAAAAGAGAGTCCCCTTAAAACATCGCCGAGTTTGGGCCTTAAAACAACTTCGGGCTTAACGTCAGCGCCCCTCGTTGAACTGAGAATGAAATTTTTAGACCGCGCCGAATAACCGGTCTCTGGACCAATTTTCTTCATCTCTTTTAAAATTTTAAAAAGTTTTTCATCCATAATTACTTTTGATTTAACACTCTCTTTAATTTTTTAATAGCCCTATGCTGAAGTAATTTTACGGCCGTCTCGGTCTTGTGCAGGATTGAAGCCGTTTCCGAGAGAGAAAGGTCTTCAATAAACCTCAAAATAATAACGTCTTGCTGATTCTGGCTGAGTTGCTGAACCGCCGCCTTAACTTTCTCAATCTCGGAATCAGTATCTATTTCTTCAGAAAAACAAGTTTCCATTTTCAATTCAGTAATACTTTCCAGGTCCAGATTGATTTTTTTTGTACGATAATAATCAATAATCTGGTTGCGAGCGATTCTATATAGCCAGGCGGAGAAAGGGAATCCTTGAAAGTTATATCCCTCAATACTCCCCCATGTTTTTAAAAATACCTGATGGGTAAGGTCCTCGGCTTCCTCACGGTGGCCCACTTTAAGATAAATAAATCGATAAATTTGCGGTTGATACTTATCATAAAGGAGGCCAAAAGCCGAGGCCTCACCCTTAATGGCGCGTTCAATTAAGTTTTTTTCGCCATCTATCATAGAAAACGAATGAAATGCAAATTAGTTTCTCTGTTTGAAGATTTTGCGGAATTTTGAGCGGGCGAGGAGAACCCCGTAGTATAAACTTTGTTTAACTACGGGGCAAGTCGAACCGCTTTGATTCTGGAGCGGGACACGAGAATCGAACTCGCGCCTCGACATTGGCAATGTCGTGTACTACCACTATACTAGTCCCGCATTTTAACCACCCTGTCCCGTACAAAACCTTGTTTTTGTTCGGGGTATACTACGCCCGCATTTCGGCTATCCGTTTCCTATTAAATCCCTTGTTAATCGTCTTCCACCCGATAATTCGGTAAAATAATTATAAGCAAAATAAAAAATAAGTAAAATTTGGAAAACAAGGACAAAGATAGCGGATTTTCTAACCACTTGTTTCCGTCACTTCTCCCCCGGGAAGGATTCTTCTAATTAATAACGCACTTGCCAATCCGATTAGGGCGCCAAGCACTATATCCGATGGCCAATGAACCCCGGTGAAAATCCTGCTCAAGCCCATCAACAAAGCCGCCGACAAAAACCATTTGCCCAATTTCGGATTGAGATAGAAAACAGCCAAAGCCAGAGCGAAATAAGCCGCCGCATGACCCGAAGGGAAAGAACCCGTTAGATCGTGGCCAATCAACGGTGTGAATTGCAGAACCGAGAATGGCCTCGCCCTATAATAGAAAAATCTGATTGCTTCCGTAATTATACCCCTGGCCAAAATTACCGAAAGAAGTCCCAAAGAGAAAAGGTAAATTCTTTTTCGCCATCCGTCTTCTTTAATTAAAAGAAAAGCAAAAACAAAGACCAATAAATAACCGAGGTAGTCGGCAAAAAAAATTCCCAGCCAATCAAGCACCCACCATTTGCCCGCCAAAGAATGTATGGAGTTGAAAATAAGAATGTCCGCGCTCATAGTTTATTGTCCATTATTCATATTTTTCTACGGCTGGTATATTACCTGCCTGACCATCGTTGTTTCTCCCCCTAAAAATCTCTCAACCTTAAATTCAATCCTGTTAAGCCCCGGCTGGAGGAAAAATTCCTTTTCAAAAGTTCCGTCTTCGGCCGCCAAAATTTCCTCCCCATAAATCGTCAATTTATCATTGCGATTTACTTTACCCGCCAACTTAATTGAAGGCGTGTTGACGATAAGATTATCGGCTGCCGGACTAATAATTTCTATTCTGGGTTTTCCCAGAAAATCGTCAGCCCGCCAGATTATAAAGGCAATGACCAAAACTGCCGTTAATCCGACCGCCAACAAAACTCTCTTACGGTGCGAACTTTTAAAAGTAAAACGATTAGACGGTAATTTATCTTCAGCCCCCGAGGCCTTTAACGACCTGAATGAAACCTCCTGTTTGTATGTTTTCAGAAGAAGGTCTTTGTCTATCCTCAACGCCTCGGCAATCTTTGTCAGATAGCCGCGCACGTACGGGGCGGCGGGCAGTTTTTCAAAATCACCGTTGGCCAGAGCCGTTAAATAGTGAATTGGAATGTCTGTCAGTTCTGATATTTTTTTTAAGTCCAAGCCTCTTAGCTCCGCTACCCTGTCAAGAATCTCGCGCAAATTGTACCCTCCTTCAAAAAAATTATCTTGATTTTTATTTTGGTTGCCTGTCATAGTATTTTATTAATCACTGGTCATCCGCCGTTTCCAAATATACTTCTCTGGGCTTGGCGCCTTCGCCCGGGCCGATTATTCCCTTGGATTCCATTATGTCAAGCAGACGGGCGGCTCTGGCATAACCGACTTTAAGCCGGCGCTGAAGCAATGAAGCAGAAGCTTTCTTCGCCTGCCTGACCACCTCCACTGCCTCTTCAAATAAATCATCCTCTTCCCCGGAATAACCATTAAGAGATTCTTCGGAAATCGGGCCGACAGTTGCGGCGCCGTTTTCAAAATTAAGGGGTTCCGCAGTTTCCCAAAAATTTTCGTTACTCCCTTTAATAAAATCCGTTACCTTTTTGACTTCTTCCTCGGAAATATAAGCTCCCTGGATTCTTTTTGGCTTGGATGATTCCGATGAAATAAAAAGCATGTCGCCGCCGCCCAGCAATTTCTCCGCGCCGGCGGCGTCAAGTACGGTTCGGGAATCAATCTGGCTCGGTAATTGCAAGGCAACCCTTGAGGTAATATTGGCTTTAATCAAGCCAGTAACTACTTCAACCGATGGCCGTTGCGTAGAAAGAACCAAGTGAAGGCCGGTCGCCCTGGCCATCTGGGCTAAACGAACAACCGCTCCTTCAATTTCCCTGCCGTAAGCAAACATCAAGTCTGCCAACTCATCAACTACTATCAGAATGAAAGGCAATGGCTCTTCGGGATATTTTTTGTTATAGCTTTTCACGTCCCGTGAGCCGGCTTTTAAAAGCAATTCGTAGCGCCGCTCCATTTCTCCAATCGCCCAACGGAAAACCGCCAATGCTTTCTTTGCTTCCATTATAACCGGCGAGACTAAATGAGGTAAACCGCCGTAAAGAGACAGCTCCACTCTTTTTGGGTCAATTAAGATTAACCTTAATGTTTCCGGTGAATTTTTGTAAAGCAATGAGATTAAAAGCGAGTGAATCATTATTGATTTGCCCGAGCCCGTTGAACCGGCAATTAATAAATGCGGCATTTTGTCTATGTCGGTGAAAACCGGTTCTCCATTGACGTCCCGGCCCAAAACAAAACTCAGTGAGCCGGGGACTGCGAATTCCGGATAAGCCATTAAATTTCCCAACCTGACCAAGGCACTGGCTTTATTAGGCACTTCAATGCCTACCAAAGCTTTTCCCGGAATCGGCGCCTCAATCCGAATCGGATGCGCGGCCAGAGCCAGGGCTAAATCCTGATTTAAAGCCATAATGCGGGAAAGTTTGATACCCTCAGCCGGTTTCAGCGTATAACGCGTGACTTTCGGTCCGATGTTAACTTCCCCCATCTCAACGGCAATGCCGAATCCTTCCAGCGTTCTCTTTATTATATTCGCATTGGCCCGCAAATCGCCGGCCGTGGGCTTTTCTATGGAGGACTTTAAAAGTTCCAGTGGCGGAGCCACGTAGCCCTTGATGCTTTTTTGGGCGATTATTTTCGGTCTTTTAAAAATGCCGGCGGTTTTTTCCCTTGACCCTTGAATCTCTTCCGGCTCACTTGGTTTTTCCCGTTCATTTTCCGTTTCTTCCGGTTCGGTTGTTTGTATTGGGCTGACTACTTCTCCGCTTACCCTCAAGGGTTCTTCTTTTTTGAGAGTTTTTTGCGGCCGCCTTATCTTGATGGGCAGGTTGAGAGTGATAAGGAAAGAAATTGTGATTATAATGGCTAAAATGACGATAGAGGTAGCATAGCCGAAAGGCATCTCTAAGAGCCCGACTGAATCTCCTA
>Ga0307436_1000365_pt1 | contig 20999 bp, 19 predicted proteins | sample SalMarWE160440MG_FD_202513 | JGI IMG/M metagenome (GOLD analysis project Ga0307436, IMG submission 202513) | Salt marsh sediment microbial communities from the Plum Island Ecosystem LTER, Massachusetts, United States - WE1604-40 | ecosystem: Environmental > Aquatic > Marine > Intertidal zone >...
AGTATTCGTGGCTGTTCTCCTCAACGGAAGTGTCATAAACGGCGAAATCTATCCGTCCAAAGAGGCCGTCTTCGTAGTAAAAGACATAACCATCGTAGTATGAACTCTCGAGTATCGGGGCGAGTGTCGCAGATGCATCCTGAGCGAATAGAGCCGCGGCGACCAATAGACTAAAGAGCCTGATTTTTTTCGTCATTTCCTTTGTCATTTCTCCTCCTTTGAAAATGAAAATATCCAAAAAACTGCTTTGCAGAAAAACTATTTCCCAGAATACCAAAACTAACCTTAAGGAATCCCTTCCACCCCAATTTCGTTGTTTTGCTTATCTTAAGATGTATAAACCTTTGTATTGTTAATAATTAGACCAGATTTGCCCTTGAAAGTCAAGCTTTTTCTCGTATTTCCGGCTTCGCTGACGGGTAATCCACAGCCGATTGTCCTGTAATATCACGTAAAACCAAAGTAATATGTGGTTTTCACAGGTAAAAGATAGGCTGGAATTTTTGCGTGAACTACTGCTGATTATAGGAAACTTTTTGGCCGGCTGCAGATGGATGGCCTTTATATCAATTGTATTTAATAATAGCGCTCCGTATAGCAAGTGTGCAAATAGTTTTATATCCAAGGCTGTCATTGCGAGTACGCTTTTGGCGGGTGTAGCAATTTCCGATTTACGAACGGTTGAGATTGCTTCACTTCGTTCGCAATGACAGAAAAGGAGAGCGCTTGCAATGACATCCATAGGCGCAGTAGATAAATACAATTGTTATTAGCTTTTCTTTGTTGGTTTTTTTCTAATTGGCTTTTGCTGGACGAATCTGCTGATATTACGAATTGCCTGTCGAAGCCGCTGCTCATTTTCCACAAGCGCTATTCGCATATAGCTTTCGCCGTTTTCGCCGAAGGCCCTGCCTGGAGCAATGGCAACCTCCGCATGCTCCATTAGGTCCATCGCATAATCGATTGTTCCTTTGCCGTTCAGATGTTTGGCCGGTACTTTTGCCCATACAAACATTGAAGCCCGCGGTTTTTCCACCTCCCAGCCGATCCTGGCAAGCCCATCGCAGACCACATCCCGCCTGGATTTGTACTTTTCGTTCTGGACGGCAATTTCGGCCTCGCATTCCCGCAGCGCAATAATACCGGCTATCTGTACCGCCTGAAATATTCCGTAATCGTAGTACCCTTTTATCGTCGCAAGGTATTCGAGCATATCCCTGTTGCCCGCCGCAAAACCGATGCGGAAGCCCGCCATACTGTATGGCTTGCTCATCGTAGTAAATTCGACGCCGATGTCTTTGGCACCTTTTACCGAAAGAAAGCTCGGCGCTTTATAACCGTCGAAGCAGGTCTCGCCGTAGGCAAAATCGTGTATTACCGCTATATTGAATCTCTTTGCCAAATCCACGACCGGCTCGAAAAAGCCCTCATCCACCGTCATCGCGGTCGGATTGTGTGGGTAATTGAGAATCAGCAGCTTTGGTTTCGGATAAAGGTTTTCGCAGACCATCGCGATGTTGTTTATAAATTTTTCATCGCAGCCAAGAGGAACTGAAATCACGTTCGCGCCGGCTAAAGCGACGGCGTAATTATGAATCGGGAAAGCTGGGTCCGGCACAATCGCCGTATCTCCCGGCCCAAGCATCGCCAGGCACAAATGGCTGAACCCTTCCTTGGAGCCGATGCACGCCAGCACCTCCGTTTCCGGGTCCAGTTTCACATTCCATTTTTGCTCGTATTTCCTTGCGATTTCCTTACGCAGCCCCTTGATACCCCGTGACGCACTGTATCGGTGGTTGCGTCCGTCTTGTGCCGCCTCGCACAGCTTGTCAATCACAACCTGCGGCGCCCGGTCGGAAGGATTTCCCATCCCCAGGTCGATGATATCGGCACCTTGCTGTCGTTTGGCTAATTTCAGGGCATTCAATCGGCCGAAAAGATAGGGCGGTAAACGCTGTATTCTCTGTGCCGGCTTAATCTGTTTGTCGGAAATCCGCCTGTTGTGGGTTTCCATATTGAACTCAGACATAATCTTTCCTGCAAATAAAAAACTTTTCCTTAACTACAATCGGACAGTCTACACCGAACAGGTGAATTTTCAAATCATTTTATTTACGACCTGTGATTGCCGGCAAATCGCAGTTTATACGACTCCGACGGTGCCGAAGGTGTAGAAGAAGAAGTAGCTGCTGCCGAATTCAAGGATAAGGCGATTGAGTACGGCCTGGCGATTTTGGGTTTGCATGGCGGTTCTGAGCTGTCCAAACTTATAAAAGCGTTGAATGGTTTGAGGACTTATGTTGAACTTGCCTGAGTCGATTTTCTGTTTGTGAGAGCTGAGGTGTATAAGGATGGCTTCTTCATAAAGGACAGGCATCGTCTGATAGCCGAGGTCATCGAGCCTTTCGATATTCGCTGCGATTTTGTCAACCTGACCTGTAAGCAGATAGGAGGCCATCAGATATTCAAACGCCATCTTATTGCGGGGATTGCGGATGAGTAATGCTGTCAGCATTTGTTCGATAGAATCCCTGCCGGTCCCCGGGTGTCCGGCTTGAAGCATACAGGAACGGAGCCTGTCAATATAGGCCGACTGGTCCGGGGCAAAGCCATTGTTTAGGGCGCCGAGCATGTCTTCGGCGGTTGAACGATAGATAAGGTCTTTTTTCAGGGCGTTTAGATAAATCCCGGCGTTGCGGCTCTGTCCCTTGATGATGTTGACCCAGGCAAGTTTTTCGAGGGCGAAGCCGGAATGGTTCTTTGTAGCCAGGATTTCGGAGGCGAGCTTTTCAGCCATATTGACCTGTCCAAGCTCCAGGTAGTCATCGCATAATTTGAATTGTGTCAGATAAGATACTTTTTTCTCGTGTGTGAGAAAAATTCCGTGCGGAGTCTGTGGGAATTGGAACAGGTCATAGGGCAGCCTGCCGGTGTGATACAACGCCCGAATGATGTCGTGATTGAAATACACGTTGCTCTTGCCTTTGGGAAGGCTGCGACCAAGTTCAATGATTTTTTCCCATTGTTTGCTGAGGGAATAATCGAGTGCCAGGTAAAGCGGCTTGCTCATCCGGTCGTAGCTGAAGTAGAGACCGGCGGCCATCAGGGCGATGGGAAGGATTAGGACAACCGATTTTCTGAGGATGGTCAGAGACAGCTTCTTTTTCCCGGCTGAGGTATGCGCCTTTTTTCGTTTTCGTTTAGAGCGACTCGTGCGTTTTTGGCCGGTACTGCTTAACAGTGTTTTAGTTAAGAACAAGAGCAATACGCTCGCAGGCACAAAGCTGTAGAGGATGATTACAAGGACCTTTGAAAAGGTATTCATGCCTGTGGTTACTATGTGAGAAAGGGGTGTCAATATAAGAAATGCCTGTCGGGGCGGGAGCAGGAACACGTATTGGGCAAAGAACCAGATGACAGCACAGCCTGCGGGCAGGGCCAGCAGAGTCAATGCCCAGTCCCTGCGGACAAAGATAGCGTAGATTACGGTCATTAGTAAGAAAACCGATAGTCCCCCGGCACCGGTCAACCAGAAGAGCAGTGCTGCCATAAGGCAAAATACGGCCGCACGAACCACCAATCTGCGCAGAGGCAATCTTTCAAAAACAAGGGAACAGAACAATCCGAGAGAGACGGTCAGAGAAGCGGGCAGTGGATGTTTGTAGCGGCTGTATATCAGAAAAAGCAATATCGCCGGGAAAGAGGCCAGGACGGCAGCGCGTGCATAACCGGCGGTTACAAGATGACGTCTGGAAAGTTCGCACAGAAACAAGGCCGACAATATAATGATAACGGTTCCCAGCCAGGAGTAATAAAAGCCCTGGGAGAGGAAGCCCGATACATACATAACGAATCCGCCGGACAGGCCCAGCGAGTTTTTCAGAAACGGCCACCCGGTTATAAATATGGGTGCATCCGACAGGATGTTGCCGAAACAGTTATAGATAAGGTGCGGCTCAATAACAAACCAGATGTAGGCTGTGCCGAGTAAAAAGAATATGAGATTGTGAGGAACCTGTTTTACTCTGTACAGCACGGCTTTTCGTCTCCTATAACCATAAAGGGCTGCTTTTGAAACAGTTTGTCACTCACGTTCCTGCCATGGCTCGGGCGGTCCGGTCTGTGGCGTCGCTCCTGTAATAATTGGAATGTCCACGGCCTCGAAAGGCTTTGAACGGGCGATGCGGGCGAGCAGGGATTTATTTACCTTGACTTTACTTTTGACCAGCTCAGGGACACTGTATGTTTCTAACAGTGAATCGTAGTAATCGGGGTCCTTCTGCGGCAGGACAAAGGGCTTGTGGACCCGGCCGGTTTCGTCAACATAGCTCAGATAGGTCCTGGTCAGGGCACCGCCCTGACGCCTGCTACTGAAGGCAATCCAGCGGCTGTTGCTTGACCAACTGTGCCACGATTCGGAATACTCGCTGTTGATGTCCAGCCTGCGGTAGTTTCCCGTGGCCAGGTCCATCAGGTATAGGTCGCTGCTTGGCTGATATATTGGAAAGCAGCCGTACCGGCACATGCAGAACAGAAGGAACCGGCCGTCGGGTGAGATTCTCGGCAGCAGGATGCTCAGTTGCGTTTCATCAGCAGAGAGGACAGTCTCAGCCTTGCCCCATTTATCCGTTTCGATATCATAGGGCACGCGCCGAAGGTCATACTTGAGCTTGTCGTAGTTCTGGGGCGGAACCGTGTCCCGATTCTGCCATAGAATGGGGCCGCTGCAAAAATAGAGGAACCGCCCGTCCGGAGACCAGGTTGGATAGGTTTCAAGGCGGTTCTTGTCGGCCAGCTCCGCGGGGCATACAACTTTCTTTGTTTCGGTATGATAGCAGGCCAGTGCGGAATCGAGGTCCACAACGTCTCGGACCTCCATGCCAGCGGTATGAAAGAATTGAATTATCTTGTTTATCGAATATGCAGCGAGTCTGCCGGTGGGATGCCAGGCCGTATAGCCCCATTTTGCAGCGATTTTATGGACAGTGCCGTTCCGTGCCAGCAGTGTGCTGCTGCCGTATGTGGCGCTTCGCAGACCGATTGTCATAGTATCCGGCGCATTGCCGACAAAGCTGTGGCAGTTGAGACAGCCTTGGCCGAAGGAGCGCCCGTGCATGATAAGCGACACATCGTAATCGGTCAGGCTGCGTTGATAGATTCCAATGTCCTTCCACGCATTATAGATGGATTTCATAAAGCGGTATACGAGGGTCTGGTCAATATCGTCTTTGGCGATAGTATTGGTGATGCGCTGAAATTGCAGCCATTTGTTATCTGTATTTTTGATATAGACGTCGACGAAGACTTGATTGCCCTTGTTGGCCTTGAGCAGTGCCCGCCATTTTCTCAAAGGGATGCGTATCGAGCCTGTTTTGCTGACGATTTCTATGGGCGTGCCGAGCTCGGAATGGATTTTGACGCGGTAGGATAGTCCGTTTTCGAGAATCCTGAAATTCAGGGGGGCGATGTTGGGTGGTATAACGATGCCGGAGTAGTCGGGCGTAATGTTCGGTTCGTAGGCAACTTGTGTGCCCTTTGCTATGACCTCGGATGGGCGGAACAGAAGCCACGCTCCTGAAAGGATGAAAGCGCTGCAAAAGATGCCTATGATAATAAATCTTCTTTTCATAATTCTCTGCAAAGGTCGCCGTTTTCTGTGCACCGGATATTTGGTGTACTGTCAGGTGATTATAAAATAGAGGCCATTGGTTCACAAGTCTTGAACTGTAGCCGCTCGACACTAAGGCGGGTATGACGAACCCGACATCGGCAATTAATAAGTAAAATTGGTATTACCACCACTTTGGATTTTTTTCGAGGAATTCGATGACGGCTTGATACTTGGGTGCTTCGGCTGCCGGCTGGCCGTGGTACTCCATAATGCCCCAGCTTCCCCACTTGGAGAATCTGCCCGTCGAAGAGAAGATGGCCATCATAGTGCCGCCGGAGTCCTTCCAGCCGGCCAGGTATTCAAGGTAAAGCTGCTTCATCCGCGGATGCCGGTTGGCTGCGTGAAACAGTTGCTCCATCGCCTTGTTGTTCTCGGCGCCGCCGTGGCCGACAAGGTGCTGTCCGCCTTCATACGCGATTAGCTGAAGGCCCCGCTCCCTGGCAAGCTCGGCCTGTTTGGCGATGGTCTTATTGTTTTCTTCAATATATCCTTTGCAGGCATTGAGGACCTCATCCACACTCATTTTAACGGTTTTATCCTGGTTATTGGGATTGCCTAAAGCGTGTCCGAAGTAGGGGGCTATCCCCAGAACGTCAGCCTGTTTGTAAGCGGCTTCGAAATCCATCACCTGTTCGCTCGTCCAGGGGTTTGCGCTCTGGGCGGCCAGCACACGTACGAGTCGCTTTGTCCCGCCGAAAACCTTTTCCCAGAGCTTGAAAATTTGTACCGACCTTTTTGAGTAGTAGCGAAGCTGCGCCTGGTAGTCGTTGTCACTGAGTCCCAGCTCCTTGCCTTTGTCCTTACAGTATCGTGCCTGGGCGAACATACTGTTCCAGCATTCGTTGGAATATTCGATATAGACCTTGAGGTTGGGCTTGAGCTGCTGCTTTACCATCTTTGCAAATTCACGGATATAATCATCAGTAGCAAGGTGCGGCATACAGAACCACGGGTCTGCGTTTAGGGTGTTTGCCAGTTGAATCATATATTCCAATGCCACACCGCCGGAATCCCCCTGCGTCTGCATCGAAGGCGTGGGACGGTCGGGAAAGTTGGTCTGCCCGGAGTTGTTGGTGCGTTGAAAGTCCATAAAACGTATGACCTTGAATTTTTCCCATCGCTTCAGAAAGTCGGGATGGAATGGCTGTTTGCTGTACGTATATTCAAATCCCGGCAGAATGAACCGGATGTTTCTCACCGGGTCTTTGGGGTCGGTTTTGGTGATGCCTACGGTGAGCAGATTCTGTTCCGGCTTGACCTGAACCTTTATACAGCCCGGCTTTTGGTCGATGACCGAGGTTCCGTATGCAAACTTTAGCTCTCCCTGGCCGTCATAAAGGCAGGTATAGACTCCGCCGGGGTAGCGGTTGTTAATACTGCTCAATATAATGGAATCGGCAAACCGGCCATTATCTGCCAGCGACCGTACCCAGCCGTCTTTGGTCAAATCGAGCGGCCCGCCCTGGCCATATCTTTTACCCGGTGCCTGGCTCTTCCACGTCTGAGAGTGTTTGAAAAGGTCGACAAAAACAATTTCTGTTGACCAGTAAGTAACGCCGCCGAGGTTGATACCGAAGGCCGACCCCTCGTTTGGCCAATCTTTTTTTTCGCCAGCCGCCGCGATTCCCACAGACAGTAATAATATAAGCAATACAAGCGGCAGCACAAGAAAGCCCTGCGTTCGCTTTCGCTGCCTGTCGAGAGCCTCAAGGTACGACATTTCTGTTTTCAATCGTGTCTTTTTATAAGCCATCACAAACTCCTGAAAGAACCGTATTTTTCAATCAAAAACCCATCCCGAACATATTGAGATTAGGCCCACCTCTATAATTGACTCTGGAAAAATGATAAATGATTAGCCGTTGTTATTTGAGCCGCCGTAGATAAATCGCATCTGGCCAATATTTGGAATACACCTTAACGTAATAGTCCAGTATATGATTGCCGATAGTTGATTCTTCTGCCACATCTTTTTTAGCAGGAATGTTTTCAGGCTTCGAGGCCACGGGAGCTCGAATCCGCTGGGCCAGTAGACGAAGATAGCTTTACCGACAAGGTAGTCGTGCGGCACAATCCCCGGCCGATAGACCGATTTACCACTGATTCCAATACCTTTATTAGACCACCGTCGGCTGTCATGGCTTAGGGGACTGTTGTCACCGAGTACGAAATACTCGTTCGGCTCAAGCTTAAAGGGTTGACCCGTCGTCGCAAAGCAGGGTTCGCCGGTCTCCTGCGTCGTTGTCGTATAATAAGTATCACGGAAAATGGCTATGTGTGAAAGGGCCAGTTTACCTGACCCGAAAATCCTCACCTCCGGCTCAATATTGCCATTCACTGGTCCCGAAACATCCGGGTCGGTACCTAAATCGCAGGTCAGTTTTTCATCGCCGTATTCAAATATAAGTTGATGGTCAACGTTGACAAATCTCACAAGCACCGGTTCATTTAAGTGTGGCCGATCAATATTGCTTTTGTCCAGCTCCATCCATTCGGTTCCGTTATCGCTTTTGGCGATGCTCATTACGCCCTTTGCGTCCACCTGTGCTTTGTAGCGTCTTGCGTACTTACTCAGACCTATGCCGACAATTCCTTGTGATTCGCTTAAATTTGCGTAGAAACGCACCATTAAGTCGCTGCAGTAGGGTGGTTTTGTATATGTTCTGCTTGGATTATAGGCGCAGTTTTGCGAGCCGAAGTCGTTCCCTCGCTTTGTGTCATAATACATAGTATGTACATCGTCCGCATCGCTATCCAGGCCGAATACCGTCTTGCCGACTGCATTGAAATCCCAGTTTGAGCCGGCTGTATTTCGGAACGGCTGCCGCCATTGGTGACCGTTGAAATTTGGTATTTCAGGCCGAACCGGCTGGTAGTCGTTGTCGTAAACCGGCATCCACAGCTCCTGCTGGATTTTCGGAGGTTTTCGGGCTATTTGGCCGTTGATATAAACGTCACCGTCGATAATCTCCAGCGTTTCTCCCGGCCTGGCAATCAGGCGTTTGATAAAATTCTGCCCGGGATCGGCCGGGTTCTTAAAGACAACTACATCCCAGCGTTTCGGCTGAAAAAACTGATAAATACATTTTAGCACCAGTATCCTGTCCCCGTTAGAAGGCACCATCCTTGTGCTGTTACCAAGGGAATATCCACAGTTTGGGCATCGAGGCGAGCCGTTTTCGATATTGACAGTGTAATTCGGGACCTGCTCACTGCCGAAATTATGTGCGTATTCGTAGCCGCACTGAGGGCAGCCAAGCTGAAAATGTGCACCCCTGAGGGTATCAGCCATACTGCCGGTAGGTATCCGGAATGCTTCCATTACGAAAGCACGGAAGACAAATGCCAGCATAAAGGCCGTTATCAGCCATTCGAAGGTATTTGCAATTTCAGCCGCCCTGTCTCTTCTTTTTTCAGCAGCCTCTTTATACTTTCTTTTTTCGGTCGTACCTGAAGACATAAAATCTTTAAGCTATCTCAGAAAATAATATCATTCACAATCCGGCCAAAAGTCTCTCTAATTTCCGTCCTCCGGACCACCGGCCCCGTTTATCCTGAGCAGGGACGATAATTGAGATAGTTCTTTTGAGGATTAAATCTTTTTCCTTTTCTTATATCCTTTTACTTTGTCTTTTTCTTTGATTATGCCCATAAGTCCTAATCAGGTCAATAAGCTATTTGTTATTGCGGCTATTTCACAGAGGGTCGAAAGCCGTTAAGTTCTGCCGAAAACCGCAAAAGCCGTGCTTACTGCACCCAGGAGACAATCTTTTAGATATGGTTTTTCAGCTTCATCTGTTCGGCATAGCCACGGGCTTAAACAAGGGTCAATTTTACGTAACTTACTGCCTACAAAGGGTTTATGCGGCACTCTTTCCAGAAGACCTTGTTTACAAATATTTAATCTTTCAATAATTTGTTCCTGAGTTTGCCTGATTTGCAGCCGCTGTTATAGTTGATATTGTGTAGATAGCTTTGCATGTTGTCCCTGCGCTTCGGGCGGAGTTAAAATTTTTTTAGAAGTGGGAATTTTTTTCTTTGAAAATCACTTGCAGCATCGAAGTCTCGGCTGTATAGTAACTTGCAGTTATTTATAGGTTTTATTTTGTAGGTTGGTTTTGTGACGAATTTAGAGAATCATGTCCCGCAAACTATGGTAGAATCAGTCTCTGAGAGTAGCAGCTTATCGTATTGTGGTTTTGCAGAGGTGTGTGGTGGGCAGTTGGACAATCCAGCAGGGCAATATGTTAGAGGGTTCCGGACAGCGCTTTCCTAATGTAAGCAGAATTCCGATTCCAATCCTTACCTTCTTAAAATGAGGTGGCTTATGGCAACAGTTACGAAGAAAGAACTTATCGACCGGATTGCAGAACGAACGCAGGCAAAAAGAGTAATAGTCAAGAGTATAGTTCAGACGTTTCTTGAAGAAGTGACCGCGGAATTATGCAAGAATAATCGTTTGGAGTTCCGCGATTTCGGTGTCTTCGAGACCAGGACAAGAGTTGCACGAATCGCGCAGAATCCCAAAACACTTGAGCGTGTTGATGTCCCTGCCAAGAGAACCGTTAAGTTTAAGATGGGACGACTAATGAGAGAAAATCTTAGTGCAGTACCCGCTACAGAAACGGCTGAGACAAAGTAATTTCTTTTGCAAAAACCCGCGCAGTCCGCGATCCGCTTTCAGCCGACAGGCTTTAAACTGTGAACTCGCTGCTTTGATAGATTGTGGGCTGTGCAGACAATAATATGTTTTGAAAGAGATGTTCAAAAGGAGCGTTTTATGTCAGAGGGAACAGTTAAGTGGTTTAATCCACGTAAGGGCTATGGATTTATCGCTGCCGAAGACGGCAAGGATATTTTCGTTCATTACGGAGACATTGCAGGCGAAGGATATAAAACTCTTGTTGAAGGTGACAGCGTCAGTTTCGACATCGTTGAGGGTGAAAAGGGGCTAAGGGCTGAGAATGTAGTCCATGAATCTGCCTCAGAAGGTGAATCTGCCTCAGAAGGTGAATCTGCCCCAGAAGGTGAAGAGGATACGTAAGCCTGAAGTATTTGGGGCTTGAGGACAGGTGAGTTAACTCTTATTTTCCTCATTCCCTGACCGCTTAATATAATATGTAAAGACGCGGAAACGGCAGGAGCGGTGTCTGGAGTGTGTCTCGGCTGACGCGTCGCGATGTGAGATATGATATATGGTGTTTGAGGAGTATCATTCTGGTTTGAATTGTAATGTCCTTGTTCTGAACAAGCATTATATGGCAATCCGCATTATCGGCGCGAGACGCGCATTTTCTTTGCTGTTTCGCGACCTTGCGGAGGTCGTTTCACTTGAGGAGGGCAGATATTCGAACTATGATTTCGAGAGCTGGTGCGAAGTAAGCCAGTTCAGGCGTCACTTCGAGAGCGACGGCCACGATTGGGTATCCACTGTCAATTTTTATATTGCTGTGCCGAGGATTATTCGCCTGTTGTTTTATGACCGTCTGCCGCGCAGTGAGGTAAAATTTAATCGTCGAAACCTCTTCGCGCGAGATAAAAACAAATGCCAGTATTGTGGTAAACGCCAGCCTACCAGCGAATTGTCACTCGACCATGTTATACCGAGGAGTATGGGCGGAAAATCTGTTTGGGAAAATATTGTTTGTGCCTGCACCAAATGCAATGTGAAAAAAGCCGGCCGAACACCCCGACAGGCTTCGATGACACTTTTTCAAAAGCCGGTAAAGCCGAAGCACAATCCGCTTGTTCATATTTACTTAGGCCATCAGCGTTATCGCAGTTGGAAGCAGTTCCTCGACCACGCCTATTGGTCCGTCGAGCTCAAATAGAATTTCCCGCGCGTGGATAAACTATGTCCAGCCCGCAATTTTACTGTGAGTTGTTTACTCTCTCATTTTAACGGCCAGCCGGTCGGGCAGTAGCAGAGCCATTCATCAACAAACAATCCTAAGTCGACCAGGTCGACATCGCCGTCCGGCTCGAAGTCGGCCCCATCACAAAAGTTATTGCCTTCGTCGCAAGACTCATCCCCCCAGTATTCGGCTAATCTGGCAAAGCTTTCGAAATCTACAAAGCATAGAGGACCGCCCGGCCAGAATCCGCCTAACATTTCATAGCCGCTGCCTTCCGAGTATGCCGCGTCCGGCTGGCCAATTGTTCCCGTTAAGACATATTGCCCACCGCTGCTTTGACCACCGCCGCCATCGATGGTGTACCAGCTAATGCTGTAAGCACCATATCCAACTGCCGTTAAAGAGAACAAAACGAATATTAACAATAATTTATTTCTCATTTCATTGCTCCTGTTGAGATAACGAATTGAGATTACGATTTGTTTGCAGTATTTGAGTCATTTGCTGAATTTGTTTGTTTTGTGTTTCTATTATTTGCTGCTGTGCTTCGACCTTTTTTACCAAATCTTTAACGACTTCATTAAGGCACGACACGGTAGCCGATAAATCGCGGTTACCATCTTCGCTACGGATGAAATTGCTCAGTTTTGAATGGTCAAGTTGCTTTTCCTTGTTGTTTTCTTCATATTGACCATCTAGCAGAAGCTCCATTGACATCACGGCGTCATATGCCGTTTTCAGGTCTTTTGGATAAGGAGTTCTATCGACAACGTTTTCTGCAGAAATCTCGCCGGTTACATAAACATTGCCGGCAAAATATCCCGCCTTGGCGCCAGTGACATTGCCGCTACCGCCATACACACCGTAGCCGTAGTCGCTGTGGCCGTACACACCGGCGCTGGTACTGGAAAGGATATGGCTGTAGCCATACACACCGTAGCCGTTGTAGCTATAGCCATATACGCCGCTGTCGCTGCCGCCGAGGAAGCCGTAGTTGCCGAAGCTCCAGTTTTTGCCGTAAACTCCGTACTGGTTGCTGCCGATGTAGCCGTAGTTTTCACTACTTCTGTTCTTCCCATACACACCGTAGCCGTCATTACAGTCGCCAACGACACCATAAGTATTTTCGCTGAAGCCATACACACCGTAGCCGTAGTTGCTATTACCGTACACACCATAATCACTGCTTCCAAGAAGCCCGAAATTGCCACTGCTGTCGTAGCCATACGCGCCGCAAGTGCTGCCGCCGAGAAATCCGGTGTTTCCGCTGCCTTCGCACCGTCCTGTAACGCCGGCTCCAATGGTACTCCAACCATATACCCCGCTCTTATTGCTGGCGCCGGTCCAGCCGACCACACCGTCGCCGTTTTGGCTCCGGCCCTTAATGCCCGGCTGGTCACCCGGAGCCTCGCCATATACGCCGCAGTCGCTACCGCCGAGGTAGCCATAGTTGTCGCCGGTATTCATACCTAAAACGCCGTACCCGCTTGTACTTTCTCCATATACTCCGTAGACATTGCCCCCCATTCCCCCGTAGTTGCCGTTGTTGTTTGTACCATACACGCCATATTCGTCACCGCCGAGGTAGCCGTATTTGCCGCCTGTATTCGTACCTAAAATACCGTATCCGCTGGTACTCTGCCCGCGTACGCCATAACCGGCAAGACTAATGCCGCCAAGAGCCGGACCATTTCCATTGTTGGTAGCACCGATAATCCATTCTACATCTGTTGAACCTGTTAAACTCAGTGGAACTTCAATGCCTGCCCTGCGTGCATAAAGCGCGTAAGGTGTGGGTGTAATCTGCTGACGGGGATTTAGAGGAATGTAACCGTCAGGGTCGTTGGAATCACCAGGCCTGATACTTATCTCGAGCCAGCGCCAATCCCCGGAAAAGAGTTCAACATCGAAACCCAGCTCGACCGTGAAATAACCATCCGGTATCTCCACGTTCTGTATATCTGTTACGCCTATTTCGCTTGGGCCTTCCGGCGAATCATAAAGATGGAACATCATATCATAGACACCTCGTGCGGTGTCATTGGCATCCATCAGCCGGCCCTGGTAGGTCCAGGCCGTACCCATCGGCTCCGCCTTGCCGGCTTGAGCCAAACTGACAATCATTCCCAAAGCCAAAACCAGAATCCTAAGCATTTTTGTGTTTTTCATTTTCTCACCCTTTCAAAACGTGTCCCTGCGTTGGCAGGTAATATTAAATATTCCCAGGCGCACACTGTGCGCAATGATATTTTTGCGTAAAATTCCCCGGGGTTGTCACGATGTAATCGTTTTTTTGCACCACTACTCCTGTCGCAAAGCCATTCAGAATAACTCAATTATAGTCTTTAGTGACTGGCCGTCAAGGAAAATATGCTGTTAGTCGCTTGCTTTTCGCCCGATTCTCAGGAGCGATTTGAAATAACTCTTTATCCAGCTCCAGTGCAGAACGATATGCGCGACCATCAAGGCTACAAAGAGAAGTGCCAGATAGAAATGAAAGTCACCCCACTCGTGCCGGGTCATTGACCACAGCTTTTTTATCTGCTCTCCACTGCGGCCACCGTGCAGCACACGACCGCGTCCCCCGGTGCCGGGAGGCAGAATGTATCTCATAATGAAGCCCGTAAAAGCAAGACAAAGAAGATTGATAAATGCGGCCAAATCAACAACAAAATTCAACGTTCCCCGTTTCATCAGATTCACCCACGGTCAACCTGTAAGATTCCGCTGTAATTCAATATTATAGAACATATTCCCGCATAACTTTCTATCTTGGCAAAGTAAAATCGCAATAAAGAATGTGTTTCGCTGTAAACTTTACAACTGATAATACATAAAGAGGCAGAATAGCAGCTTGGGAGGTAAGATATGACGGCCTCTAAATCAACGATAACCGCTTCAATTGGTTGGCGGCGGTGAACCAACTGCTACAAAATCATTGGTAACAAGCCGTCGTGGTCATAAAAGAGGTCCTGTCGGGCGTTCCTGAGATAAATACCGATACTGAGAGATTGCGGAGGGTTTATTTCAGCGACTTTGATGATTGATTGATATCAGTTAATGGGTTGTGCCGGCAATCAAATGACCGCCTGAATTGCTTCACTCACGACAAAAGGCCCTTGTGCCCGGTTTTACTTCTGTTCAATTTGCAGTTTTTTGGAGTTCATGCTGGCTGGCTTTTTGAATCATTACTTGTGCAGCAAGCATATCAGCTGCAAAATTAAAAACCGAACTAAGGCCGGATATTCTTAAAATGCCTTTGATAGGAAGACCTACTTTGCACAAGATAAGCAGACGCCCATTCTGAGACAGCGAGTTGTGCAACTTGAGGAGGCCTGAGATACTTAAAGAAGTTAATATCTCGACATTGGCAAAATTGATTATTACATAGCAGTCATCTCTGCCCCCGACAATGTCATATATAATTCCGAGCTCGCGCTGTAGTTCCGGCTCTTGAGACACAGGAGTGTACAAAACATAAGTATTGTCCGTTGCATTTTCAATCCACATTTTTTCACACCTCACATGCCCAGTACAATCTGAGCCGGTATTCGCCTGTTATATCGGAATTATTTTGAAAAAATTTCTGCTTCTATCTAAAGTATGCTCCGAAATTTTTGTATTGCTGCAACGAAGCTTACAAGTCTTAACAATCCGCTATTTCTCATATCACGCTTTATGTTGTAAGAGCTGTTGTTATTTCGGCTGTATTTATATGTTACTTTACTATTGGCCCTATTATGGCACTTCTTCCCAGTGTGTTATTCCGGCAAAAATACCTCCCCCTCCCCTCGGCAGACCGGGCGGCTGCGTATCCTGGGTGCGGACCCGGTCATCATAAGTTATTTTCATCTGATAGTGCCTGAGACTGCCAATTTCGGTCGATGACAGTGCAGCTCCGTTCTCCAGAGCTACCCATTGGCCGGTACCGGGATCAAAGTATGCAGGCTTTGCGGTCCCGGTTCCATCCGCATCATACCATTCCCTCTCGATGGAGACTTCATTGAGGGCGCTAAGATTGCCATAAACGGAAAATCCGGATGTAGGCTCTTTTGCATCCCCAGTAACAGAGTCCGTATTGTATAAGAAGCTATCTGCGGCAAACATTAACGCCGAAACAGTATACATGGTCCCGTAACGAGGGTCTCCAAAGTAGACGTTACCGCCGCTGACAAGCTGGCCATTATTGTCGTACGTGCCGAGGGCCACCAAACCCAACACGCTTTCGTTATCCGCATATTTGAGATTGTCACTGATATGGATATTTCCTGTCGCTACAATGGTCACTTTACCGTCGACTAACATCCCATAGGTGGATTTGTGGTGGACCCACACATTGCCGTCAATGTAGTAAATCCGGTCACTACCCAGGTGTAAAGGAGTTGTTGCGTCCTTTTCGCCTCCCCCTCCTGAAACGCTTGCCGGCTCAAGAAAGTAATCGTCGCCGGAAGTAGATGTGCACTCGGCCGACCTGTCGGCAGGATTCTTTACTACCACGTTGTATAACTCATGGCCTGATGGCAGGTGTCCCGAATCAACGCCTTCATTTGCAAAGAGCTGGCCCACGTTATGTGTATTATTTATCCGGTAGTTCATGGCCAACAGGTCGGGATCGCTCAACGCAGTGACGCCCTCCTGAACTTCTCCGGAAATTGAGGCACTATCGAGGATACTAACGCCGCCGGTTGAGTCAGTATCTCCATTTAAATGAAAGGTATTAGGCAGCGGAGAGGGATTAATACTGCTTTCTTCATGCATACTGATATCCCCATCAACGAATATGTTTCCGAATACCATGTCTCTGCCGCCAATTTCTCTTCCCCCAACAACACTTGGTGCACCCTGGCCCCTTAATGTAAATGTGAACCCACCTCCAATTGAATTACCGGCATATATGGCATCTTCGTAATGCTGAGACAGAAAGGATAGTTCCACCTTTATTCTTTTCTCTTTGTCTCCTGCCTGGCCGGTTGAAATGGCATAAGGAGGATTTTCGTCGTAATAAACATCAACCTCGTAACTTCCCTCTCCCAAGGTTGTATACTCAATCTTACCCGTTGCATTCTCAAAATAACCCAGCTCTTTATTGTGCAACTTTGTGGTCAAATCAGCGAGCCCTGCTTCAGCCGCGTAAAAAGCCCTGGTTTTGTTGATATCCTTCTGAGTCAGTATTATTTCGGTGCCGGCCAGATGGAGTACGGAGAAACCCAGAATCGAAATGATAAGAATGGAGACCACTACGAAAAGAAGAACTACCCCCTTTTCTGATTTTGGCATATTTCTTTTCATTTTGGATCACTCCCCATAATTTCGCATACTTACTGTTGAGACAAAATTATTCTGTACGTTATTTTGTGCCAACGTGAGGTTTATCCCTCCCTTGCTCGCTAGTAAATCCCAAATATTCTACGTTACCATTGACAACTGTCTGAGGTTCTTCTCCTTGTCATAAGAGAGGATCCCTCTTTTCCGGTTATTGCTGCTGCCAGTTGCTTCTGTGGGTTCTGTAGACGACGGGTGTTCCCGGGGGAAGCATGGAAAGGTCTGAGACTCCATTAAATCCCCACATTCGCTTAGGTGCCTCGTAGTAGGGTTGGCCGTATATCCATTGTCCGGTAGCTATTTCACTATACCAGAGGCTTGTCATTGACCCGGTCATCTTAAACTCCTTCCCACTCCAATTTTCAAGAAATCTGGGGAAATTCTCAAGCCCGCCTCCATAACCCACATCTTTCGTCGGCGTATGCCCTGATACAAAGGAAGTATTCACTTCGGTGTTAGTAGCGGTCTGCCAGAGCCCTGCGTCATTCCAACTATTAGAAAGAACATTTATTGCATCACATAGGACCGATGCCGGTGCTTTATCGTGATTATAGTCTCCCTGAATATAAAGGGGATTATCCGTTGCCACTGTTAATCCCTGTTCCGGCAAAGTTTTCCCATTAACTAATCTTACTCCATCCTGCTTACCTGCACCGGCATTATGGGTTGAAACATACAATATCCCATTGACAGGGAATTTTCCGCTTTCTATTAACTTGGATATGTCAATCTCTGTAACCGTGATATCTGCTCCCTCTCGATTATTATAGAATGACTTGTCCATATCAACAGGATTTAGACTGCTGCCATCTTTTTCATAAGTCAAATCGACCACATTGCCCGATATATCATAGGCTACGCCATCAATGATGCGTAAATCTGCCTGATAGTATAATTTGGCTTCTTGTAGTGCCTCGGAGTCTCCGGCATCACCAGGCTTGATTATATCAATTGGTTCATCCCCAATAGCAAGGGAAAGTTCTATTGTTGGGATTCCGTGGACTTGACTCTGTACTGTACCGCCCCATATCTCTGTAGCTTTACTTGTCCAATCCGGGTCACGGCTATCAAAATCCATATTCTGGTAATGTCCATCAGCATCCTTAATCTCGATAGTTCCACTTTGAGTTTGAGGGTTTCCGGGCTTACTACAATTATAAATATCACCGGAAGAAGTAATGTAAGAATCAATAGAAAGTGTGCTGTTGGATCCTAAATAGATGTCGTTATTCGAATGAATTCTGCCTGTAATAGTCATTGCCGGTCCCGGGTGCATCTCCATGTCCTGTTCATAAAAAGCTGCAAACTGGAAAAGCTGAAAGCCCTGATATTCAACCCACTGAACCAATTTTGCAGAAATAGCATCTGGCTCGTTAGATGTGGCCTGAGAAGTAATCTTGTACTTCTGGATGCTTGCTATTAATCCTTTATACGATCCCGAATCGATGGTCTTTGTCTCGACAGTTCCCACTTTTTCTACCGATAAAACATCAAAAGTGAAACCTTCCACTGCGGGCAGAGAGACTTGGTAGTGCACAAGAATATCACCGTCGGAATACAGAGCTTGTCTATGCTCACGTGAGAGTTTGTTTAACATTACAAGCCCATACTCAAGACCAGCCTCAGCAGCATAAAAAGCCTTGGTTTTGTTGACAGCCTTCTGAGTCAGTATTATTTCAGTGCTGGCCAGATGCAGTACAGAAAAGCCGAGAATCGCAATGATAAGAATAGAGACTACCACGGCAAGAAGAACGACACCCTTTTCTGATTTTAGTGTTCTTCCTTTCATTTTGGATCACTCCCCATAATTTCGCATACTTACTGTTGAGACAAAATTATTCTGTACGTTATCTTTTTTCAAGGTGAGGTCTATCCCTACTTTATTCGCTTGCAGAGTAAATCCCAAAGCCTCAACGTTACCCTGGACAACAACCTGAGGTTGTCCTCCTTCAATCTCTGATTTGAGGTCGCCGTATTCAGGAAAGTATCTTATCCAGTCCGTTTCTCTGTATATTTTTATGGCTTGACCATTGCTCTCCAGCTCCGCGGCCCTTCCGGCTTGAATAGAATGGCTTATTGTATCCATGGCAAGAGAAGCGTTCCTTTGAAGCTCCACAATTTCAGAGGCTTGATTGTAGCATATATGGCCGATGACGATAACGGTGCCTATTGCCGAAAGGACAATGGTACTTATAGCAGCTACAATCAGAATTTCCATTACAGTATAACCTTTTTGTCTTTTTGTTTTCATGAGATTCACCATTTGGGAGCTATAAAGGTATCTAAACTCACATTATGGTCCCTGCCCATCTGATTCCAATCAATTTGAACGTTAATCTTTTTATATAAGCTGACATCGTTTACATCTGTGCTGCGATTACAGGAATATTCTCCTAAGGCAAGAGTTTCCTGTGTTTTACTTACTGTTATGTCATTATAGCTATCCGCTTTCAGCTCTTCCAACTTCTGAGCAGCCAGTTGGAGAGCTGCGCGGTAATTTTCCCGTAGAGCAATCTGGCCTCTTCCATAAACGAAGTGATAATGGGCTCCGATGATTAAAATTGACAGAATCAACATAGCCACTACCACTTCAATAAGAGTCATACCCCTTTTAGATTTAAGAGTCTGAGATATAAATGAATTATTTCCCCAAAATCGTCGTCTATTGTTGGCACCAAAATTTCCATTCTTGCTGACGATATGCTGAATCGGGCTGTTAGAAATATCGATGTAGCTGTCATCTACGTTGCCCCTAAGACTATCAAGTTTAACATAGGATAACATAGCGTCACTCCCCTAAAAAACACTTCTACATTATAAAGTATAACTCAATTTTACGTAAAAGCAAATGCCCGCTGTACCTTTTTGCAAAAGTCTCATAATCCCTGCGATTGAAGCGTTTGCTGTAGCCATTCTTCTATTCAGGATATGGACGTATTCACCTGCGGATAATAAATACCAGCATTCCAAGACCTAACATAACTATTGTTGCCGGCTCAGGCAGTGTTGTAACGTAAACAGCATCGATGTCGGCATCGTTAGAGAAGAGACTTTCGGCGAAGTATAAAGTTGCCACATCTGTTGTCGGATTGTACTCAACAAGGTCGCCATCCGCGAAGGTCAGCCCGCCGAGCGTTGCGATAGTCATAGTTGAAAGAATAATATTGCCATTATCAAGAATGTGTACTGCATCGATGTCTTCATCGGCACTGAACAAGCTCTCATCGAAGAATAATGTTGCTATGTCCATTGTCGGATTGTACTCGACCAGATCGCCGTCTGCGAAGCTCAGTCCTCCCAGCGTCGCGATGCCGGTTGTTGATAAGATGATATTACCATTGTCGAGTAGAGACACGGCATCGATGTTTTCGCTGGCACTGAACAAGTTCTCATCGAAGAATAGTGTTGCTATGTCCGTTGTCGGATTGTACTCGATAAGGTCACCTATCACGAAACTTAGGCCACCCAGTGTTGCTTCACTATTAGTTGAAAGAATAATATTGCCGTTGGAAAGCACATGAATCGCATCGATGTTTTCGTTGCTGCCGAATAGACTTTCGTCAAAGTACAGCATCGAAGTGTCGGTTACCGGGTCATACTCTATTAAGTCGGCGTTGGTGTAGGTCGATCCACCTAATGTTTCTATTGCATTCGTTGAGAGAATGATAGTTGCCTTGGCCGGCGAAGCGAAGACCATTGACAACACTGCTGCTGCGAAAATCACCAGCATAGTATTTGAACGTACGAAGTTCATCTTTGTCTTGCGTTCTTCATTTTCAGCATGACGGCGGATTTTGTAGGCACAATCCCGGCACACGGCAAAGAGTATGCCGGAGCCGCCGCAATCTCCGAGTGTATCTCCGTCGCCTGCAAGGGACATTAAGTCATTGGCTATTTTTAAGGCTTCTGAAATGTATTCATTGCTTGGATTATCCATTTTCTTCTCTCCTGACATGCTGCTTATCCGGCAGACGTTAAACACTTAGCACAGGGTGATGTAACAGATGATTGCAAGAACTATCAGACGCTTTTTACCAACCGTATCCGAAAGCCACATTCTGTAATATAAAGCTGTCATCATTACCCCCAATTTTGTTTCTTATTTCTATCTTCATTTAGTAATTAGAGCAATAGGCGTGCCGAATTATTAA
>Ga0307436_1000368_pt1 | contig 20942 bp, 24 predicted proteins | sample SalMarWE160440MG_FD_202513 | JGI IMG/M metagenome (GOLD analysis project Ga0307436, IMG submission 202513) | Salt marsh sediment microbial communities from the Plum Island Ecosystem LTER, Massachusetts, United States - WE1604-40 | ecosystem: Environmental > Aquatic > Marine > Intertidal zone >...
TCCTTGAGCGCAGCGGCCTTCGCCTTCACCGCCTCTTCGTTCAGGTCGAGCAGCGCAAGTCGGGCGCCCTTCTCGGCGAAGGCGTCGGCGATCGCGGCGCCGATGCCGGAAGCAGCGCCGGTGATGACCGCGACCTTGCCGGCAATGGAGAAATTCAAGTCGATTGTGTGAGGGGCAGGCATCGGACCTTATTCCTTGGTTGTCAGCTGCGTTCTGCTTTCATCGGTCTCTCCCGGCATCTTGGCGTGCCAAGAACGAGCGTCAGAGCGCTCGCCCCGTATCGGCGTCAAACACATGCGCCCGCTCCAAATCCGGTCTCACGGCGAGAGGCTGGCCGGGTTTCAACATGCGCCTTTCGCCGGTGATGGCGCAAAGGTCGCGCTCCTCGAACTGGCAAAAGACGTGAATCTCAGGTCCCGTCGGTTCGATGACGGACACCGTGGTCTGAATGCCGTCGCTCTCCGCTATTTGCAGATGCTCCGGCCGGATGCCGAAGACGACGCGCTGGCCGACGCTGAGACGGTCGCGCGCCGGCAGCGTGACGATGTTTCCGGCCGCCGTTCGCATGGCCGGCTGCTGCCCGTTCTGGGTGACAACGCCGTGAATGAGGTTCATCGACGGCGAGCCGATGAACTCCGCCACGAACAGATCGGCCGGCTTGTCATAGACTTCGAGCGGCATGCCGATCTGCTCTATCACGCCGGAGCGCATGATGACGATCACGTCGGCCATCGTCATGGCCTCGATCTGGTCGTGGGTGACATAGAGCGTCGTCGTCTTCAGGCGCTGGTGCAGCCCCTTGATCTCCGTGCGCATCTGGACGCGAAGCTTGGCGTCGAGATTGGAGAGCGGCTCGTCGAACAGGAACACTTCGGGATTGCGAACGATCGCGCGGCCCATTGCGACGCGCTGGCGCTGTCCGCCCGACAACTGGCGTGGATAGCGGTTAAGAAATTCCTTGAGATTGAGGATCGAGGCGGCCCAGTTGATCTTCTCTTCGATTTCCGCCTTGGGTCTTTTGCGCAGCTCGAGCGCAAAGCCCATGTTCTGCCTGACGGTCATGTGCGCATAGAGCGCATAGTTCTGGAACACCATCGCGATGTTGCGGTCCTTGGGAAGAACCGCGTTGACCACCTTGTCGCCGATGCTCACGGTGCCTGCGGTGATCGGCTCCAGCCCCGCGATCATCCTGAGAAGCGTGGACTTTCCGCAGCCGGACGGCCCGAGCAGCACGACGAACTGACCATCGCCGATATCCAGCGACAGGTCGTGGATCACCTGCACGTCGCCGTATCTCTTGACGATATTGCGTGCGGCGACCGACGCCATTCCACTGTCCTTGTTTCGTGCCTGAGGTGTCCGCCGGCGCGCTGGGCGCCGGCGGACCCCAGCTTTGAGTTTAGCGCAGACCGGCGTCAGCGACCTTCTGGTTGATGGTCTTGGCGAGCGCGTTCATGCAGGCCTCGGCGCTGCCGTTATAGGCCTGGCCCGTCAACAGCTTGCCCAACTCGACCGGAATGTCGTTGTTGGACAGCTCGGCCCAAATCGGCATATCGGGCTCTGACCCCATGTCGTTGTTGATGGTCCACTTGATGGCGTCGAAGTGGCGGGTCGTGCCGGGGCCGACGACGGCCTTCGCCTTGACGCGCGGATCCTCGAACGACGAAAGCCGCATCGGCGAGGCGCCGCCGCCAAGCGTCGACACGCGCGCCATGATGTCCTTCGAGCAAGCCCACTGCATGAAGATCCACGCCGCTTCCTTGTGCTTGGAGTACTGGGAAAGCGCGATGACCGAGCCGCCCTGATGGCCGATCGCGGGAATCTCGCCGAATCCAGCCTCCGAGATCGGACGGCGCCCCGGGACTTCCTTCGGCGGATGTGTCGCCTGCATCAGGCCCTTGACCTTGGACGTGTCGGAATCAAAGCCCGGGAAGAACTCGCCCCAGGAGATCAGCATGGCGGCCTGGCCCTGCTGTATCGACTGGCCTTCACCGTCCCAAGTCCACGTTACCGCCGCCGGCGGCGCGTTCTTCACCAGCTCCTGATAGTACTGCAGGCCGACAATCCCCTGCTCGTCGTTGCCGGAGAACATCTTGTCCTTGGTGAAGATCGAACCGCCATGGCCCCACACGAATGCCGTCCAGTCGCATTCGAGCGAATAGTGGCCCGACTTCGCCTGGCAGGTGTTGCCGTAGATGCCATTGCCCTTTTCCGCCTCGGTGATCGCCTTCACCGCCGCCAGGTACTCCGTCACGTCCGTCGGCACCTTGATGCCGTGCTTGTCGAGAATGTCCTGGCGATACATCAGGATGAAGATCGGGATGTCGAACGGAATGCCGACCATCTTGCCGTTGTACATCGCGATGCCGTCGACCAGCGGCTGGGAGAAGTCGTTCCAGTCGAAGTCCGGCATCGCCAGCTCGGGCCTGTCCTTGTAGTACTGGGTCGGGTCGATCGTGTCGTTGGCGAAGGTCGCGATCCACGACTGGTCGAGATAGTAGAGGTCGTAGGTGCCGAGCTGGCCCTGCACGTCCTGCGTCGCCTTGGCGAGCACCTGCTCAAGCGGCACGATCTCCACTTCCACCTCGATGCCGGTCAGCTTGGTGAACTCTTCCTGTGCAAGCTGGTTGGCCACGATCGAGGGCGGCGTCGCTTCGGTCGAATAGCGGATCTTGCTGCCGGAGTACTTCCCGCCGACCTCCTTGAGCCATTTCGAGATGTCCGCCGGTGCCTGGGCCTGCGCCGCCTCGGTGCCGAGACCGAGAAGACCCCTCGACGGGCGCCCAAGTCCGAGCATGGAGCCGGAAAATGCGCTGAAGCCGACGCCGGCCAGCGCCATCTTCTTCATGAACTCGCGTTTGGAGATGCGCCGTGCCGTGAAGTCGTTACAGGCATCGACGATGAAGGTTTTCTTGTCATGTTCACGAAAACTCATGTGTTCTCTCCCTTGAGTTTACAGTGACGCGCGGAGCGCGCCGATCTGTCCGATAGTCACTCCTTCAATGAGCCGAGGGTCAGGCCGCGGACGAGATGCCTTTGAACCAGCAGGATGAAGACGAAGGCCGGCAGGATCGCCGAGGTGCCGAGCGCAGTGATGTAGCCCCACTCCGTGCCCGTAGAGGTCACGAACGTGGATATCTTGACCGGCAGGGTGCGGATCGAGGTCGTCAGGAACAGCGACAGCAGGAACTCGGTCCACGAGAAAATGAAACACAAGACGGCCGTTGCGGCGACGCCGCCGCGCACCATGGGCAAGACCACGCGCCGGAAGCTCTGCAACCGCGTGGCGCCGTCGATCATTGCCGCCTCGTCGACGTCCTTGGGAACGTCATCGAAAAAGGACTTCAGCAGCAGCACCGCGAGCGGCAGGTTGATCAGCGTATGCGCAAGGATCAGCCCGGTCCTGCTGTCCAGCAAATCCATGTTCCGGAACATGAACATGATCGGGATGACGATAGCGATCGGCGGCAAGAAGCGCTGCGACAGGATCCAGAAGATGAAGTGCTGCTTGCCGCGGATCGGCATGCGCGACAGCCCGTAAGAGGCAAGCGTCGCGAGAAGGATGGTGAGAAAAGTGGAGCCGACGGCAACGACGATCGAGTCGATGATCGTCTCGCGCGAATCGTAGGAGCTCGCCCCGCCGGCACCGTACGTGCCGCCGGACTCGATGGCACGTGCCACGCGTGACTGGCCGAGCAGCGTCACGCGGTAGTTCTGGCTCGTGGGCTGAAAGTCGACATAGACCGGGCCGTCCTTGTTGAAGATCGCCGAATAGGGTTTGATCGACGACAGGCCCCACCAGAAGATCGGAAATATGAAGATCAGGACTATCAGGCCGGCGGCCACGTCGCGCAGGGTTCTGAAGGCGAACGACCGTTCCATCAGAACTTCACCTTGAAGAGCAGGACGAAGACGTTGGCGACGACGACGATGATGATCAGCGTCAACAGCGACAAGGTCGCCGCGTAGGGAAAGTTGCCGGTCATGAAGATGCGCCCCGCATAGGCAGACATCGTCTCAGTGACGGTGCCCGGTCCCCCCGACGTCATGACGTAGATGTAGTCGAAGATGCGGAAGAGATCGACGCCGCGGATCAGAACGGCTACCGCGATCACCTTCGAGAGCATCGGCAGGGTGAGGCGCCGGAACGCCTGAAATGCGCTGGCGCCGTCAATGGCCGCCGCCTCGAAGGGCTCCTTGGGCAGTGACCGCAGTCCGGCGAGCATGATCAGCACCATAAACGGCGTCCATTGCCAGATATCGGCGAGCAGCACGCCGGCAAGCGCAGTTGAACCGGTGGCGAGGATCGGATCTTGCGGGGACAAGAGGTGCAGCTTGTAGAGGTTCTGACTGATCCACCCGAACGAGCCGTCTTCCATCAGCAGGAACATCATGCCGGTGACGGCGGGCGGCACGACGAGCGGCAGCGTCATCAGCGCGCGCAAGACGCCGTAGCCGCGCCGGTCCTGGTCGAGCAGCAAGGCGAGGGCAAGGCCGAGCGCCAGCTCAATGGCGAGCGCGACGGCGGTATAGGTGAAGGTCACCTGCAGCGCGTTCCAGACGCGATCGTCGCCCAGCGCGTGCGCCCAATTCTTGAACCAGACGAACTCGTCGACTCGCTTGATCAGGTTACGGCGGTGGAGCGACAGCCAGGCGGCATAGAGCAGCGGGTAGATGCCGAAGACGAGCAGCATGGCGGTCAGCGGCGCAAGCCAAGGAAACGGATGCTCCGACGTCATCCAGCGCGGCAGTGCGAATCGCCATCGCGTCGCGGACGTATCGATAGCGGCAGTTCGGGTCAAACCCGTGCTCCTTGCCGATGCCGTACCCGAGTCATCTCGATGGCCGATGGGATCGCCGCCCGATTCCTCCGACAGCGGCGCCGACACCTCCCTCTCCCCGTTGTTCTTTTTCCCATAATCTGCACGTATGATAATAGCGGTCAAGCCTGCTGCCACCCAGAAAAGCGGCATGCGACGGTATTCCGATCGAAAATGCGGGCCTCAGGCCGAGATTTTCGTGCGCTGCAGCATGAATGAACCTGCCGAACCTGGTCTGGCGCATTTACACTTGCACATTTCATGGTCATCTGATTGCATGACCGGCCTGCGAATGACGATGATCGGGCCTGCACACGGGAAGAGCACATGAATTTGGCGATCGGATCAGATGACGCTGGATTCGCCCTCAAGGAGACGCTCAAGGCTCATCTGAGCGCGGCCGGTCACACCGTCACCGATTTCGGTGTCGCTGCGGATGAGACCACCATCTATCCTGACATCGCGTTCCGTGTCGCCGAGGCGGTCGCGCGTGGAGAGCACGAGCGCGCCGTCTTGATCTGCGGCACCGGCATTGGAGTCTGCATCAGCGCCAACAAGGTCAAGGGAGTCCGCGCGGCAAACGCGCACGACACCTATTCGGCGGAGCGCGCGCAAAAGAGCAACAACGCGCAGATCATCTGTCTCGGTGCGCGCGTCGTCGGGCACGAGCTTGCGAAGTCGCTCGTGACGGCATTCCTCAATTCTCATTTCGAGAATGGCCGGTCGACCGAAAAGGTCGAGCGCATTGAGGAATACGAAGCGGGCAGCTGAGTGTAGGAATCGGGCTGCCCGGGACGTTATGGCGAAAGAAAAGCCGACCCCGTTGAACAGCGCGCGAGAAGCCACGAACTATGGCCTGCTCGCCGAGATTGCCCGCCGCTATTACGTCGCGGGCGAGACCCAGGACGCCATTGCGCGCGCTTTGGACCTGTCACGCATGAAGGTCAACCGGATGCTCCGGGAAGCCCAGGAGGACGGGCTCGTCGAGATCCGCGTCCGCTTCCACTCTTCGCACACCAGGGACATCGAGCGCGAGCTCCGCGAAGAGTTCGGACTGAAGCACCTGCTGGTCGCGCTTGAGGCGCAGTCGCTCGACCAGCAGCGCACCAATGTCGCCATGCTGGTCAATCATTTCCTTGAATCGAACCTGCGTGAGAACCTCGTTGTCGCCGTCGGCATGGGCCGTAACGTGGCAGCCGTCGCCGACCTTCAGGTGAGCCGCACCTTCCAGTCCATAACCTTTGTTTCGGGAAGCGGCGGCGCGACCGAAGCGGAGGCGGCGGGGAATGCCGATCACATCTGCCGAAGCCTCGCCAGGCGCTTCGGCGGAACGGCGGCAACGCTTTATTCTCCCGCCTTCGTGCCCGATGCGGCGCTACGAGAAGCGCTTATGCAGCACGAGACCGTGCGACGGACGCTGAACCTCGCACGCAGCGCCGATTACGCGCTGATCGGGATCGGGGACCTTGGGCCGGACAGCCACATGGTGCGTATGGGATGGTTCAGCCCGGAGGAACTACGCCGCGCCCAAAATGCCGGCATCGTCGGCGACATCATGGGCTATGACTTCTTCGACATTGACGGCAAGCCGCGCAACCAGGAGCTCGGCGGCCGCTTCATCGGACTGAGCCGCGAGGACCTGAACCGCATCGGCAACACTATCGCGATTGCGTCGGAGCCGAACAAGTCACGCGCCATCCTCGGGGCGCTCAGGACTGGCACCATCGACATCCTCGCGACCTCCTTGCCGAACTGCCTGGCAATTCGGGACATGCTGGATCGGGGCGCCTGAGATCGACCGCAATGCGGCGTGCCAGGCAATCGTCGATGCCGTCATACGCAAAGATGCATGGGCAGCTCGGCAATTGATGGCGAAACATATCCGGCTGACAAGCCAGATCGTGCTGTCCTCGGGCGCAGTTCCCGCCGCAAAAAGATTCAGAGGTCGCGCCAATCGAACGGCACTTCCGACCTAAGCCATTGAAAATGAATGGTGCCCAGGGGCGGAATCGAACCACCGACACGCGGATTTTCAGTCCGCTGCTCTACCAACTGAGCTACCTGGGCTGAGCCGGCCGGAGAACGGCGGCATGGCCGTCCCGCGAAGCGTCGGCGGTTATATTGAACCGGCCGCCGGGTGTCCAGTTGGCTTGCGTTGCATCAACGATCACCCACGAACTGGGGGGCAGCGGCAATGCCCGCCCCGGCTCACCGCGTGCCGGCCAACACCGCGTCCGCCCACTCGACCAGTCGGTCGGCGAGTTCGCCGCGCACGTCCGCCTCGCTGCGGCCGGTGCGCGCCGGCACGCGGAACGAATGGTCGCCACCCTCGATCAGACAAAGGCGGGCGCGCGCCCCCAGCTTCTTGACCAACGGCTCCAGCAAGGCCAGATCGGCAAACTGATCGCGGGTGCCCTGCAGGAACAGCATCGGCAGGTTGACCGCGAAGAGGTGATCGCCGCGCTTGTCGTCGGCCTTGCCGGGCGCATGCAGCGGAAAGCCGAGGAAGGCGATGCCGTGAACGCCGGTGAGGGGCTCCGCCGCCGCAGCCGCTGAGGTCATGCGGCCACCGAACGATTTGCCGCCGGCGAAGAGCGGCAGATGCGGCCGCAGCCGCGCGGCCGTGGCGACGGCGGCGCGCACCGTCGCCTGAGCGACGCCGGGCGGGTCGGGCCTGCGGCTCTTCTTTTCCATGTAGGGGAACTGATAGCGCAGGGTGGCGAGGCCGCGCGCGGCGAGCCCGGCCGCCATGGCCGCCATGAACGGGTGCGCCATGCCGGCGCCGGCGCCGTGGGCGAGCACGTAGAGGGCGCGAGCGTTTGGCGGGACGGCCAACAGCCCCGACACCCGGCCGTGACCGCGTACCTCGAAGGCGACCGGCTTCGCCTCAGTCGTCATCGTCGGTCTTGCCGCGCTTGTCGGATTCGGCGGCGGCAATGACGTAGCCATCGGTGAGCCAGCGATTGAGGTCGATGTCGGCGCAACGCCGCGAGCAGAACGGGTGGTGGGCGCGACTGGCATCCTTGCCGCAGACCGGGCATTTGCGCGGCGGCTGCAGCCGAACCACCTCGCCGCTCGGTTTCGCTCGCGCGCGACTGTCCTCGGACGCCATCGTCCTAGCCGGAACTGAGCCAGTTGAAATGGACCGGATAGCCCTCGCCGGCGAGCAGCGTCAGCGTCTCATACAGCGGCAGCCCGACGACCGCCGAGTAAGACCCGATCAGCTTGACCACGAAGCCGCCGGCAATCCCCTGGATGGCGTAGCTGCCCGCCTTGCCCCGCCATTCGCCCGAGGCGAGGTAGGATTCGATGTCCTCGCGCGACAGTCGTTTGAAGCGGACGCGGGTCTCGATCAGACGGCGGCGCACGTGACCCTTGCCCGTCGCCAGGCAAAGCGCGGTGTACACCCGGTGCGAGCGGCCCGACAGTTGCCGCAGGCAGCTTGCCGCCTCGTCGATCTGCTCGGCCTTGGGCAGGATGCGCCGGCCGACGCTGACGACAGTGTCGGCGGCGAGGACGAGCGCGTCGGCAAGGTCCGGCTCGCTTTTCAGCGTCGTCAGCGCCGCTTCCGTCTTCTCGCGCGCCAGCCGCCGAGCGAGATTGCGCGGCGTCTCCTTCCTGCGCGGCGTCTCGTCGACCGTGACCGGCATCAACCGGTCGGGTTCGATGCCGACTTGGGCAAGCAGCGCCAGCCGGCGCGGCGAGCCCGATGCAAGAACCAGCTTGACGCGTCCAGCCATGGCTTGTGTTCGTAGGGGGCGCGGCCGTCGCCGCGGCTCACTTGAAGCGATAGGTGACGCGGCCCTTGGTGAGGTCGTAGGGCGTCATTTCGACGAGCACCTTGTCGCCGGCCAGTACCCGGATGCGGTTCTTGCGCATGCGGCCGGCGGTGTGGGCGATGATCTCATGGTCGTTCTCGAGCTTCACGCGAAAGGTCGCATTGGGCAGCAGTTCGGTAACGACACCGGGCAGTTCGATGATTTCTTCCTTGGCCATTGAGTCCCTTCAACCAACCGGTCGACGGCGGCGCGGACGGTAGCGGATTATGCCCGGAAATGGAACCGAATCTCAGCCCTTCCAGTGCAGCGCCGCGACCAGTGTGAACAGGCGGCGCGCCGTCGCCATGTCGACGATGATCTTGTTGCCAAGACGCTGGCGCAGGATCTCGGCGCCCTCGTTGTGGAGGCCGCGGCGGCCGGCATCGATTGCCTCGATGCGGGCGCGGCTGGCGCTGCCCACGGCGGCGTAGTAGGCGTCGCAGACGATGAAATAATCCTTGATCACCCGCCGCAACGGCGTCAGCGACATGATGTGCCGGACCGGCCGGCCGCCGTCCGCGTCGCCGACCTCCAGCACCAGCTTGCGGTCCACCAGCGAAAGGCGGAGCCGAAAGCGATCGCCGGAGCGGCCGATCGGCGCGAACACGTTGTCGGCGATCAGGTCGCGGATCGCGATCGCCCGCTCGTCATCGATGAAGGAGCGTCGCGACGCGATCGATTGCGGGTCGATCTCGACGGCAACCAGTCGGCCGCGCGGCTGGGTCGCCTCACCCTTGCTCAACGTCCCTCCGGGCGGTTGAGCCTGATCGATACCGACCGGCCATGGGCCGCAAGACCTTCACTTGTGGCCAGAGTGATGGCCGGCCCGGCGAGGCGGGCGAGTTGGTCGGGCCCGAGCTTGAGCAGCGAGGTGCGCTTCAGAAAGTCGAGCACCGACAGGCCGGAAGAAAAGCGCGCCGAGCGTGCGGTCGGCAGGACATGGTTGGAGCCGGCGACGTAGTCGCCGATCACCTCGGGCGTATAGCGGCCGAGAAAGACGGCACCGGCGTTCCTCAGCCGGACGAGCAGGGCCTCCGGCTCGGCGACGGCGAGCTCGATGTGCTCGGGCGCGATGCGGTTGGCGACGTCCATAGCGGCGCCGAGCGAACCGACGGTGATGATGGCGCCGTGGTCGCGCCAGCTCGCCCGCGCAATCTCGGCTCGCGGCAGGGTCGCCAGCTGGCGTTCGACCGCCTCGCCGACACGGTCGGCGAGCTCGGCCGAGATTGTCACCAGAATCGCCTGGGCGGCAGCGTCGTGCTCGGCCTGGGCGAGCAAATCGGCGGCGATCCAGTCCGCGTCGTTGTCGGCGTCGGCGACCACCAGCACCTCCGACGGACCGGCGATCATGTCGATGCCGACCGTGCCGAACACCTGGCGCTTCGCCGCCGCCACGTAAGCGTTGCCCGGTCCGACGATCTTGGCCACGGGGCGGATGGTCTGCGTGCCGTAGGCGAGGGCGGCGATCGCCTGGGCGCCGCCGACCCGATAGATTTCGTCGACCCCGGCGAGCCTGGCCGCAACCAGCACCAGCGGATTGATCTGGCCGCCCGGCGTCGGTGTCACCATGACGATGCGCTCGACGCCGGCGACTTTCGCCGGCACGGCGTTCATCAACACCGAGGAGGGATAGGCGGCGGTTCCGCCCGGCACGTAGAGGCCGACCGCCTCGATGGCGGTCCATCGCGTGCCGAGCTCGACACCGAGCGCGTCGGTGTAGCGATCGTCGGCGGGCAACTGGCGACGATGATGGGCGGCGATGCGGTCGCGGGCGAGCACGAGGGCGGCGTGTTGCTGCGAGGGGACGGCCGCTTCCGCTGTGGCAACCTCTTGCGGCCTGATCGCCAGCCGGTCGGCGGCAAGCGACAGACGATCGTATTGCTCGGTGTAGCGCAGCAGCGCCTCGTCGCCGCGCGTCCTGACGTCGTCGACGATGCCGCCCACGCTGGCGGCGACGTCCTCGGCGGTCTCGCGCTTGGCGGCGACCAGCGCCTGCAGGCGCGCCTCGAAGTCGGCGTCGGTGTGAGCAAACCTGACGGCCACGCGCCGCCTCCCGGTTGACGGCGCCGCTCGGCTCAGGCGCCGGGTTTGACCTCGCCCTCGGCAAGATCGTGACTGGGCCTGGCGTTGGTCACCCACGACTTGCCAAGGTCGGCGAGACGGGCCTCGATCACCTCGACGGCGAGCCGAACGGCGCCGCCGCCGGCGAAGTAGAGGGTCACGTATCCGGCCGGCGGATCGGTTGCATTGAAATCGACGGCGAGCAGTTCGAGCACCTCGTCACGACGGCTGCGGTCGATGTGACTGGTGCGCGCCGACAGCACCCGATCGAGGATCAGTACCGAACGTCGGCGCTCGCAGTCGCGGCGGCTGCCATCCGCCGCCTTCTCCCAGACGAAACGGTTCATGGCGACGGCAAAGCGGCGTTCCTTGGGCAGGTAGACCATGTCGCCGACCTTGAGGACCGCGTCCTGGACGTGGGCCGACACGACGGCGAGGTCTTCCTCGTCGATCGCCGCCAGTCGCAGTGCGTCACCAGCCTTGCTCATGCCGCCACAGGTAATGCCCGGGTACGGTCTGTGCAACTCCCGGCGGCCGCCGGGTTCACCCGCTCAGACGTTCGATTGCCGCACCGCAGCCGCCGAGCTTTTCCTCGATCCGCTCGAACCCGCGGTCGAGATGGTAGACGCGGTTGACGATTGTCTCGCCGACCGCGGCAAGGCCGGCAATGACCAGCGAAACCGACGCGCGCAGATCGGTTGCCATCACCTGGGCGCCCTTCAGCTGGCCGACGCCGGTGACGGTCGCCACCTGCCCGTCGAGATGGATGTCGGCGCCGAGACGGGCAAGTTCCTGGACGTGCATGAAGCGGTTTTCGAAGATGGTTTCACGGATGCGGGAGACACCGTCGGCACGGCTGACTAGTGCCATCAACTGTGCCTGGAGATCGGTCGGGAAGCCGGGGAAAGGCTCGGTGGTCACCTCGACCGGGGCAAGGCCGTTGCCGTTCCGCCTCACCCGGATGCCGGAATTGGTGGCCGTCACCTCGGCGCCGATTTGGCTCAGCACCGCCAGCGGTTTCTCCACAATCGCGGGGCTGGCGCCTTCGAGGAACACGTCGCCGCCGGTCATCGTCGCCGCCATGGCGTAGGTGCCGGTCTCGATGCGGTCGGGCATCACCCAATGGCGCGCGGCACCCAGCCGCGCCACCCCCTCGATTTGGACGGTGGCGGTGCCGGCACCGGCAATGCGCGCGCCCATCTTGGCGAGGCACTGGGCAAGGTCGACGATCTCGGGTTCGCGCGCGGCGTTCTCGATGACGGTTTCACCCTTGGCGAGGGCCGCCGCCATCATGGTGACGTGGGTCGCGCCGACGCTGACCTTGGGAAAGACGACGCGAGCGCCGGTCAGCCCTTTCGCCGCGCGCGCCACGACGTAACCGGCCTCGATTTCGATGTCGGCACCGAGCGCTCTCAGCGCTTCAATCAGCAGATCGACCGGCCGTGTGCCGATCGAGCAGCCGCCGGGCAGCGATACCCGTGCCTCGCCCATGCGCGCGAGCAGCGGCCCGACAACCCAGAAACTCGCCCGCATCTTGGAGACCATCTCGTAGGGGGCGGTTGTGTCGACGATCGCGCCGGCGGTGAGCTGCAGGGTCTCGCCGTGCATGCCGTGCTGGCCGGCACGCTTGCCCAGCACCATGCAGTCGACGCCGTGGTTGCCGAGGATACGCTTGAGCATGGCTACGTCGGCGAGCCGCGGCACGTTGTCGAGGGTCAGCGTCTCCTCGCTCAGCAGGCTCGCTATCATGAGCGGCAACGCCGCGTTCTTGGCGCCGGAGATGGCGATGGTGCCGTTGAGCGGATTGCCACCGACGATGCGGATCCGGTCCATGAAGTCGCCCTTTCCGAGGTCAGGCCGAATGCACGCCACCTGCGGCGTCGGCTGCCGGTCTATCCGACGATTGGGGCCCGCACAAGGACGCCGGGGGGCAATTTCAGGGGCGTCCGCGCCTCACCTTTTCGCCCGGGGCAGGCAACGCGCTTTCGGTCCGTACCGCCTGCTTGCGCCGCTTGAGATTGGCACGCAGGGCCTCGGCCAGCCGCTTCTCGCGCGCGGCAAGCGCGGCAGCCTTTTTTGAATGCCTGCCTTGTTCCTTCATCGGCGCGTTCGCTCTACACGGGCGCGACGATACGACCCGCTGGCGGCAAATGAAATCCCCTGCGCTTCGGGCGCCTTTGTCGCTTGAAGGGGTCTCGCCGCTGTGGCAGTTAGGCCGCCGTGCCCGCAATCGCGCGCTGCCGTAGCTCAGTGGTAGAGCACCCCCTTGGTAAGGGGGAGGTCGACAGTTCAATCCTGTCCGGCAGCACCACGGCCCCTTGAGAAATCCAAAAGGGATAGATAGGCCAAGCGCTTACGAGCGCCCCGGTGTCATACGGGGCTCACACAATGCGCGGCCTTGGCTGGCTTTCAGAACGCGAACACGTACACCGGAAAGTCGTCCGAAACCACCTCGTGCTCGTGCCCCTGCTCGCTGCTGGTACCGTAGCCGATGAAGGTGCTCTCGATGGATCGGGCGTCGGCGAGTGAGGCGGCTTGCCATTGCTGCCAGCGAGAGACATCCTGTTTGTGGACATCCCTCATCGATTTCTTCAGCCTCATCGGATCGTTGGTGAGCCCGATCTTCCATGCGTTGAAGTTCTCGCCGACCAGCGCATAGAGTTCGGTCTCGATGGTCGATTTGTCCGTCATGCCGCATTTTCTCCCGTGTGGACGGTGTCCTTTCGTCGTCCGCGCTTGGCCGGTTCCATTATCTATCAAAGGCGACGAACACGCACGGCCATGCCCGGCACCGTGAATCGGGCACCGACATTTGCGTCACGGCCTCGGGCACCTGCCCGACGAGGGCGGCTCGAGGCGCCCCACGTGAGTTCGTCCACTTGTATAAAAGCCCCTTGACCCGCACGACGCTCTCACACATGACCGCCCGAAACGATTCGAAAAATGCTTTATATTCAATGAGTTGGGGCGAGGTTTCGACAGATCCTGTCTGGCAGCAGCACGCTGCCCGAGAGCCTTGGCCGCGCCCCCGGCGCGAGATGGAAGGTCCGAGTGTGGCGCAGTGTCACGGCGCGCCGGGGTTTGATCTCGGTCTAGGTGGAGGCCGACCTTGTCGTGTACACAGGCCGCGGGTGCGTGGATTCGCTCCGGTGAGCGTCGACGGCAACGCCGCGCCACCGCCGAGGGGCCGGTGGACTCGGACCGCCGGCCTAGCTAGTTTGGGTGAATTCTAGGGGAACAGGCCGCTCAATGGATTACCAGTCGATTTTCGCCGAGGCGATCACGGCGCTTCATGCCGAGAGGCGCTATCGGGTGTTCGCCGACTTGCAGCGCATTGCCGGCCGTTTCCCCTACGCGGTTTGCCACACCGACAACGGCGAGCGCGAGATCGTGGTGTGGTGTTCCAACGATTATCTTGGCATGGGCCAGAACGAAGCCGTGCTTGCTGCCATGAACGAGGCTGCGCGCACGATGGGTGTCGGCGCGGGCGGCACGCGCAACATTTCCGGCACCAACCACCCGCTGGTCATGCTCGAGGCCGAACTGGCCGACCTCCACGGCAAGGAGGCGGCGCTGGTCTTCACTTCGGGGTTCATCTCCAACGAGGCCACGATCTCGACCATCGCCAAACTCCTGCCGGACTGCATCATATTCTCCGACGAGTTCAACCACGCTTCGATGATCGAGGGCATGCGCCGGTCCGGGGCGCAAAAGATCATCTTCCGCCACAACGATCTCGCCCACCTGGAGACATTGCTTCAATCGGCCTCGCCGAGCCGGGCCAAACTGATCGCCTTTGAGTCGGTCTATTCGATGGACGGGGATATCGCTCCGATCGCGGCGATTGCCGATCTTGCCGACAAATACGGCGCGATGACCTACCTCGACGAGGTTCACGCGGTGGGCATGTACGGGCCGCGCGGCGGCGGCATCGCCGAGCGCGAGGGCGTCATGGACCGCATCCATGTGATCGAGGGGACGCTGGCCAAGGCCTTTGGCGCGCTCGGCGGCTACGTTGCCTCGAGCCAGGCCATCGTCGATGCGGTCCGCTCCTACGCGCCGGGGTTCATCTTCACCACCGCCCTGCCTCCGGCGATTGCGGCGGCAGCGCTGACTGCGATCCGCCACCTCAAGGCGTCCTCGTCGGAGCGCGCCGACCAGCAAGCCAGCGTTGCCCGCACTAAGGCGGCTCTCGTCGCCGCCGGCCTGCCGCTGATGCCGGGTGAGACCCATATCGTGCCGCTGCTCGTCGGTGACGCCGATCTCTGCAAGCGGGCGAGCGATCTTCTCCTTGCTGAGCACGGCATTTACATCCAGCCGATCAACTACCCGACGGTGCCGCGCGGTCTGGAGCGCCTGCGCATCACGCCGACGCCCTTCCACGACGCAAGGCTGATTGACCACCTGGTTGCCGCCCTGTCCGATGTCTGGCGGCAGCTCGGTCTCCCGCGCTCGGTCGACGCCGGGGAAGCGGAGCAGGCGGCCACCGCCGCCGGCGGCTCGCGCCTGGTTTTCCCGCCGGCCGGCGGCTGATCGGACCGCCTTCGGGTTCGGCCGCGCGGCCGCCGTCGTCCCCCCTGATTCGTCCTAGCGCTTGGCCAACAGGTCGCGGATTTCGCCGAGCAGCACCTCCTCGCGCGTCGGCTCCGGCGGCGAAGCGGGAGCGGGCGGCGGCTGGCGCTTCAGCCGGTTCATTGCCTTGATCACGAAGAACAGCACCCACGCGACGATCAGGAAGTTGATCGCGAGGGTGATAAAATGGCCGTAAGCGAGGGTGGCGCCGGCCTCGCGCGCCTGGTCGAGGGTCGCCTGCGGCGCCCCGCGCATTTGAAGGTACATCTGCGAAAAATCGATGCCGCCTGTGATCAGCCCGATGATCGGCATGAGCAGGTCATTGACGATGGACTGAACCAGCCCGCCGAAAGCGGCGCCAATAATGACGCCGACGGCGAGGTCGACCATGTTGCCTTTGAGTGCAAACTCGCGAAATTCTTTGAGCATCGATCGGCTCCCCCGTGCGACCCATGAACCAGACCGAAAACACGGTCGAGTGCACGTTCATATCCCCCCGCCGGTGCACGGACAATCCGACGAACGGCCGATCCCCAATTCTGCGCGTGATTGTGTAACACTGCTGACGTATTCCATGCCGCCGACCGGGGACCACGCTTCGCGTTTGCCATGGTTGAGAGGTTCGTCAGCGACGCCAACTTGGCCGCCTGGTGGTCCGCCACCGCGCGCCTCGCCGCCGGTGTCTGTATCGGTCTGGCCGCATTCGCGGGCCTGGTATTGATCTTTGCACCGGCGCTTGATCACGGCCGCTTCATCGGCCTGCCTTTCGGCTATTTTCTGATTGCGCTGGCGACGCCGACGGTGCTGGCGGTGGCGATCTTCTGGTTCGCCGATCGGCAGCGCGGCCTCGACCACCGCTACGACGTGATCGAAGACTGAAAGATGGCCCGGCCATGACGGCAAGCGATGCCAGTGGCACCTTCCGCGCGGTGGCGACGCTGTTCGCCGTCGCCTTCGCCGCCGGAGTGGGGGTCCTGTTCCTGCTGGGTCAGTTCGGCCTGACCGACTCCGCGCTTGGCACGATCTTCGTGACGGTTTCGCTGCTCACCGTTGTCGTCGCCGGGATCGGCAGCCGCACCATGCATACCGTGGCATTCTACCTCGCCGGACGGAACGTGCCCCCGGTCGCCAACGGCATGGCAACCGCCGCAGCCTTCATGTCGGCGGGTGTGTACCTCGGCCTCGCCGGCGCCTTCTTCACCGACGAGCCGGCAGCCACGACATTCACCCTCGGCCTGTCGTTCGGGTTCGTGGCGCTGGCGGTTCTGTTCGCCCCTTATTTCCGCAAGTCCGGTGCCTACGGTGTCGCCGATTTCCTGGCGATCCGGTTTGGCGGCAAGGCGGTGCGTCTGGTTGCCGTTGTCGTCGTCGCGCTCTGTCTGATCCCGGCGCTCGCCGCCGCGCTCGCCGCCGCCGCCCTCGTCGCCACCGCGCTGTTGGCGATTTCACCTGCCGAGGCCCTGACCATCGCCGTGGTCGTCGTCCTTTTTGCGACGGTTCTCGGCGGCATGCAGGCAGTCACGCTGGCCGGCGTCATCCAGTGGATCGTCATGGCGCTCGCGTTCGTGGTGCCGGTGGCGATCGTCTCCGCGCAGGCCTTCTCGCTGCCCGTCCCCGAGCTTGTCTTCGGTCAGGCGCGCGAGCAGGCGGCAGCGTTGGTTGCCGCCGTCGGCCATGACCTGGCCGCGCTGGCCGGCCACTTCCTGCTGCTTGCCCCGACCACCGGGTTGGGCCGCTTCGCCACGTTGGTGTCGCTGGCCGCGGGCGTGTCGGCGCTCCCCCATCTCCTGGTCCGTAGCGCCACCGTCAGCGACGTCGATTCGGCTCGTTGGTCCGCCGGCTGGTCGCTGCTCGCCGTGCTGGTGGTGGCCCTGACCGCTCCGGCCTACGCCGCACTGGCCAGGCTCGCCATTTTCAACGACGTCGTCGGGACGACGGCGGCGACGCTGCCAAACTGGGTGTTCGCCTTCGCAAAGCTAGGTCTGGTGAGGGCTTGCGGCGTCGACGCGGTGTCGATCACCGCCGTCAACGCCGCCTGTCACGGCAGCCTCACCGTCGGCGCGGGCGATTTCGCCGTCAGCGGCGACGCGATTGTGCTCGCCCTGCCCAGGATGTTCGGGCTGTCCTACGTGATGAGCGCGCTGGTGGCGGTCGGCGCCCTGGCCGCCGTGCTTGCCGCCGCCAACGCCATCGCGCTTGCCGTCGCCTTCGCCCTCGGCCACGATCTTTACGCCCGCCTGCTTGCCGTCAGAGCCTCGAGCGGCCGTCATCTCGCCGTCACCCGGCTGCTCATCGTCGTGGTCGTTCTCGCCGCCGCCTGGCTGGCGGCCGAGCGCGCCGACGACGCCTACGCGCTCGCCCTCGGCACCATTTCGCTGTCGGCCGGCGGCCTTTTTCCGGCATTGGTGGCGGCGGTGTGGTGGCGGCGGGCGAACGCCACCGGCGCCGTCGCCGGCATGATCACCGGCTTCCTCGCCACCGCCGCCGTCGTCGCCGCCTGCCGCTACCCCGGCCTTGCCGTGCCCGGCTGGTTGGCGCCGCGCCAATGGGGGCTGTCGGAGCTCTCGGCCGGGATCGTCGGCCTGCCGCTCGGCCTAATCGTCATCGTCGTGGTCAGCCTCGTCACCGCGCCGCCGACGAAGGAGCGTCTGCGCATGCTCTACGTGATCCGGCGCCCGGGCGGCCGCCCGCTTGTCCAGGGAGGTGAAAGTTGACGATGACTGAGCCGCGCCGCAGCTTGTTTCCGCCGATCGAGCCGTTCGCCACCCATCGTCTCAAGGTGTCGGCGCTGCACGAGCTCCACGTCGCCGAATACGGCAACCGCGACGGCAAGCCGGTGCTGGTCGTCCACGGCGGCCCCGGCGCCGGCATCAGCCCGACCATGTCGCGCTACCACGATCCCGCCGCCTACCGCATGGTGCTGTTCGATCAGCGCGGCTGCGGGCGCTCCACCCCGTACGCCTCGCTCGAGGACAACACCACCTGGCACCTGGTCGCCGACATGGAGACCATCCGCACCCATCTGGCGATCGACCGCTGGCAGCTCTTCGGCGGCTCGTGGGGTTCCTGCCTGTCGCTCGCCTACGCCGAGACGCACCCGGAGCGGGTGAGCGAACTGATCGTGCGCGGCATCTTCACGCTCAGGCGCTGGGAGCTCGAATGGTTCTATCAGCAGGGCGCCTCGCGCATCCTGCCGGAGGCCTTCGCCGAGTACCTGCAGCCGATACCGGAGGCCGAGCGCGGCGACATGATCGCCGCATACCATCGCCGGCTGATCGGCGACGACAAGGAAGCCATGCTCGCCTGCGCCCGCGCCTGGGCGATGTGGGAGGGGGCGTCGCTGTCACTGCTGCCCGACCCGGGGCGCGTCGCCGCCTTCGGCGAGCCGCGCTACGCCGTCGCCTTCGCCCGCATCGAGGCGCACTATTTCCAGAACCGCGGCTTCTTCGAGTTCGACGGCCAGCTCATCGCCAACGCCGGCCGTCTCGCCGAGGTCCCCGGAACCATCGTCCACGGCCGCTACGACCTGTGCACGCCGGTCGCCATCGCTGTCGACCTCGCCCGCGCCTGGCCGCGGGCACAGTTGCGCATCGTTGCCGACAGCGGCCACGCCATGACCGAGCCCGGCATCGTCGACGAGCTGGTCAGGGCAACGGAGGCCTACAGGCCGCGCCCGGCCTGAGGCGGTTCAGATGGGGTCGGGCGCCTCGTGCTTCAGCGCACGCACCATGTCGAAGAAGCGCTGCATGACCCGCTCGGCGAAATTGAGCTGCTCGTCGCTCTGGCTCTCGGGCGCGGTGGCGGATTTTTCGGGCCGCGCCGGCATGGCGTCGAGGCGGGTGGCGAGCCCGTCGAGACGGGCGGAGAGGGCGTCGACGGCAGCGGAGAGGCGGGCGACCTCGCCGGCGAGCCGGTCGACCTTCTGGGCGAGGCCGGACTCGGAGCCGGCGAGCGGCGCGCACTTCCATACGCCGTCGTGCTTGGCGCAATGGGAGAGGGACCCGGTCTCGGTGTCGAGGCGGGTGAAGCCTTCGTCGTTGGGGGTGATCTGGTAGCGGCCCGACGCAGAGCCGGTTTCCTGCGCCAGCGCCGGCGTCAACAGGAGAAGGCCGGCGACGGCGATCGGTAGTGCACGCATGGCTGCGCCCTCATTAACCAGAACACGGGGCGGCCTCCGCCGCAGCTATAGCACAGCCGGGCGCGAGATGCTTGCCGGGGGTAGTGCGTGCGACCCCGGACAACTATCGGCTATCGGCCGGCCGCTTGCCTCGGCAGTGTCACTGCACGAAGCCGCGTGCCCGCTCAGCCAAGCGAGCGTAAACGGCCGAGGCTTGCTCGACCAACACCGGGTCGCCTGCGATTTCCGGCTTCGCGGTGCTCGCCTGGAACCGCTCTCCCTCATGCGGTGAAGCGGAAATGCCGGCAAGTTCGGCGAGTCGGTCCCACACGCGCGGGTTCTCGCAAAGCTCCTCGTAGCAGACAAACACCGCGCCGTCCGCCGTGGCCCCCTCGAGCCAACCGTAGGTTTCGCACCAAACCTCCAGCCAATAGTCGATTGTGTCGATGGCGCGCGCCGACGGAACGAACGAACCGTCGTCGTGGAATCGGAATGGCCGATGGGTCAGGCCGAACTCGTGATGGGCGAGCCACGTCATATAGGAGGTGATGAATCCGTCCTCGGCCTGCAGGCGCGAAAAACGGCGGTGCTGTCGCAACAGCGAAGCAGCGTGGTCCAGCGGGCGGCGGAACGGGATAAGTATCAGCGCGTTCGCAAACGCCTGACGAATGCCGGCAAGCCGCCATCGAAGGCGAAGATCAACGAGGCATCGGGCAGAAATGCCGCGCCGTGGACGAATTTCCGGTACTTCGACTGCGGCTTGATGCCCTTGATCCCGCTCTCAGTGAGGATCCAGCGCCTCTCGACCCGCAATTGCGGCGATATGAGCAGCGCCGCATTCTCGATCTGGCCGTCCAGCGTGAATGCGCCCAAGAGCAACCGCCACCCCTTTGCGGCGGCGGGCGAGGCGTGGACGAGCAGGCCCTGGATATTTATGCCGGCGGCCGCAGAAATCGGTTGGAATCCGGACAGGTCGGTGATCTCCCGCGGCACGCGGTTGACCACGTCTTTGTAGTCTCCTGTTGCTTGCTCAACCAGTTGCTGGAAGACGGTGTAGGTGGTGGTCGGGAACGACGCGACCCCGACTGCCCACTGACCCAGAACGCTATTGCCAGCGCCCTCTTCAACAGTGGATTTCACAGTCCAGCCAAACGCGACGGTGACAAGGCTGCCGAGGAGTAGGCAAAACAGAAACAGCCACAGCGGAACCGGACGGTTCACAGTCGTTCCTTCATGGTCGTGGCAGTCGTGGCGACGGCGACCCGTCGCTGTTCAGGTTCGCTCGGCAGGGTCAATCTGGCATTCAATGTGACTAATCAACTTTCCCTATAAGAGAGTTAATCCCTTGTGTTGTTGGCCGGGATTTCTTCACAGGGCAAAGGCAAGAAGTTGCACGTGGTGCACCATTTCGCGCACGAGCAGCGACAGGTCGCCGGCTGAATTTCCGGTGCAACCATCCGGCAAGACGTTTCCCGAGTGGACGACCGCCGCGTCATGGGCGAGATTCTGTGGGTGTTGAATACCGGCGCCATGAGCGAGACACTGCTGCGGAAA
>Ga0307436_1000369_pt1 | contig 20911 bp, 24 predicted proteins | sample SalMarWE160440MG_FD_202513 | JGI IMG/M metagenome (GOLD analysis project Ga0307436, IMG submission 202513) | Salt marsh sediment microbial communities from the Plum Island Ecosystem LTER, Massachusetts, United States - WE1604-40 | ecosystem: Environmental > Aquatic > Marine > Intertidal zone >...
CTCACCCTGTGGCTCCACGACGCCACCTTCATCAAGATGAAGCCGACCATCATCTACGTGCTGTTCGCCGGCGTGCTGCTCGGCGGCCTCGCCTTCGGCAAGTCGTTCCTCGGCTATGTGCTCGACGCCGTTTTCCGCCTGAGCGACGAGGGCTGGCGCATCCTGACGCTGCGCTGGGCGCTGTTCTTCCTCGCCCTAGCCGTCGTCAACGAGATCGTCTGGCGTTCGCTGTCGACCAACGCCTGGGTCGCCTTCAAGGTGTTCGCCGTCCTGCCGATCACCTTCGTCTTCGCCCTCATCCAGATGCCGTTGATCAACCGCCATTCGCTTCCCGAAGAGGACGAAGCCGAGCGCCGATGAACGCCGCTCTCGCCCGCTTCGCGCAGCGACCGGGCAGCCTGATCCTCGCCAGCCTCGTCATCATCGCCGCCGGCGAGCTCACCAACCGGCTGATGGGCCACCCGTGGATCTGCACCTGCGGCACCGTCAAGCTGTGGCACGGCGTCACCTATTCGTCGGAAAACTCGCAGCACCTCACCGACTGGTACACCTTCTCCCACATCATCCACGGCATCCTGTTCTACGGCGCCCTGTGGCTGGTCGCCCGTCGCTGGCCCGTCGGCGCCCGCTTCCTGATCGCGCTGGCCGTCGAGGTCGGCTGGGAGGTGTTCGAGAACACGCCCTTCATCATCAACCGCTACCGCGCCGTCACCGTCTCGCTCGACTATTTCGGCGACAGCGTCATCAACTCCACGTTCGACGTTCTCGCCATGGTGGTCGGCTTCGTCATCGCCTGGCGGGTGCCGGTGTGGGTTAGCCTCGCCGTGATCGTCGCCCTCGAGGTGTTCGTCGGCTATTTCATCCGCGACAACCTCACCCTCAACATCATCATGCTGGTGTGGCCGATCGAGGCGATCAGGGTCTGGCAGGCGGGCGGGTGACCACGGCCGTCGCCGGCGTCACGACGGGCCCAGCGCCTTCTCGATCTCCGGCATCAGCTCGCCGGTGACCGCCTCGTCGCTCAGCGGCCCGATGAACTTGTAGCGGATGATGCCGTCGGCGCCGACCACGAAGGTCTCCGGCACGCCGTAGACCCCCCAGTCGATGCCGGTGCGTCCCTTCTCGTCGACGCCGATGGCGGCATACGGGTTGCCGAAATCGGCGAGGAAGCGGCGGGCGTTGTCGGGTCGATCCTTGTAGTCGATGCCGACCAGCCGGAAGCGGCGGTCGCCGGCGATCCGCCTGAGCACCGGCTGCTCGTCGCGGCACGGCACGCACCACGACGCGAACACGTTGACCAGGGTGACGTTGCCGTCGAGGTCGGCGCGCTTGAGGCCGGGCACGGCGGCGCCGGCGAGCGGCGGCAGATCGAAGGCCGGCGCCGGCTTGCCGATCAACGGCGAGGGGACCGTGCTCGGATCGACGCCCGAGTCCAGTTGCCTCAGGAAGATCGCCGCCAGCACCGCGAACAGAACGAGCGGCAGCAGGAAGATCGGCTTCAGCCGCCAACCGGCCGGTTTACGGTCGACCGCGGTCACCGGCGTCCGCCCGCCAGCGAGCGCCGGCGCACGCCGCGCGCCTCGAGGTCGGCGAGACGGCGGCGCAGCACCCGACCGTCGACGACGATCCAGCCGACCAGCCCCGCCAGCACCACCGCGGCGACCAGGTAGGCGGCGACGATGAAGCCGACGTGGCTGCTCATCCGCCCGCCTCCGCCCGGACGGCTTCGGCGCCGCCCGCCTCGCCGGTCGCCGCAACCGTGATCTCCAGCGTGCGCAGCCGACGCCGCAGGATCTCGTTGCGCATCGCCATCATCAGCAGCGAGGCGTAGAGCAGGGTCATCGCGCCCATCATCACGAAGAGCGGCCTCAGCATCGACGGATCGATGGTCGAGCCGCCGACGCGAAAGATGCTTTCGCCCTGGTGGAGGGTGTTCCACCAGTCGACCGAGAACTTGATGATCGGCAGGTTGATGGCGCCGACCAGCGCCAGCACCGCCGCCGCGCGGGCCGCGCGCCCGGGCTCGTCGACCGCCTGCCACACCGCGATCAGGGCGAGGTAGATGAGAAGCAGCACCAGTTCCGAGGTGAGGCGGGCGTCCCACACCCAGTAGGCACCCCACATCGGCTTGCCCCACAGCGAGCCGGTGACGAGGGCAAGGAAGGTGAACACGGCGCCGATCGGCGCGGCGCTCTTGGCGGTCACGTCGGCGAGCGGGTGGCGCCACACCAGCGTCCCCAGCGCCGCGACCGCCACCACCGCGTAGCCGAGCATCGACAGCCACGCCGACGGCACGTGGATGTACATGATCCTGACGGTCTCGCCCTGCTGGTAGTCGGGGGGCGAGGCGAAGAAGGACAGGTAGAGGCCGACCGCCATGAGAACGGCCGCGAGCCCCCAGGTCAGCGGCAGCAATCTGGCCGAATAGCTGAGGAACCGGGTCGGATTAGCGAGGTCGACGAGCGCCATGGGCCTGATGTAGCGGCTGGACCGGGCAACGGCAACGCGGCCCTTCGTCTAGTCCAGCCCGCCCCTGAGCGCCGCGGCGGCGGCGAGCGGGGCGACGACGGCGCTGATCAGCGTCAGCGCCACCAGGATGAGCAGCGGGTCGGTCACCGCCACCGGACCGCCGAGGGCGGTGGCGCTCACCCCGAAGATCAGCACCGGGATGGTGAACGGCAGCACCAGCACCGCCACCAGCAGGCCGCCGCGGCCGAGCGCGGTGATGAGGGCGGCGCCGATCGCCCCGATCAGCGTCAGCGCCGGCGTGCCGACGAGAAGCGTCGCGGTGGTGAGCGCCAGCGGCGCCGGGGGAACGCCGAGGAGGAGCCCCAGCACCGGCGTCGCCACCACCAGCGGCAGGCCGGTGGCGAGCCAGGCGCCGGCGCATTTGGCGAGCACGGTGAGCTCGAGCGGCAGGTCGGCGAGCACAAAAAGGTCGAGCGAGCCATCGTCGTGGTCGTCGCGGAACAGCCGGTCGAGCCCGAGCAGCGTCGCCAGCAGCGCGCCGATCCACAGCACCGCCGGCCCGATCCGCGCCAGCAGCCTGAGGTCGGGCCCGACCGCGAACGGCACCACCGTCACCACGGCGAGGAAGAACACCAGCCCGACGAAGGCGCCGCCGCCGTGGCGGAACGACAGCCGCGCCGTCTGCATCGCGATCAGGCCCATCGCCGCGATCATGCCGTCCTCAGCGCGAGGGTGGCGGTCGGCTTGACCGGCAGGTCGAGGTGGGTGGCGACGACCGCCATGCCGCCGGCGGCAAGGTGCGCGCCGATCAGATGGCCGAGGCGGGCCTCGCCGGCTGCGTCGAGCGCCGTCGCCGGCTCGTCGAGCAGCCACAGCGGCCGCTCGACGAGCAGCAGCCGGGCGAGGGCGGCGCGCCGGCGCTGGCCGGCGGAGAGCACCGCGACCGGCAGCTCGGCAAGCCGCTCGAGAGCAAGCGCGGCGAGCGCCGGTTCGACGTCGCCGCCGCCCCACAGCCTCGCCCAGAACTGCAGGTTGCGCCGCACCGTCTCCGACGGCTTCAGTCCGTCGCGATGGCCGACGTAGTGGAGGCGCGTGCCGATCTTTTCCTCGCCGACGGGAACGAGGCTCACCTCTCCCGCGCTCGGCGGGAGCAGGCCGGCGATCAGCCTGAGCAGGGTCGATTTGCCGGCGCCGTTGGGGCCGGTCACCGCCATCAGCTCGCCCGCCGTGACGGAGAAGCTCACCCCGGCGAACACCTGGCGGTTGCCGCGCACCGCCGCAAGCTCGCTGGCGCTCAGCCGAACGGAGACGGGCGCGGTGACGGCGGCGGGGCTGGTTTCTTGATCGTGTGGCATCGCTGACCCAGATTGACTATAAGCCGCCGACATCCGTCGTTGCCTGCCGCGCCGCGAGCACTGCTGCGCCGGCGTTTGCCCTCAAAGACCCGAGGAGTTGACGTGCCCCCGTCGCTCGACAGTTTCAAATCGCGCCGCACCCTGACCGTCGCCGGCAAGGACTATGACTACTACAGCCTGCCCGATGCCGAGAAGAACGGCCTTGCCGGCATCTCGCGCCTGCCCTTCTCGCTCAAGGTGCTGCTGGAGAACCTTCTGCGCCACGAGGACGGCCGCACCGTCACCGCCGACGACATCCGCGCCATGACCGGCTGGCTCGCCACCCGCGCCAGCGACCGCGAGATCGCCTTCCGTCCGGCGCGCGTGCTGATGCAGGATTTCACCGGCGTGCCGGCGGTGGTCGACCTCGCCGCCATGCGCGACGCCATGGCGACGCTCGGCGGCGAGCCGGCCCGCATCAATCCGCAGATTCCGGTCGACCTCGTCATCGACCACTCGGTCATGGTCGACTATTTCGGCCGCCCCGGCGTGTTCGAGAAGAACGTCGAGCGCGAGTATCAGCGCAACGCCGAGCGCTACACGTTCCTGCGCTGGGGCCAGTCCGCCTTCGACAATTTCCGCGTCGTGCCGCCGGGCACCGGCATCTGCCACCAGGTCAACCTCGAATACCTCGGCCAGACGGTATGGACGAGTGAGGAGGACGGCCGCACCTTCGCCTATCCGGACACCCTCGTCGGCACCGACAGCCATACCACCATGATCAACGGTCTCGCCGTGCTCGGCTGGGGGGTGGGTGGCATCGAGGCCGAGGCCGCCATGCTCGGCCAGCCGATCTCCATGCTGATCCCCGAGGTGGTCGGCTTCCGTCTCCGCGGTCGGCTGAGCGAGGGCGTCACCGCCACCGACCTGGTGCTGACGGTGACCCAGATGCTGCGCAAATTCGGCGTCGTCGGCAAGTTCGTCGAGTTCTACGGCGACGGCCTTTCCCGGCTGTCGATCGAGGATCAGGCGACCATCGCCAACATGTCGCCGGAGTTCGGCGCCACCTGCGGCTTCTTCCCCGTCGACGACGACACCCTTGCCTATCTCAAGGCGACCGGGCGCGCGGAGGAACGCATCGCCCTGGTCGAGGCCTACGCCCGCGCCCAGGGCATGTTCCGCACCAACGACACGCCCGATCCGGAATTCACCGCCACCCTGTCCCTCGACCTCGGCAGCGTGGAGCCCTCGCTCGCCGGCCCGAAACGGCCGCAGGACCGGGTCGCCCTTGCCCACGCCGACACCGCCTTCGAGGCGGCGCTTGCCGACTTCCGCGACATCAACGGCGGCGACCAGGCGTCCGACATGGACGAGGAAGGCGGCGGCTCGGTGCCCGAGCTCTACCGCAGCGCCAGGGTCGGCGACAAAAACTACAAGCTCACCGACGGCGACGTGGTCATCGCCGCCATCACCTCGTGCACCAACACGTCCAACCCGAGCGTGCTGATCGCGGCGGGGCTTCTCGCCCGCAACGCCCGCGCCCGGGGCCTCACCGTCAAGCCGTGGGTGAAGACCTCGCTCGCGCCCGGCTCGCAGGTGGTCACCGACTATCTCACCCGCGCCGGCCTGCAGGACCACCTCGACGCCCTCGGCTTCAATCTGGTCGGCTACGGCTGCACCACCTGCATCGGCAATTCCGGTCCGCTGCCCGAGGAGATTGCCGACGCCATCAACGCGCGCGACCTGATGGTGGCGTCGGTGCTGTCGGGCAACCGCAACTTCGAGGGCCGCGTCAATCCCGAGACGCGCGCCAACTACCTTGCCTCGCCGCCGCTGGTCGTCGCCTACGCGCTCGCCGGCTCCCTGCGCGTCAACCTCGTCAACGATCCGCTGGCCACCGGCTCCGACGGGACGCCGGTCTATCTCAAGGACATCTGGCCGTCGTCGCGCGAGATCGCCGATCTCATCCGTTCCACCATCAACCAGGAGATGTTCCGCAACCGTTACGCCGACGTCTTCAAGGGCGACGAGCGCTGGCGCGCCATCAAGGTCGCCGGCGGCCAGACCTACCGCTGGTCGGACACCTCGACCTATGTGCAGAACCCGCCCTATTTCGACGGCATCGCGATGGCGCCCGCGCCGGTCGCCGACATCGTCGGGGCGCGCATCCTCGGCCTGTTCCTCGATTCGATCACCACCGACCACATCTCGCCGGCCGGCGCCATCAAGCGCGACGGTCCCGCCGGCCAATACCTCGTCTCCCATCAGGTGCGGCCGGTCGAATTCAACTCCTACGGCTCGCGTCGCGGCAATCACCAGGTGATGATGCGCGGCACCTTCGCCAACATCCGCATCAGGAACCAGATGGTGCCGGGCGTCGAGGGCGGCGTCACCGTCCACCATCCCTCCGGCGACGAGCTGTCGATCTTCGAGGCGGCGATGCGCTATCGCGCCGACAAGGTGCCGCTGGTGGTCTTCGCCGGCAAGGAATACGGCACCGGCTCGTCGCGCGACTGGGCGGCCAAGGGCACCCGGCTGCTCGGCGTGCGCGCGGTGATCGCGGAGAGCTTCGAGCGCATCCACCGCTCCAACCTCGTCGGCATGGGCGTGCTGCCGCTGGTCTTCCAGCCCGGCACCACGTGGCAATCGCTGGAGCTCAACGGCGACGAGACGGTCACCATCCGCGGCCTCTCCGACGGCCTGCGGCCGCGGCAGCGGCTGGAGGCGGAGATCACCGCCGGCGACGGCAAGGTCAGGCGGCTGCCGCTCACCTGCCGCATCGACACCCTCGACGAGCTCGAATACTTCAACAACGGCGGCATTCTCCATTATGTGCTGCGCCGGCTCGCCGCGTGAGGACGGCGCCGCCGCCGCGGCCGTCTCACCCGAACGTGACTCGAAGTTGAGCGGTGGCCGCCATAGCTTCCCGCCTGACCGCGCCGGCGTTGGCCGTCGGCGCCGGGTTGCTGGATGTGCGCTAAGGATCGGCCGGTGATAGTGAAGCGTCTCGCCATCGCCGTTGTCGTCGGCGGCCTTGCCGTCGGCGGCTTCGCCGCCAATGCCGCCGCCGGCGACATCAACACGGTCTTGGAACTGTTCACCAGCGAGGGCTGCTCGTCGTGCCCGCCGGCCGACAAGCTGCTTGCCGACTACGCCGATCGCGACAACGTTCTGGCGCTGTCGTTCAACGTCGACTACTGGGACTACCTCGGCTGGAAGGACACCCTCGCCAGCCCCGACAACACCCAGCGCCAGCGCGACTATGCCCGCGCCCGCGGCGACGATCAGGTCTACACCCCGCAGGTGGTCGTCGACGGGCGCACCCACGTCGTCGGCTCCAGCCGCTCCCAGATCGACGCCGCCATCGCCGCCAACGCCGGCGCCCTTTCGGTGCCGATCAGGCTCGCCTCCACCGGCGACGCGATCACCGTCAACGTCGACGCGACCAGTAGCCCCGACCCGCCCGACGCCAACCTGTGGCTGGTGATGTACGACCGCGCCGTCACGGTCGCCATCGGCCGCGGCGAGAACCGCGGCCGCACGATCACCTACCACGACGTGGTGCGCAAGCTGAGGCCGATCGAGATGTGGAAGGGCGAGGCGCTGTCGGTCGATCTGCCCAAGAGCGAGGTGATCCAGGCCAACGTCGCCCGCTGCGCCGTCCTCCTGCAGACCGAGACCGCCGACGGGCTGCCCGGCCCGATACTCGGCGCCGCCACCATCGACATGGGCCGGTAGCCGGCTCAGCCCAGCGCGCGCTCGATCAGCCGGCCGACGCGGGTGGCGTGATCGGCGGCGTCGTCGGGCGCATCGCCGTCGAGGATCTTCGCCTCGCCGTACAGGATGACGGCCGCGTCCTCGAGCGCGTCTTTGGCGCCACCCGCCGTCGCCTTCGCCGCCAGCGCCTTGATCAGGGCGTGGCCCGGGTTGAGCTCGAGCACCGGCGCGGCGGCGCTCTTGATCTCGCCCGCCCGCGACAGGATCTTTTCGAGCTGGCGGTCGGGTGCGGTGTCCGGCGCCACCAGGCAGACCGCACTGGTCGCCAGCCGGGTCGACGTCCTGACCGCGCTCACCTTGTCGCCGAGCGTTTGTTTGAAGTGGGCGGCGAGGGTCGCCACCGCCGCGTCGGGCGCCGCTTCGTCCGCCTTGCCGTCTTCGCTGCCGGCGGGCGGTATCGCAGCAAGGTCCGCCGCTCCCTGCGTCACCGACTGGAACGGTTTACCGTCGAAGCCGAGGGCGGTACGCACCCAGAAGGCGTCGACCGGGTCGGCGAGCACCAGCACCTCGATGCCGCGGCTGGCGAAGCCCTCGAGCTGCGGACTGGCGAGGATCGCCGCCTCACTGTCGCCGAGCGCGTAATAGATCGCCTTTTGGTTGCGGCGGAAGCCGGCGACGACATCGGCGAGGCTGCGCCACGTCCCGCCGCCGGTGGTGGTCCTGAAGCGGGCGATCTTGTAGAGAGCGTCGCGTCGCTCGGCGTCCTCGTAGAGACCTTCCTTGAGCACCGCCCCGAACGCCTCCCACACCTTCTCGAAGGTCTCCTTGTCGTTGTCGGCGAGCTTGCCCAATTCGCTCAGCACCCGGCCGGTGACCGCCTTGCCGATTGCCGAAAGGATCGGGTTGGTCTGCAGCATCTCGCGCGAGATGTTGAGCGGCAGGTCTTCCGAGTCGATCACCCCGCGCACGAACCTCAGCCACGGCGGCAGGATGTCGGCGGCGTCGGTGATGAAGACGCGGCGCACGTAGAGCTTGATGCGGCCCTTGCGCGCCGGATCGAACAGGTCGAACGGTTTCAGCGAGGGGACGAACAGCAACACCGCGTATTCGTGGCGGCCCTCGGCACGGTAATGGATGGTGAGCGCCGGCTCGTCGAACTGGCCGGAGACGTGGCCGTAGAACTCGGCGTACTCCTCCTTGCTCGCCGCCGATTTCGGCTTGCGCCACACCGCGCTGCCGTCGGCAAGCGTCTTCTCCGCCTGGCCGTCGCCGAGCTTGAGCACGATCGGCACCGGCACGTGCGAGGAATAGGCCGCCACCACCCGCTCGATGGTCGCTTGTTCGGCGTAGGTCCTGGCGTCGTCGCTGAGGGTGAGCACCACGCGGGTGCCGCGCCGAGGCGCCTCGGCGAGGGTTGTCGGCGCGACCGTGTAGCTGCCCGCCCCGTCTGAGCGCCAGCGCCACGCCTCCTCGCTTCCCGCCCGCCGCGAGATCACCTCGACCGCGCGCGCCACCATGAAGGCGGAGTAGAAGCCGACTCCGAACTGGCCGATCAGCTGGTTGTCGGCACCGTCCTCGCCGAGGCTCTCGAGGAAGGCGCGGGTGCCGGAACGAGCAATGGTACCGAGATTGTCGACCAGCTCGTCGCGCCCCATGCCGACGCCGTTGTCCTCGACCGACAGGAGGCCGGCCGCCTTGTCGGCGGCGAGCACGATGCGGAACGGCTCGTCGCCCGCCGCAAGCTCCGGGTCGGTGAGCGCCAGCGTGCGCAGCCGCTCACAGGCGTCGGCACCGTTGGAGATGAGCTCGCGCAGGAAGACGTCGCGGTTCGAATAGACCGCGTGCACCATGAGATGGAGGAGGCGCGCGACCTCCGCCTCGAACGCCCGGGTTTCGCCCTGCTTTGCCGCCGCCTCAGCCATCGACGGGATCCGTTGCCCTCGCTCGAATCGGCCTTTCATATCGTCGCCGGCGGCGAGCGATGCAAGCCCCGCGCGCGCATTGGGCACGGGCCGAAAAACGCTTGGCCGGCGCGAGCGCCGGCCAAGGTGCTACCTCCGAGGATTGGGACGAGCACGCTACGCTACTGAACAGTGGTTCGGTCCGACGAGAAAGCCCCGGGGGGCTGGGGGGCTGAAAACTACCGTGGCCTCTGCCGAACCGAACCGTCTGAGGCAACGATGACAGCATCGTCGGCCAAGGTGGCCGGGCAAGGGCCGAAAAAGGGCGAAATCGTGGTATTCGTGGGCCGTTGCCGCGCCCGTCGCCCCGCCGCGGGCGGCGCCGTCGTCGCCCTGCTTGCCTTGTGCCGCGATGAGCGCAATCATGACGGCGAGGTGACGATCCCGTAACAAGCAGGGAGAAGCCCGTGAACGAGGTCGAAGACAAAGAACCGTCCGGCGGCCGGGCCCGCCTGATCGCCCTGGCCGCCAGTCAGCGTAACGCTCCCATCACCTTCAACCGACACGAACTCAACGAGATTCTCGAGGTCTACGGCCGCAAGGTCGCCGACGGCGAGTGGCGCGACTACGCCATCGACCAGATGCGCGAACGCGCCGTCTTCTCGGTCTTCCGCCGCGCCTCGGAGATGCCTCTCTATCGCATCGTCAAGCAGCCGCGCCAGGCCCGCCGTCAGGGCGCCTATTCGATCGTCGCCGCCACCGGCATGATCGTCCGCCACGGCCCCGATCTCGGCCGCGTGCTGCGCGCGCTCGATCCCGGTCTGACCGTCGTCGCCTGATCGCCTCAGCGCGACGGTGCGCTGCCGGCGCCGGCGCCGAGGGCGCGTTGCATGATGACGGTGTCGAGCCAGCGGCCGTGCTTGTAGCCGACGTCCTTCAGCGTCCCGCCGATATCGAAGCCGGTCGCCTCATGCAGGCGGATCGACGCAACGTTGCCCGAGTCGCCGATCACCGCGATCATCTGGCGGAAACCGCGCGCCGCGGCTTCGTCGATGAGGCCGCGCAACAGCGCCCTGCCGATCCCCTGCCCGCGCGCCCCTCTGGCGATGTAGACCGCGTCCTCCACCGTGTTGCAGTATGCCGCCCGCTCCCGGTAGGGGCCGGCGTAGCCGAAGCCGACCACCACGCCGCCGCGTTCGGCGACCAGGTAGGGATGACCGCCGGCGACAAGGGCGGCCATGCGACGGCCCATCTCGGCTTCGTCGGGCGGCACGACCTCGAACGTCGCCGTGCCGACGGTGACCGCCTCGCCGTAGATCGCGGTGATCACGGTGATGTCGGCGGTGGTGACGGGGCGGATGACGGCGGACATGGGATGTGCCCGGGTGGCGCGCTGATCGTCATGCGACAATAGCAAAAGGGCGCGGCCGGGTGGGCCGCGCCCCTGGCGTTAGCGAAAATGTCCGCCTAGCTGCGGCTGTTGCCGAAGAAGCGCAGCAGGAACAGGAACAGGTTGATGAAGTCGAGGTAGAGCTTGAGCGCGCCCATGATCGCCTTGCGCCCGGCCACCGCGCCGTCGTCGCCGACGTAGTAAATCTCCTTGATCTTCTGGGTGTCGTAGGCGGTGAGCCCGGCGAAGACCAGCACGCCGATCACCGAGATGGCGAAGTCGACGGCCGGCGAGGCGAGGAAGATGTTGACCACCATGGCGATGACGATGCCGATCAGGCCCATGAACAGGAACGAGCCCCAGCCGGTGAGATCGCGCGTGGTGGTGTAGCCCCACAGGCTGAGGCCGCCGAAGGCGGCCGCGCTGATGAAGAACACCCTGGCGATGCTGGCGCCGGTGTAGATGAGCAGGATCGGCGCGAGCGCTACGCCCATCAGAGCGGCGTAGCCCCAGAATACCATCTGGGCGGTACCGACGCTCATGCGCTGGATGCCGAAGCTCAACCACATCACCAGGCCGAGCGGGGCGATGAAGGCGACCCAGCCGAGCGCGGAGAGCGTGACGCCGTGCGCGGTCGACTGGAAGAACAACGCCTGCAGCGGCGTGTTGATGACGGCAAAGGCAACCGCTCCGGTCAGCACCAGGCCGATCATCATGTAGTTGTACACGCGGATCATGTGGGCCCTGAGGCCCGCGTCGATCACGCCGGCAGCGCCGCGGCTGACTGCTGCACCGTAGCGCGGCTGGTTTTCGTAGTTGGCCATGGAAAATGGTCCTCTCTCGATCCGTCGAACGGAAAACGGCTGGGCCGTCGCGGTTCTGGCGCCAATATGGGCCGGGCCGGTGGCTGAAACAAGGCCCGCAGGACCGGCCCGTTTCCCGCCGGCAACGGGGTGCAAACTGCGCCCGACCCCTTTACAGAAGCTCAACGGAGCCAAGATTCGGGCTTGTCCGTGCCTTGCACGCCAAGCGGAGGGGAACCATGCCCCGTCTTTTCACAGGCATCGAGATCCCCGCCGAGATCGTCGACCGGCTGACCATGTTGAGGGGTGGCCTGCCGGGCGCCCGCTGGATCGATCCGGACAACTACCACCTCACCCTGCGTTTCATCGGCGACATCGACATGGTTCGGGCCGAGGCGGTCGTCGAGGGATTGAGCCGGGTGGACCGCCCGGGCTTCCGTTTAAGCCTCGTCGGCGTCGGCGTGCTCGGCACCGGCAAGCCGCACGCCATCATCGCCAACGTCGGTGCGACGGCGCCTCTGACCGATCTGCAGGCCCACCACGAACGCATCTTCCAGCGCATCGGCCTGCCCCCCGAGGGCCGCAAATACACACCGCACGTCACCATCGCCCGCCTGCGCAACGGTTCCGCCCGCGCCGGCGCCATCGCCGAGTATCTCGGCGCCCGCGGCGGCTTCTCGGCCGGGTCGTTCCCGGTCGACCGCTTCGTGCTGTTCTCCTCGCGCAACGGCTCCGGCGGCGGGCCCTATGTAGTCGAGGAGACCTATCCGCTGGCGCCCGGGCCGGACACCGCCGGAGAGCGACCGTGATCGCCAAACTGACCGGCGGCGAGCGTGACCGGGCGCTGGCTCGGTTGCCGCAATGGCGGCCGGTCGCCGGTCGCGACGCCATCGCCCGCACCTTCACCTTCGCCGATTTCAATCAGGCCTTCGGCTTCATGGCGCGGGTGGCGCTCGCCGCCGAGAAGATGAACCACCATCCCGAATGGACGAACGTTTACAAGACGGTGGCGGTGACGCTCACCACCCACGAGGCCGGCGGAGTGACCGCCCGCGACGTCGAGCTTGCTCGGCTGATGGACGAGATCGCCGGCTAGCGGCTTGCGCCGGCCGCGCCCGGCCACCATCATGGTGACGACGGAGGCATGGATGGCGAAAGTGCTGGAAGGAGAAATCCTCGGCCGCGAGGACGATGCCGGCCGCTCTGAGCGGGTGCGCGCCAGGTTCTGGTCGACGCTGCGTCGGGCGGCCCGCCAGATTCCTTTCCTCGACGACCTGGTGGCGGCCTACTACTGCGCCTTCGATCCGGCGACGCCGCCCAGCGTGCGCGCGGTTCTGCTGGCGGCGCTCGCCTATTTCGTGCTGCCCTTCGACGCGATCCCCGACTTCCTCGCCGGCGTCGGCTTCACCGACGACGCCACCGTCCTCCTCGCCGCCATCACCATGGTCGGCGCCCACATCACCCCGGCCCATCGCGACGCCGCCCGCCGCGCCCTCGCCGATCCCTAGCCGCGGCGGGCGATCATATTGTCGTCGGGTTTGCCTGCATGGTGCCGCGCGGGCGGGCGCGGGTCTTGCGGCAACGTGGTTCACGAAATAGTAACTCGGGCAAGCGAAGCTTAATAAAACCTTATCGAGCAGGACAGGACCGGTCGTCCGACCGCCGGTGGAGGAAAATGAACTCGCGCATTCTCACCATCGCTGCCGTCGTCATTGTCGGCTCAACCGCATCCGCCCTCGCCCAGACCAACGTCGGCACTTTCCAGGACTGGAACACGTTCACTTCCAACGAATCCGACGGCAAGCTCTGCTTCGTCGCCTCGCAGCCCAAGGACTCGAAATACTCGCAGACCATCCACGGGCGCGATCCGGTCTTCTTGATGGTCACCTCGATCCCCGCCAAGGGCATTCGTAACGAGGTGAGCACCATCATCGGCTACACCTTCGCGCCCAACGCCGACGTGACCGCCACCGTCGACGGCAAGTCGTTCAAGATGTTCACCAGCGAGACCCAGGGCGACACCGCCTGGGCGGTGGCCGACCAGCAGGCGGCGCTGGTCGAGGCCATGAAGGCCGGCTCGAAGATGACCGTTGAGGGCAAATCGAAGCGCGGCACGACCACGACCGACACCTATTCGCTGAGCGGCATCACCGCCGCCCTCGACAAGGCCACCAAGGAGTGCCCGCCGCAGTAGCCCGGGCCTGACCGCCGCCGCCTCCTGCGCTATAACCACGCCCGCCGCCCGCCGCACGCGACGCGGCCGCCGGCGGTGCCGGCGCTTGCCCATCGGGATGACCGTGGCCGAACCTGTCGCACCCATGGCGAATGCATCCGGCAAGCCGTCGCTCGCCGGTCTCGACCGCGCCGGCCTCGCCCGGGCGCTGGCGGCGATCGGCGTGCCCGAGCGCCAGATCAACATGCGCGTCGGCCAGCTGTGGCATTGGATCTACGTGCGCGGCGCCACCGACTTCGCCGCCATGACCAGCGTATCGAAGGACCTGCGCGCCGACCTCGACCGTGCCTACGTCGTGGCCCGTCCCGAGATCGTCAGCGAGCAGGTCTCTGCCGACGGCACCCGCAAGTGGCTGCTGCGCCTGCCCTCCGAGGGCGCCGGCCGACCGGTGGAGATCGAGACCGTCTACATCCCCGAGGACGGCCGCGGCACGCTCTGCCTGTCGAGCCAGGTCGGCTGCACGCTGTCGTGCAGCTTCTGCCACACCGGCACCCAGAAGCTGGTGCGCAACCTCACCGCCGGCGAGATCGTCGGCCAGATCCTGCTCGCCCGCGACCGTCTCGCCGACCATGGCCCGCGTCCGGGCCGCCTCGTCTCCAACATCGTCATGATGGGCATGGGCGAGCCGCTCTACAATTTCGACAACGTCAGGGACGCCTTGCTGATCGCCGCCGACGGCGACGGCATCGCCCTGTCGAAGCGCCGCATCACGCTGTCGACCTCCGGGGTGGTGCCGATGATCGCCCGCGCCGGCGCCGAGATCGGCGTCATGCTGGCGGTGTCGCTGCATGCGGTCACCGACGAGCTGCGCGACCGGCTGGTGCCGCTCAACCGGAAATATCCGCTCGCCGAGCTGCTCGCCGCCTGCCGCGCCTACCCCGGCCTTTCCAACGCCCGCCGCATCACCTTCGAGTACGTCATGCTCAAGGGCGTCAACGATTCCGTCGCCGACGCCCGCGCGCTCGTCCGCCTGCTCGCCGGCATTCCCGCCAAGATCAATCTGATCCCGTTCAACCCGTGGCCGGGCTCGCCCTACGAGTGCTCCGACTGGGGTGAGATCGAGCGCTTCGCCGACGTGGTCAACCGCGCCGGCTATGCCTCGCCGATCCGCACCCCGCGCGGCCGCGACATCCTGGCCGCCTGCGGCCAGCTCAAGAGCGAGAGCGAGCGGCTGCGGATCCGCGAGCGGCTGGCGCTGGAAGCGATGATCGCCGGTTAGGGAGCGCCGACGCTGGCCGAATTTCTGCGGCTCATCTTTCTCGTCCCCCTCGGCTATGTCGCCGCGGTGGTGGCGGGAGCCCTGTTCATCGTCGTCGCCGCCCTGGGTGAGCCGCCCGGGCAGCTGGCTGAGTTTTTCATCGCCCCGTTCGTCGCCGCGGTCGTTGCCGTCGGCACCGCCTCGTTCATTCCTGCCGCCGTCGCCATTGCCGTGGCCGAGATCTTCCGCCTGCGCTCGCTTCTCTATTTCGTGCTGGTCGGCGGCGCCGTCGGCCTTGTCGCCCGCGGCCTCGCCGCATTCGCCGGGCTGGTCTACATCATCGATGCCCGGCCGGTGGTCTATCCCGCCGCCGGCTTCGTCGCCGGCTTCGTCTACTGGCTGATTGCCGGGCGCGGCGCCGGCGGCGCCCAACCCGACCCGGGCGAGGAGCGATGAGAGGAACCCGGTGGTGAGCCCGCGCCGCCTTGTGCGCGATCCGATCGTGCTCCTGGTTGCCGCCACCGTCGCGGTGTCGGTCTTCTTCCTGATCTGGCCCGAGGTCGACATCGCCGTGAGCCGCCTGTTCTATCGGCCGGGCGCCGGATTCGTGCTGGCGTCCGATCCGCTGTTCATCGCGCTGCGCCGCTCCAACACCATCGCCATGCTCACCGTGGTGGCGGCGGTGTTGGCCAGCCTCGCCGTCAAGATCAGCCGCCCCGACCGGCCGAGCCTGATCCCGCCGCGGGCGTCGCTGTTCCTAGTCTCGACGCTGATCCTCGGGCCCGGCATCCTCGTCAACGCCATTCTCAAGCAGTACTGGGGCCGGCCGCGACCGGTCATGGTCGACCTGTTCGGTGGCAGCGCCCCTTACGTCGACGTCTGGCAGATCACCGACTACTGCGCGCGCAATTGTTCGTTCGTCGCCGGCGAGGCGTCATCGGCGGTGTGGCTGACCGGGCTCGCTCTGGTGGTGCCGCGACGGTGGCGGCTCGCCACGGCGCTGGTCACCGGCATTTATGCGCTGCTGGCATCGCTCAACCGTATCGTCTTCGGCGGCCACTTCCTGTCCGACGTGATGCTCGCCTGGTGCCTGACCCTGCTGGTCATGGCGGTGGTTCATCGTCTGGTCTACGGCGAGCCGCCGTCGCCGCTGAGCGACGCGCGTCTCGACGCGGCCCTTGCCGCTGTCGGCCGGGCGCTTGGTCGCGGCCGCGGCGGTGAACGCTAGCCCGACCGCAGGCGGGCCCACCCACGCGGTTGCCCATTGTCGTTCGCGCAATTCGCAAGCAAAGTGGATGGGTAAAGGGCTTGACGAGGCGGTGTGATGTCCGTCGACCGCCGTCGACCCGGCGGTGGAGGTGTCCCGGTTCGGTGGCCTGCGATGACAGAACGCCGGCCGGATCGGACAATTCTTTTCACAAGGAGGATGCGATGCAGAAGGATTGGACGAGAATCAGGCTTGCCGCACTTGCCGCAGCCGTCATCGCCACGGCCATGGCAACCCCGCCGATGGAAACCCGGGCGGCAGTTCAGACGTGCAAGTCCGCCTACATTGTCCGCAGTGCATCGGCGATTCCCCAATCCAGCGCCCTAAGCCTGGCGCGCACCGCCTGGTCGTCCGCTGCCGCCGCCCACTACGGCATCACATGGCAGGTGTGGGCTTTTGCCCGGAACAAGAGCCAGCACTGCACACAATCCGGCGGCGTTTGGACGTGCAACGCAAGGGCGCAGCCCTGCCACTAGCGCGTCGCCGACGCCGGTCGCTGGCGGCGCCGGGCACTCGGCCCGGCGGCGCTGGAGCGGTCGGGCTGCCCGCCCGTTGGCTCGACAGGACAAGGGAATGATGCGCAGCACCCGGCATCGCCGCCTGCGTCGCCGCGCTGCGATAGCGCTGCTGCTCACCTTGGCACCGGCCTGCGCCCGCGCCGACATCATTTTTGCCACCGAAGGAACCTATCCACCGTGGAGCGAGACCGGTGGCGACAACCAGCTTGCCGGCTTCGATGTTGATCTCGTCCACGCTCTTTGCCGGCAACTCTCCGTCACCTGCAGGATCGAAAAGGCAGCCTTCCCCGGCATGATGGACGAGCTCGTCGCCGGCGCCTTCGACGCGATCATTTCGGGCATAGCGATTACCGACGAACGCGAGAAGCGGATTGCCTTCAGCCGTCCCTATATGAGCCTGTCGGTTTCATTCGCGGTCGCCCGCCGGTCTCCGCTCGCGAAAGAGGCGCCGGCGTCGGTGGCGACCACGTTGCGTCTTCTCGCGACGGCACGGCTCGCCGCTCAGGACGACACGGTCAACGCCCGCCTGATCGCAACCGTCTTGCCGAACGCCACGCTGGTGACTTTCAGTGATCAGCCATCGCTCGATGCAGCGGTCGCCGCCGGTGCGGTCGACGCCGGTCTCGCCGCCACCGAAGCGTGGAACACTCGCGCCCCGGTTTCCCGCAACGCGGTCGCGACGCTTGGGCCCCCGTTGACCAGCACCGAATATCCGGTGCTCGGCCGCGGCCTTGCGATCGGTCTTCGCAAGAACGAGGGCGCGCTGAAGGAATCGCTGGACGCGGCCATTTGCACGCTGACCGCCGACGGGACGATCACCACGCTGTCGGCCAAGTGGTTCGGCCGCGATCTGTCGGTGCCGTGTCGGTAGGCGAGTGTCGCTGCGCCGGCCCTAGTTCTTCTGGAACTTCGCTGCCGTGGGTACCAGGCCGGCGGCGAAGGTTCTGATTTTCCCTTCGGCCACATTGTTGCCGAAATCGGCCTCGCTGACGGTGAGCAGCGGATCGGGGTTGCGACCGACCGCCGCCTCGAACTCGCTCAGCACCTTGGGATAGGCCCGTCCGGCGCCCGACTGCAGCACCAGGCCGAGCGCCTTGGCGTTCCTGCCGTCCTTGTGCAGCCAGGTGCGCGCCGGCCCGGCGATACGCGCCGCCCACACCGGCGCGACCAGCACCACTCGATCGTATTGCGCCGCCGCTTTCGCCATCGGCCGAATCGCGGGCCGCCGGTGCAGGAACGAATCGAACAGCGACCGGAAGATGCCCCGCGCCTCGAAGTCGCGCGGCGCCGCCTCGACGATCTCCGCCGTCTCGCCGCCAAGTGCCGCCGCCAGCCACCCTGCCAGCTGCCGCGACCTGCCCGACAACGAATAAAAGACGACCAGATCAGACATTGCGCGTCACTCGCCTGCCTTCCGCGCGAGCGTTGCGCCGCGACCGGGCCGCCGGCATTGCGCTGGATCAAGGGCTGCTGCTTGCCGGCGCGCCGCTCACCGTCCTATAAGCCGCCGACCGTAACCAATCCCCCGCGGCGACGTGATCCATGTCCGACGTCAACAAGGTTGTCCTCGCCTACTCCGGCGGGCTTGATACCTCGATCATCCTCAAGTGGCTTGAGATCACCTACGGCGCCGAGGTGGTGACCTTCACCGCCGACCTCGGCCAGGGCGAGGAGCTCGAACCGGCGCGCAAGAAGGCCGAGATGCTGGGCATCAGGGAGATCCACGTCGAGGACCTGCGCGAGGAGTTCGTCCGCGACTTCGTCTTCCCGATGATGCGCATGAACGCGCTTTACGAGGGCGTCTACCTGCTCGGTACCGCCATCGCCCGCCCCCTCATCGCCAAGCGCCTGGTCGAGATCGCGCACGCGACCGGTGCCGACGCCATCGCCCACGGCGCCACCGGCAAGGGCAACGATCAGGTGCGCTTCGAGCTGTCCGCCTACGCGCTCGATCCCGACATCAAGGTGATTGCGCCGTGGCGCGAGTGGCAGATGCGCTCGCGCAGCGACCTCATCGACTTCGCCGAGGAGCATCAGATCCCGGTGCCCAGGGACAAGCGCGGCGAGGCGCCTTTCTCGGTCGACGCCAACCTTCTCCACTCCTCCTCGGAAGGCAAGGTGCTCGAGGATCCCTGGGTCGAGCCGCCGCCTTACGTGTTCCAGCGCACCGTCGCGCCAGAGGACGCCCCCGACCAGCCCACCTACGTCGAGGTTGCCTTCGAGCGCGGCGATGCAGTCGCCGTCGACGGCGAGCCGCTCGCTCCGGCCGCCCTGCTTGCCCGCCTCAATGCGCTCGGCCGCGACAACGGCGTCGGCCGCGTCGACCTAGTTGAGAACCGCTTTGTCGGCATGAAGTCGCGCGGCATCTACGAGACGCCCGGCGGCACCATTCTGCACGTCGCCCACCGCGCCATCGAGTCGCTCACCCTCGACCGCGAGGCCGCCCATCTCAAGGATCGGCTGATGCCGCGCTACGCCGAACTCGTCTACTACGGCTTCTGGTTCTCGCCCGAGCGCCGGATGATCCAGGCGCTGGCCGACGACAGCCAGGCCCGCGTCGAGGGCACCGTCCGCCTCAAGCTCTACAAGGGCAGCGTCGCGGTGGTCGGCCGCAAGAGTCCGCAGTCGCTTTACTCGGGCGCCTTGGTCACCTTCGAGGACGACCGCGGTGCCTACGACCAGAAGGACGCCGCCGGCTTCATCCGGCTGAACGCGCTGAGGCTGCGCACGCTGGCCGCCCGCGATCGTGCCAGCCGCTGAGGCGGTCGCCCGCCCATAGCAAATTTTACTGTCTAGTCAGATGGTTAGACCGACGAGCCACTTAATCGTGCGTTAAGCGTGCCGGTGCGATGTTGCCCCCCTCTTCTCACGCGCAGCGGGGTTGTAATGCATTCGACGGGCGTTGGGCGGTCGGCTGACGCGGCAAAACTGAACGCCGCTCTGGAAAGCATGCCCTACGGCTTTTCGATCTGGGACGACGATTACAGCCTCGTCCTGTGCAACGCGCGCTATTCCGAGATCTACGGCCTGCCGCCCGAGCGCATCCACGTCGGCATGTCGTTGCTCGCCATCTGCGAACTGACCATCGCGGCCGGCAATCATCCCGACGTCATGCCCGACGAGTTGTTTCGCATCTACCGCGATCGTCTGCGCGCCAATTGCGACCCGGCGCAGGTCGGCCGCTACGACAAGCTCATCCGCGAACGAACGATCAGGACCAGCTACACCCGGACGCCCGGCCTCGGCTGGGTCGTGATCCACGAGGACATCAGCGAGGATATCCGACGGATCGAGGCGCTGCGCGCCCGCGAGAGCGAGCTCAGTCAGCAGAACATGCGCCTCGCCGCCGCGGTCAACAACATGCCGCAGGGCCTGTCGATGTTCGACGCCAACCGGCGCCTGGTCATCTGCAACGACAAGTACGTCGAACTCCATGGCCTGCCGCCCGACCTGCTGCGCCCGGGGACGCTCTTCACCGACATCCTCGCCTACCGTGCCGACCGGGATCCCGCTCCGCTCGGCGGCGGTCAGGCCTTTATCCGTGCCCAGCTCGATCTGGCCGCACGTCGCGACGAGGCCCGCGCCACCACCGAGTTCCACGACGGCCGCGTCATCGCCGTCCTGCATCATCCCATGGCCGACGGCGGCTGGGTGTCCAGCCACCAGGACATCACCGAGCAACGCTCGACCGAGATGCGCATCCGCCGTCTCGCCCGCCACGACCCGCTCACCGACCTGCCCAATCGCCTGGTGTTCCAGGAGAAAATGAAGGCCGCCGAAGCCAGGATCAGGCACGGCCAGGTGATGGCCGTGCTCGCCGTCGATCTCGATCACTTCAAGGCCGTCAACGACACCCTCGGTCACGCCGTCGGCGACGCCGTCCTCAAGATGGTCGCCGACCGGCTGCGCGGCTCGTGCCGTGAAAGCGATGTGGTGGCGCGTCTCGGCGGCGACGAGTTCGCCGTGCTGACCGACACGCTCACCGAGCCCGAAGACGCCGCCTTGCTCGCCGAGCGAGTCGTCAGGCAGATCGCCGAGCCCTTCGTCTACGACGGCCAGAACGTCATGATCGGCGCCAGCG
>Ga0307436_1000370_pt1 | contig 20908 bp, 15 predicted proteins | sample SalMarWE160440MG_FD_202513 | JGI IMG/M metagenome (GOLD analysis project Ga0307436, IMG submission 202513) | Salt marsh sediment microbial communities from the Plum Island Ecosystem LTER, Massachusetts, United States - WE1604-40 | ecosystem: Environmental > Aquatic > Marine > Intertidal zone >...
CTGATTATGCAGCGATAAAGCCGGAATGGAAAATTGAAGATACTATGAAATATATTCGTGAGAATGCGGAAGATAAGGAAACACTAAATATTGTTTATGTAATCGATGAAAAAGGTAAGCTGATAGATGATATAAAAATACGTGAATTTATTCTTGCTTCACCTGAAGGACATGTAAGAGACCTGATGGATAGAAATTTTGTTGCCTTAAATGTTAATGATGATCAGGAATACGCTGTTGAAGTATTTAAAAAGTACGACCGGATTGCTCTCCCGGTTGTTGATACACATGGAGTGCTAATCGGAATTGTTACTGTTGATGATGTTCTTGACGTAGCGGAAGAAGAGGCAACGGAAGACATTCAGAAAATAGGCGGTGTTGAAGCACTGGAAGAATCTTATTCAAGAATCCCGGTTTTCAATCTACTTAAGAAACGTGCAGGATGGCTGGGATTATTGTTCATCGGTGAAATGCTTACCGCAACTGCAATGGGCTTTTTTGAAAATGAAATTAGTAAAGCTATCGTACTTACGCTGTTCATTCCTCTTATTATTTCCAGTGGCGGTAACTCAGGTTCACAGGCTGCAACTCTGGTGATAAGAGCATTATCGCTGGGTGAAATCACTTTAAAGGATTGGTATTTTGTAATGCGAAGAGAAATTATATCCGGTTTTGCTCTTGGCGGTATTCTGGCAGTAATAGGATTTCTAAGAATCGCAGTTTGGGAATATGCATTTCATGTTTACGGAATTCACTGGATATTAATTGCGATCACCGTTAGCCTTGCTCTTGTAGGAGTAGTCCTGTGGGGTACGTTATCCGGCTCAATGCTTCCTATTCTTCTAAAGAAAGTTGGACTTGATCCTGCAACATCTTCAGCACCTTTAGTAGCTACAATGGTAGATGTAATTGGATTAATAATTTATTTTACAGTTGCAATATTTATTCTGGGAGGAACACTTTTATAAGATATAATTTCACTGGTTTAGTCTTCTAAATAATCTCTCACAAACTTCTTATATTTGTAAAGCAATGTCACAATCGAATGGAAATAGAACAAAGGGGATTATACTCGCCGGAGGCGCAGGATCGCGGCTTTACCCGGTTACAAAAGTTTACAGCAAACAGCTTACTTTAATTTATGATAAGCCGCTTATTTACTATCCTTTATCCATTCTTATGCTTGGCGGAATAAAAGACATCCTGATCATTTCCAACGGGGAAACCATTCTACTTTATGAAAAACTTTTCGGCAATGGCTCACAAATCGGGCTTTCGATCAAATATAAAATTCAACCCGCACCGAACGGAATAGCGGAGGCTTTTATCTTAGGGGAGGAATTCATCGGAAACGACCCGGTAACTTTGATACTCGGTGATAATATTTTTTACGGAAATCTAAAATTTTTTTATACTGCACTTGAGCGAAAAAAAGGAGCAACAATATTCGGTTACCAGGTAACTGATCCCGAACGATATGGAATTGTAGAATTTGATGATAATGGTAAAGCAATTTCTATTGAAGAAAAACCAAAGAAACCAAAATCGCATTATGCCGTACCCGGACTTTATATCTTTGATAACAAGGTTATTGATATCGCAAAAAACTTAAAGCCCTCTGCAAGAGGCGAACTGGAAATTTCAGATGTAAATAGAAATTATCTTGAAGCAGGAGAACTTCACGTTGAAAAAATAGGCAGAGGCGTTGCCTGGCTTGATACCGGAACGCCGGAAGCTCTTCTGCAGGCTTCGAACTTTTTTGGAGTTATCGAGGACAGGCAAGGACTAAAAGTTGCGTGCATCGAAGAAATAGCTTTTTATAAAAAATTTATAAGCCGGCAGCAGTTTTCAAAATTAATAGAAGAAATACCGGTATCACTTTACAGGAGTTATCTCGAGAGAATACTCGTCGAATCAAAATCCTTATAATTACGCATCGGGATTTTAACAGAATATGAAAGTAATTAAAACAGAAATAGAAGGATTACTGATAATTGAACCCGATGTCTTTGGTGATGACAGGGGTTATTTTCTTGAAAGCTATAGAAAAAACAGTTATAAGGAATTAGGAATGGAATTGGAATTTGTCCAGGATAACATTTCCAAATCTCAGAAAGGAACAATAAGAGGTTTGCATTACCAAGTGGGAGTAAAAGCTCAGGGAAAACTCTGCCAGGTAATTTACGGCAAAGTGCTTGATGTTGCGCTCGACATTCGTTTTGAATCTCCTACTCTCGGACAATACTTTTCTGTTGTATTATCGGATAAGAATAAAAAGCAGCTCTGGATTCCCCGGGGTTTTGCACACGGATTCTCTGTTCTTTCCGATGTGGCAATTTTTTCGTACAAGTGTACGGAATATTACAGCAAGAAAGATGAACGTTCTATTCTTTATAACGATCCCGAACTAAATATCGATTGGAAAGTTGATGATCCGGTCGTATCCGAAAAAGATCTTAAAGCAAAACTCTTCAAAGATATCGAAAAAGACTTTTCCTACGTTTCTTCGTAACCTTGGTTAATTAGTATTTCCTTTCTATTCTGATTAATTTTCGATGAAAAATTATGTGGAGTGTTATGAAAGTTCCATTATTAGATTTGAAGCCTCAGTACCAGGCACTGAAAAAAGAACTCGATGAAGCGGTATTGCGTGTAGCTGAATCACAGTATTTTATTTTGGGCCCTGAAGTGGAAAAAATGGAGGAAGAATTTTGTGATTTCCTGGGATGCAAATATGCTATCGGTGTTTCATCCGGTACAGATGCGTTGCTTCTTGCTTTAATGGCAATCGATCTTAAACCCAGTGACGAAGTAATCGTACCAACTTATTCCTTTTTTGCAACGGCAGGTGTTGTTTCAAGAATGAATGCAAAACCCGTATTCGTCGATTGCGACCCTGTTACTTTCAATATCGATCCTTCTTTAATCGAAAAGAAAATAACCGCTAAAACAAAAGCGATCATTCCTGTTCATCTTTACGGGCAATGTGCCGATATGGAACCGGTTATGAAGATAGCTAAAAAGCATAAGCTTCAAGTTATTGAAGACGGAGCCCAGGCAATCAGTGCACAATATAAAGATGGCAAAACAGCCGGAACAATTGGTGACATCGGGTGTTACTCATTTTTCCCGAGCAAGAATCTTGGATGTTTTGGTGATGGTGGTCTGGTCGTTACAGATGATGAAAAGCTTGCCCATTCTCTTAAGATAAAAAGAGTCCACGGCGGAGAACCGAAATATCATCACAAAGTCATCGGCGGCAACTTCAGACTCGATGCTCTTCAGGCAGCGGTAATACGGGTTAAGCTTCCCTATCTTAATTACTGGTCAGAGAGCAGAAGAAAAAACGCGGAGATATACAATCAGTTATTTATCGAAGCAGAACTTGCTGAGGAACCGGGAAGAACCGAATTCGATAGTAAAAATTTTGTTCTTCTTCCAGAAGCGAGATACAAAAATCTGAAAGGCTTAACTAATTATCATATTTATAACCAATACATTATCAGGGTTGAAAAACGGGATGCATTAAGACAATTTTTAACCGACAGCGGAATATCAACTGAAATTTATTATCCGATTCCGTTTCACTTACAGGAATGTTTTTCCGATTTACGTTATAAAAACGGAGAATTCCCTGCTGCAGAGAAGGCAGCGGAAACATCAATTGCTTTACCGATTTATCCGGAACTTACAAAAGAACAGATCGCTTACATTGTGGATAAAATCAGAGAATTCATCAAGGAATAAATTGTATTGGAGAAACATTCAATCAACAAAATATTATTTTTTGTTTCTTTATTGTTTTGTCTTCAGGCGATCTCATACGCGCAGGTAGTTTATGAACCTCTTTATAAAGGTATATACAATTTCTTAGACAGACTCAGTGCCAAGGGTGTGATCGATTATAATGATGAAATGCGACCGTTGCCCAGAAAGTATATTGCTACAAAACTAATCGAAGCAGAAAAAAATACTGAGCTTTTAAGTGAAGTCGAAACAGAAGATCTGCAATTTTATAAAAAAGATTATTACCACGAATTATTATTAATTATTAATGAAACAAACAGTACTCATCTGAATTCATTTAGTAAAGATCCCGCAGGAAGGTGGAGAATTTTCAGTTACAACGATGATCTTTTCAAGATGAATCTCAGTTTGATTTTAGGATATGAAATCGGATCACTTGATGAAGAAAAAAGAACTCACCTGTGGAACGGACTTTACACTTCCGGTTACATATCAGATAACATCGGCTTTAGTTTTGATTTTAGAGATAACACCGAAGAAGGAAAAACCATTGATAAATCAAAACATTTCAGCCCTGTAACAGGAATAAATGGAAGATCGAGCAGCAATATTCTTGATTATCCCAACGACAAACTCGAATACAGCGAAACTAAAGGAGTAATCGCAACAAATTGGTCATGGGGCAGCTTTGCGGTTGGTAAAGAATTTTTTGAATGGGGATACGGTGAAAGCGGTTTGTTGGTTTTATCACAGAAGACTCCTTCATTTCCTTTTATCAGGTTAGATGTCAGCCCGGTTGAATGGCTTGGTTTCAATTACTTTCACGGCTGGCTTTCTTCTGACGTGGTTGATTCATCAAGCTTTTATTATACCTCGACCGGAGGATTAAGATTTTCGTACCGCGAGAAATATATTGCTTCACATTCTTTATTTATCAGACCAGTAAAAGGACTAAAGATTTCTCTCGGTGAATCTATAATCTACAGCGATAAGCTCGAAATGATATATTTCATTCCCGTGATTTTTTTCCGTTCGGCAGATCATCTTGTTAGCCGGCAAAAAAATATTGCGGGAAGCAACTCACAGTTTTTCTTATCAGTAAGCTCACGGAATCATATCAAGAATACTCATCTTTATGGTTCTTTATTTATAGATGAACTTACTTTAACAGGACTTTTTGATTCTGAAAAACAACGGAACCAACTTGGTTTTTCTTTAGGTACATCGGTAATCGATTTACCAGTAGATAATCTTACTTTAACTGCCGAATACACAAAAATTTATCCGTTTGTTTATAATCATTTCAATCAAACTCAAACTTATACTGATGCATCTTACATAATTGGTCACTGGATGGGAAATAATGCCGATCAGGTTTACGGTTCGATAAAATACAGGTTCATAAGAGGATTGGAAGCAAAAGTCTGGGCACGTTATATCCGCAAAGGTGAATCGGGAAACATTATTGATCAATACACACAACCGCAGCCTCCGTTTTTATTTGGCTTAAGAACTAATTACACTTATCTTGGCACAACAGTGAAGTATGAATATTTGCACGATTTGTTTTTCAGAGTTCAATATCAGTTTACGAAAACATCCAAAGAACAGGAAGATCATTCTTTTACAGATAAAAATGTTAATGAATTTAGTCTGGCAGTTTATTATGGTATGTAATTCCAGTTATGAGTGAAAAAAACAATTATAAGAATAAAAAGATTTATATCGCCGGTCATACCGGGATGGTTGGTTCAGCGATTACAAGAGAGCTTGAGAAGAAAGAATACAATAATCTTCTTCTCAAAAATTACCCGGGATTAAACCTCATCAACCAGGATGGAGTTAAAACCTTTTTTGAAAAAGAGAAACCCAACGTTGTTATTATAGCCGCCGCAAAAGTAGGCGGCATACTTGCTAACAATACCTACCGTGCTGAGTTTATTTATGACAACCTTATGATTGAAGCCAATTTAATTAAAGCTGCTTATAATCATAAAGTAGATAAATTGATTTTCCTCGGGAGTTCATGCATTTATCCGAAGTTAGCACCCCAGCCTTTAAAGGAGGAATATCTTTTATCGGGTTACTTAGAATCGACAAATGAGCCCTACGCAATTGCCAAAATTGCAGGCATTAAGCTTTGTGAAAATTACTATAGGCAGTACGGTAGTAATTTTTATTCGATCATGCCTACAAATATGTATGGTCCGAATGATAATTTTAACCTGGAAACTTCACATGTGCTTCCTGCTCTGATAAGAAAATTTCATGAAGCCAGTACAAACAATGAAGAAAGCGTAACTATCTGGGGAACAGGAAAACCTATGCGTGAATTTTTATACGTTGAAGATCTGGCTGACGCTGTTACCTTTTTAATAGAAAATATTGATGCAAAGGACATTTACGAAAAGGGTATCTCACAAATAAATATCGGTACAGGAAAGGATATTTCTATTTCAGATCTGGCTAATATGATTTCTGAAATTGTAGGTTTTAAAGGTAAAATAATTAATGACCTCTCAAAACCGGACGGCACACCGAGAAAACTAATGGATGTATCGAGGATAAATAATCTCGGCTGGAAATATAAAACAGAATTGAAAGATGGAATTAAAAAAACTTATGAATGGTTTGTTAGGAAGTTTGGAGACTTAAGTTAGAAATCGGAAGATAAACTCGCCCGGGTTAACTACTGACTCCTTACTTCTAAATTTTAACTACTAAAAAGAAGAGAAAAATGAAACGTGCTTTAATAACAGGTATAACCGGACAGGATGGCAGTTACTTAACAGAACTTCTACTGAAAAAAGAATATGAAGTTCATGGTATCATAAGGAGAAGCAGTTCCTTCAATACCGGCAGAATAGATCATCTTTACAATGATCCAACTTTGTTGAATAAAAAACTCTTTTTACATTATGGGGATCTTGTTGATACAAGCAATCTTAATCGCCTTCTCGAAAAAATTGAACCGGACGAAATATATAATCTTGCAGCGCAAAGTCACGTAAAAGTTTCATTTGAAGTTCCCGACTACACTGCACAGGTTGATGCTCTTGGTACTTTAAGATTTTTAGACGCAATCCGTGAGGTTGGATTGAGAAAAGTAAAATTCTACCAGGCATCAACAAGCGAACTATATGGTAAGGTTAGAGAAATTCCACAAAATGAAAGAACCCCTTTCTATCCCCGCTCACCTTACGGAGTTGCAAAACTATACGGCTTCTGGATAATTGTTAATTACAGGGAGGCTTACAATATTTTTGCATCGAACGGAATATTGTTTAACCACGAATCCCCTAAACGTGGAGAAACATTTGTAACCAGGAAAATAACAAGAGCTGCTTCGCGCATTGCAGCAGGAATGCAAAAAAGACTTTTACTTGGAAATATGGATGCAAAAAGAGATTGGGGTTACGCACCGGAATACTGCGAAGGTATGTGGAAAATACTCCAGCACAAAAAAGCAGATGATTTTGTACTGGCAACAGGTGAAACTAGAACGGTAAGAGAATTTACAGAACGGACATTTTTGAATCTCGGTATAGAAATTAATTGGATTGGTGAAGGGAAAAAGCGAACAGGCAAAATAAAAAGAATTGATCTAGATAAAGCAAAAAAACTGATCAGCTATTCCTCAAACAAAAAAGATTACATTAAAGATTTCAGCACAAAGTTGAAAAAAGGTGATACTATTATAGGTATCGATCCGAACTACTACAGACCTACCGAAGTTGATCTTCTTATAGGCGATCCGAAAAAAGCAGCGAAGGAACTCGGCTGGAAAGCCAAAACAAAATTTGAAGACCTCGTTAAATTAATGATCAAATCCGATATGGATAAAGTTTTAAGAAGGGGTTTCTAAAAGTAATCATGTTATCGATGCACTTATCCAAATTCAAAAACAATAACAATTAAATCTAATGGATGGATATTAATTATAACAAGCTTAAACTATGAAACAACTTCCCGCTACTATCACATTCATTTTAATTCTTGCAGCGAATACATATTCCCAGGGAAATACCCAGCGTTATAATCCGTTTTCAGGTACAATAGTATTTTCTTTTAATGGTGGTGTTACACTTGCAGGTACCGACTATTCCGGTTCAGGTGCAGATTACCTGGGAAGAGCTTCCCTTGAATATTTTCTTCCTGCCTGGGCACAAAGCGGATTCGGACTAAGATTGTTTGGCAGTGCCGGTTTTATATTAGGCGATGATCCCTCCATCGATCCTTCGACCTTTCACAGTAAAATTAATACTATCGGTGGAGGAGTAGTATTTACTTATTCAATAAAAGAAAAAATATTTCCTTATTTATATGCCGGTATTTCGCATCTCACCTTCGATCCTAAAGGTGAGGGCGGTATGTCGTTGCCTAATAAAATCGCAGGCAAATATCATGGTAGCGAAACCGATTATAATATGGAACTTGGCGTACGTTACCCGCTTACTCCAAACCTGTCGTTAGATTTTAATACTGGAATTCAACTTTCTTCGAACGATTGGCTTGATGATAAAGCAACTGGAGCCGGCAATGATTTTTTCTTAACCATACTCGGTGGGGTTTCGTATTCCTTCCTGACAAAGTTTGACTCTGATGGTGATGGTGTGATAGATTCTAAAGATGTATGCCCGAATACGCAACCCGGATTGAAAGTGGATGAATTTGGTTGCCCTGTTGATTCAGATCATGATGGGGTAGCAGATTACCTGGATGCCTGTCTCAACACACCACATAATATTAGTGTAGATGAAAATGGTTGTCCGTTGGATTCTGATGAAGACGGTATCCCGGATTATACCGATATCTGTCCCGGGACACCAAAAGGAATTGAAGTGGATGATCTTGGTTGTCCGTATGATCTTGATGCAGATGGAATCCCCGATTATCTGGATAAGTGTCCCGATACACCATCCTATGTTGATATAGATAAAAACGGCTGCCCTGTTGATTCAGATTTAGATGGCGTGCCTGATTATCTCGATCAATGCCCGGGTACTTTACCAGGATTACAAGTTGATAAAAACGGATGCGAAATTAATACAGAACAACAAGAAGAAGGGTTTGTTGAACCGAATCCAAATGATAAAATAACCTTAAGTGCCGCAACGTATTTCGATCTAAATAGCACGGAATTAAAATCGAATGAGTTTCCAAGGCTTGAAAAGATTCTTGCTGTTATGAAAAAATATCCTATTTCACGCTGGCGTATTGAGGGCTATACGGATAGCTCCCGAACCGAATCCGGCAGCTTACAATTCTCAAAATTAAGAGCCGAAAGTATAGCGAACTTTTTTATTTCACATGGTGTTCCTGCTGTTAGAATTACTACAGAAGGTTTTGGAATGACTGACCCTGTTGCGGATAACCAGACACCTGAAGGCAAAGCAATGAACAACCGGATTGTTATCATAAGATTGAACTAAGTTATTATTCACTGATTAACTTGGTTTGAAATTATCTCCGGCATTTCCATAAATTGTTCCATTCCCTGGACAAATCATAATATTTAATTGACGAATAATGATGCAACTTTGTTCTTACCTTGTGATGTTTATCAATTAATCCTTTCATATTGTAAGCAACATTATAATTAGCTTACTTCCAGACTTTTATTTGGTTTAGATTATTATATTTTAATACTATAAACTTAGAAGTTAATAAAGGAGATAAACAAGAAATGAGTAATCTAATTGAACTACTTGATTACGGCCAGAGTTATTGGCTCGATAATTTAACCCGCGGGAAAATTAAAAAAGGAGAAATAAAGAACAGAGTAACCCAGCAAGGACTCAGAGGAATAACTTCAAATCCAAGCATTTTCAACAAAGCAATCTCTAAAGGAAATGACTACGACGCACAGATCAAACAATTAGTTAGAGAGAAAAAAAGTGTACGGGAAATTTATGAGGCTCTAACAGTTAAGGATGTTCAGGATGCATGTGATATATTAAAATCTGTTTATGATGAATCAAATGGAACAGATGGTTTTGTAAGTCTTGAGGTTTCTCCTTATCTCGCACGTGATACAGAAGGAACCATTGAAGAAGCCAGAAGATTATTTTCGAAAGTTGATCGACCGAATTGTTTCATAAAAATTCCCGGGACAGATGAAGGCGTTCCTGCCATTGAACAATGTCTGTATGAAGGTATTAATATTAATATAACATTGTTGTTTTCCATTCAAAGTTACGAAGCTGTTGCATGGGCATACATCAAAGCTCTCGAAAGAAGGCTCGATGAAGGAAAGGACATTAAAAACATTGCCTCAGTTGCCAGTTTCTTTTTAAGCAGAATAGATGTTCTGACCGACCAGCTTCTTGGTCATTACATCATTCCTGAAAAAACAACCGGTGAGCCAAGACCGGAAAATCTTTTGGGTAAAGCTGCAATAGCAAGTGCTAAGATAGCATACCAGAGCTTTAAGAATATTTTTTCCGGGGAACGCTGGCAAAAACTTTCCAATAATGGCGCACATTTTCAAAAACCTCTTTGGGCAAGCACCAGCACGAAAGATCCCCTGTATTCAGATGTACGATATGTTGAAACACTTATTGGCCCGCATACGGTTAATACTTTACCTGATGAAACTATCGATGCATTTGCTGATCATGGAAAATTGATAGAAAACTCTATAGAACATAGCATTGATGAAGCTAGGCAAACTTTTGAGAACCTTGGAAAGTTGGGAATTGATATAAACTTTGTAACACGTCAATTGGTTAATGAAGGAATTCAAAAGTTTATTTCACCCTATGATAACCTGATGAAAACTCTTGCAGATAAGAGATCGCAATTTCTTTCAGACAAAACGGGAACACAGGAAATCGACTTTGGTAAAAACAAATCCGAAATCATATCTGCATTTAGTTCGTTAGATGAAAAGCAAATTGCGAGAAGAATATATTCAAAAGATCCGTTTGTATGGAAATCAGAGGAAAAGGAAACCGAAGCAATAAGAAACCGGCTTGGCTGGCTCGATGTTGGCGATTTTATTAACCGGGCAGATGAGATAATTGATTTTGCAAAAGAAATTAAAAAAGAAAAGTTCAAATACGTTGTCCTTCTGGGTATGGGCGGTAGTAGTTTATGCCCTGAAGTTGCGAGAGAAACGTTTGGCTCAAAACAAGGATATCCCAAATTATTGATGCTGGACAATACCGATCCTGCTGCAGTAAAGAATGTTGAATCACAAATTGACCTGGGCAAAACTCTTTTTATTGTTGCAAGTAAATCCGGAACGACTACAGAAACTTTAAGCTTCGATCATTATTTCTTTAACCTGTTAAAAGATAACGGGACAAAAAATCCGGGCAGACAATTTATTGCTATAACGGATGATAGCACATCTCTCCAGGATGAAGCAAAGGAAAGAAAATTCAGAAAAGTTTTTACAAATCCAGATGATTACGGTGGAAGATATTCCGCTCTTTCATATTTCGGACTTGTACCGATGGCTTTGATTGGAATTGATATAAAAGAGATTCTTCATAATGCTCATCAAATGGAAATCAACAGCGGTCCGTTCATTCCATCTGATTCTAATCCGGGAATTTCTCTCGGTGCAGCTTTAGGAATGAATGCAAGACTCGGACGGGATAAAGTTACTTTTGTTCTTTCCAGATCAATAAATGCATTTGGATACTGGGTAGAACAGCTGATTGCAGAAAGTACCGGGAAAGAAGGTAATGGTATTCTGCCTGTAGAAAGTGAGGACCTTGGTAAGCCCGAAGTTTACAGCAATGACAGAGTTTTTGTTTATATGCATGCAGGTAGAGATGATAAACAAAAAGATGAAAGGAAACTTAATGTATTGCAAAAAGCCGGTCATCCGGTAATTAAGATAGATTTGAAAAATAAACTGGCACTTGGTGCGGAGTTTTTCAGATGGGAACTTACAACAGCAACGGCTGGAAGGATAATCAATGTAAATCCATTCAACGAACCCAATGTTTCGGAAAGCAAAAAGAACAGCAAAGACCTTTTGAACGAATGGAAAGAAACAAAAAGCTTTGATGAAGGAAAACCAATTGTAAGTCCGAATATTTCAATCTTTTATAAAACTGAAGCGGACTGGATTCCTAAAGGAAAAAGTATGTCTTCTTTTCTTAATGCATTTGTAAAACTTGCAAAGTCTCCTGATTATCTTGCTCTGCTTGCATATTTTCTGCAAACACCGCAAAGGCAGAAGCTTCTTCAATCAATAAGAATGAAACTTAGAAACAAACTAAAAGTTGCAACCACACTTGGTTACGGTCCAAGATATATGCATTCAACAGGGCAGCTGCACAAAGGCGGACCGAATCATGGGGTCTTCATAATGTTTACATATGATGCGAAAGACGACCTTTCCATTCCCGGAGAAGATTATGGTTTTGCAACACTTCAAAAGGCACAAGCGCTTGGTGATTTTCGTTCTTTAAATAATAAGAACAGGCGGGTTATTAGAATTCATCTTGAAGGTAACATTGAACAGGCATTGGAGAAAATTAATGAAAGCTTAAAGTGAAATCTATAACCACTATCTTCTTCGATGTTGGGGGTGTTTGTTTAACTAATGGCTGGGATCATATTTCAAGAGAGAAAGCTGCAAAGAAATTTTCCCTTGATCATGAAGATCTGGAGAAGAAACATAAACTTGTCTTTGAGATGTTTGAAAAGGGAAAAGTATCTCTGGATGAATATCTTGATAAAGTGATTTTTTTCAGAAGGAGAAAATTTAATAAACCGAACTTTATTAAGTTTATGTGTTCACAATCCCGCGCACATGATTCTTCAATAAACCTTTTACGTAAACTCTCTCTGAATAAAAAATATCATCTTGCAACAATTAATAATGAATCAATTGAACTGAATCTGCACAGGATAAATAAATTCAAACTAAAGCGATATTTTACAGACTTCTTTAGTTCCTGCTATCTTGGAACCAGAAAACCGGAACTTGAAATATTCTTAAAAGCATTAAATATTCTTCAAAAGAATCCCGTGGAGTGTTTGTTTATCGATGATAGAGAAGAAAATTATCAGTCTGCGAAAAGTCTCGGATTAAATTCGATTCATCTTGAAAATCCGGCTGAACTGAAGGAAAAACTTAAAGAATTCAAAATTAAAATATGAAAAGGAAATAAAATGAAAATAGGTTTAATAGGTCTTGGAAAAATGGGTGGAAATATGCTTAAGAGACTCAAAAAAGATAATCACGAAATTATCGCTTTCGATTTAAATAAAGATAACGTGAAGAAAGCAGTTGAAGATGGGGGAATAGGATCCGATTCAATAGAAGATCTTGTTTCAAAACTTGAGAAACCAAGATATATCTGGGTAATGGTTCCACACGGAAAACCAACAAATAAAACGATTGACAAACTTATAAATCTTCTTGATAAAGATGATTTGATAATTGATGGCGGTAATTCTCACTATACAGAAACGATTAGAAATTCCGAAAAATGTAAAGAGAAAGGAATTCACTTTGTAGATGCCGGGGTAAGCGGAGGAATATGGGGATTAAAAATCGGTTACAACCTGATGGTTGGTGGTCCCGAAAAAGCTGTAAAAAGAGTTGAGCCGATATTTATTTCTCTCGCACCTGAAAACGGTTATGCACACGTTGGTAAAACCGGAGCCGGACATTTTGTAAAAATGATTCACAACGCACTTGAATATGTAATGCTCCAGGGAATTGGTGAAGCATTTGAGTGTATGTCCCGTTCAGAATTTGACATTAATCTTGAGCAGGTTTCTGGCTTGTGGAATAACGGTGCTGTTGTACGAAGCTGGTTGCTTGAGCTTGCCGCAAGCGCTTTCAAAGAAGAAGGTAATTCACTCGAAAAAATTGCTCCTTATGTTGAAGATTCCGGAACAGCAAGATGGACGACTGAATATGCAATCAAAAATGCAATTCCGATTCCCGCTATTACTCTTGCTGTTTACGAACGATTTGCTTCGAGAGAAGAGAATCCGTTTTCTGCAAAAGTAATTGCCGCATTGAGAAACCAGTTCGGAGGACATGCCGTTAAGGAGGAAAAGTAAATGGAACACCGACATCTTAAAGTTGAACAAAAAGGAATGCAGAAAGGCAATCCGCCCGAACCATTGATTGTTGTAATCTTCGGTGCTTCCGGCGATCTCGCTCACCATGAACTTTTACCATCTTTATATGCACTAAAGCAAAAAAAGTTATTACCGGATAAATTTGCGATCATTGGTTTTGCAATGGAAAAATGGAGCGACGAGGAGTACCGTGAAGAAATGCATGGTATGGTTAAAAACTTGAATGAATATAATGAGAAGATGTGGAAAGAATTTGCCGGGATGGTTTACTATACTCCCGGTGAATTTGACGATGCAACTTTAAAAACTTATGAAGCATTAAAGAAAAAAATACAGCAGGTACAAAAGAAAAATGAAATAAAAGACAATATTCTTTTTCATCTTTCTGCTCCTCCTGATTTTTACAGCACGATAATTCAAAAATTAAACGATAGCCAACTCGCAAAAAGCAATGAAGGTTGGCGTAGAGTTATTATCGAAAAACCATTTGGCGAAGATGAAAAATCAGCACGTGAACTCGATAAGGAAATACATAAAGTTTTTGAAGAACACCAGATTTTCAGGATAGATCATTTTCTCGGTAAAGAAACTGTTCAGAATATGCTTGTTTTCAGATTTGCCAATCCCGGCTTTGAACCCATCTGGAACCGAAATTATATAGACAATATTCAGATTACCGTGGCTGAAGATATAGGTATCAGAAAGCGAGGTGCGTTTTATGAAAAAACCGGTGTGCTGCGCGATATGGTTCAGAATCATCTTTTTCAGTTAATGTGCATGGCAGCCATTGAACCGCCGGTAAACTTTGATGCTCACTCGCTTCGCACGGAAACCGTAAAAGTGCTCGATTCCGTTTGTCAAATAAATCATGAAAGAGATGTCGTATTAGGTCAGTATGATTCCGGAACTGTTGATGGTAATAATGTAAAAGCTTACCGCGATGAAGATAAGGTCAATAAAGATTCAAACGCTCCAACGTACGCTGCAATCAGAATTTTTCTTGATAACTGGCGTTGGGCCGGAGTTCCTTTTTACTTAAGAACAGGTAAAAGACTGGAGCGAAAACTCACGGAAGTTACTATTCGATTTAAACCAACTCCCCACCTTATGTTCCAGACAAATAAGCGGGAGGAAAGAAAACATAATATTTTAACATTCCGCCTTCAGCCCGATGAAGGAATTTTTTATTCTTTCACCGCCAAAAGACCCGGCGCTGATTTAACACTACAGCCGGTTAATCTCATTTTCAATTACAACGAGGCTTTCGAAATAAAAGAAACACCAAGTTCATACCAGTGGCTTTTGCACGATGCAATGCAGGGTGACCAGACATTATTTCCACGTGCGGAGTGGATTTATAAATCGTGGTCAATCATCGATCCGATAATTAAGGAATGGGAAAAGAAACCATGGACTGTATTACCTAACTACAAAGCCGGTTCGTGGGGACCGGAAGATGCAGACGACATGCTTCGCCTTGACAGACGTAAGTGGTTTATACAATAAAATTTTGTGTTAAAAATCAGTTTTGAATAGAAATGATTTGGCTCTTGCTTTTATTTTCTCCCACTTTTCTTATCTTTAAATATGAATGTGAAGTTATGGATAATATTCTCGCTGCTATTTTTATCTTTCTTTATCATTAATTCCTGTTCACAAAGAAACGATGACTTTTCAATCTGGATTGGCGGCTCACCGGAAGAAGTTGATTTCTGGGAAAAGGTTATTAATGATTTCAACGCAAAGTATGATTGCAATTTAATTCTCGTCAGCCAGCCTACCTATACCGATCAGCGAAAACAAAGCCTGATAATTTCACTCGAAGGAAAACAACCAAATCCCGATCTTTTTTTAATGGATGTTGTATGGATAAATCAGTTCATACAATCTGACTGGCTTGAGCTGCTGACTGGCTTTGCAGAGAAAAGTAAATTTCAGACAGAACCATTTTTTAAACGTGTTTTAAATCTCGTTGACAAATATGATAATAAACTATTTGCACTTCCTGTTTTCATGGATGTTGCACTCCTGTATTACAGAACTGATTTGATTGACCAGCCTCCTGAAACCTGGGGGCAATTAAAAGAACTGTCTTTAAGAATTCAGAAAGAACAAAGAAAAACAAATGATAGTTTTGATGGATTCGTCTGGCAGGGTGCGCAATACGAGGGACTGGTCTGTTCATTCCTTGAATTTATTGCATCAAACGGCGGTTCAATACTGCAAAACGATTCGGTTAAAATTAACAGCAAAGAAAATGAAGCAGCACTTCAGTTTATGCAGAATCTGATTCACAAGTATAAAATTTCTCCGGAGAATACATACACCGAAATGAAGGAAGAAGAAGTGCGCAGGGAATTTCAGAATGGAAATGCTTTGTTCGAGCGTAACTGGACTTACGCCTGGCAGCTTCATAACAGCGACGACTCGAATGTAAAAGGCAAAGTCGGTATGAAAATCCTTCCTCATTTTAATAGGCACAAATCAGTTTCAACTTTAGGTGGCTGGCACATCGGTATGTCAAAATATTCGGATAACAAAGAAAAAGCATGGAAGTTTATTAAATATGTAACTTCATACGAGGTTCAAAAAAATATGGTGTTAACAATCGGCTGGAATCCCGGCAGAAAAGATGTTTACGATGATGAAGAGTTGAATAAAAAGCTTCCGCATTTAAAAACATTAAAATATGTCTTCGATAACACAGTTTCCCGTCCTACAGTTCCTTATTATGCACAAATATCGGAAGTGATTCAACGGAATGTGAACAACTGTCTTGCAAATAAAATTTCTCCGTCTGATGCTTTGAAAGAAATTGAAATTGAAATGAAAAACATAATTAAGATTTATGGAGAGAAGTAAAACAAACATATCGGGAGAAACGAAAACAGCTTATCTTTTTAATGCACCGTTGATTATTACAGCAGTAATTTTTGTTCTCATTCCCGTTATCGGAACGATTGTTACAAGCCTGATGAGAGATGTTACTTTTCTTCCCGAAAAGTTTTTGGTCTTTGAAAACTATCAAAGATTATTCAGCGACAGACATTTTTTTGAATCGCTGCAATTCACTTTGTTGTTTGTTGTCGTTTCGGTCTCATTTGAGCTAATCTTCGGTCTTGCCTTTGCTTTACTTTTAAACGAAACACTTCCTTTCCGTGGTTTTTTAAGAGTTGTCATTCTTATCCCGTGGGTTATTCCAATTGCAATTTCTGCAAGAATATGGGAACTCATTTACAATTTCAATTACGGCATTTTCAATTATATAATTTTACAACTTAATATTTCTGATCAACCGGTAAGCTGGCTTGGTTCATCTATTGGTGCATTTGCAGCAGTAGTTGTTAGTGATGTGTGGAAGACAACACCGTTTATGGCGATTATTTTGCTCACCGGCTTATCGGCTATTAATCGTGATCTTTACAAGCAGGCAAGAATTGACGGAACAAATTTCCTGCAGCGATTTTTTAAAATCACTCTTCCATTATTAAAACCGGTCTTAGTGGTTGCACTGCTTTACCGCTCGATCGATGCAATCAGGATTTTCGATTTGATTTACGTGCTTACTGGCGGTGGACCCGGAGGGAGTACATCTTCACTATCAATCTATGCATTCAATTATTATGTGTCCGGTGATTTTGGTTATGGTTCTGCTGTTTCTGTAATTGTGTTTTTGGCTGCAGGCTTGCTTTCTGTTCTTTATATTAAGTTCGGAAAATTCCGGGAGACATTACAGTGAGAGAAGAAAGAATTATTAAATTATTAAAAACCCTCGGGGTAATTTTTCTTCTCGTCTTCTGTTTATTCCCTTTTCTCTGGATGATTTTCATTTCGTTGAATAAAAATCCCGATTTTCTTTCTCCGCAAATTGAATTTGTTCTCACGTTCAGAAATTATTTTGAAGTGGCAACATCAAACAAATTTCATTTGTGGGATTATTTGATGAACAGTCTTGTCGTTTCCGTAGCCTCTGCAATTCTTGCGACATTTTTTGCCAGTCTTTCAGCTTATTCGATTACACGTTTGAAGTTTCCCGGAAGAATTGTGATTCCACTTTTACTTCTGGGATTTTCAATGTTTCCGCAGATTGCAATTGTCGGTTATCTTTTCGGGATGATAACCGATTTTGGATGGCTGAACAGTTACGCCGCTTTAGTTTTTCCTTACATTACACTTGGACTTCCGTTGGCGTTGTGGATAATGTTAAGCTATTTCTCACAACTTTCAACTGAACTTGACAAAGCAGCCTTGATTGATGGTGCGAGCAGGTTGCAGATTTTGTTTAAGATTATTCTCCCGTTGTCTCTTCCGGCTTTGTTTTCTACTTTTATATTAACTCTTATTTATTCATTTAATGAATTTCTATTTGCGTTGATGTTAACAACAGATTACCACGGAAGAACAATTCCGGTCGGTATTGCTTTGTTCGAAGGACTACATGGACAAATTCCATGGGGATACATAATGGCAGCATCGGTGATTGCAGTTATTCCGGTCCTGATATTAATTGCTTTATTTCAGAAATATATTATACAGGGTTTAACAGAAGGTGCGGTTAAAGGATGATCGATATCAAAATAAAAAACATAAAGAAAACATTTTTCACTGTTAAAAGAGGAAAAGTAGAAGCGTTGAAAGGAATTGACCTAGAGATTCCTGCCGGAAAATTTTTTGTTTTGCTCGGACCAAGCGGTTGCGGCAAATCTACTTTGTTAAATATAATTGCGGGAATAGAAAGATTATCCGAAGGGAAAATTTATTTCGGTGAAAAGCTTGTTGCCTCTTCAGACGAGAAAATATTTCTCTCTCCGAAGGAACGCGACGTTGCAATGGTTTTTCAGAGTTATGCTTTATACCCACACCTAACCGTTTATGAAAACATCGCTTTTCCTTTAAAAATTGCAAGGCTGGATAAAGATAAACTTGATGAAAAAGTAAAATGGGCAGCCGACATTCTTGAGATAAAAAATATATTAAATGCAAAACCGGGAGAATTAAGCGGCGGACAACGGCAACGTGTTGCTCTTGGAAGAGCCATAGTTAGAGAACCGAATCTGCTTTTGCTTGATGAACCGCTTTCAAATCTTGATGCGCTGTTACGGATTACAATGCGAAGTGAACTGAGAAGCATCCAACGTAAGCTTGAACTGACAACAATTTATGTTACCCATGATCAGACTGAAGCAATGTCTCTCGGTGATAAAATCTCTGTTCTGAAAGATGGTGTTGTTCAACAGATCGGAACACCGGAAGAAATATATAATAACCCGGCAAATCTTTTTGTGGCAAAATTTATTGGTTCACCACCGATGAATATTTTGAATGAAAATCTTGTAAGGCACCTTAATGATCAGCTTCATTTTTTAGAAAGTAAAAGCCTTGAAAATGTTGTTGTCGGTATTCGTCCTGAAAAAATAAAAATCGTAAATAAGGACGAAGGAATAATTAACGCTAAAATTAAAATGAGCTGGTCTCCCGGAGGTGATTCGCTTTATTATCTGGAAGCAGAAAGAAATGAAATACTTGCTAAATCATCAGAAATTGAAAACATTAAAGATAATGATGACGTCGGTTTGAAATTCGGAAAAGATGACCTACTGATCTTCGATAGAGAAAACTGACGGTTTATTCACATTTCCAATTCTCTGTTTTTACAAAACCAAAATTTATTTGTTGGTCTGTGTTCCATTTGTTCCGGTTCTTGCGGATAATTCATTCAAAAATCTCTGAAGCTTTTCAAGTTCCTGCGCAGACTGTGTAAATTTCTTTTCTCCCTGGAATTTTAGATAATTTTCAAACGCATTATTTGCCTGGCGAATTAAATCATCGATAGAAGTTTGTTGCTGTGGCGTATTATCCTTCCCGGTTGTTTCTTTTTTAACGGGGATTTCACCATACAATCCTTGCAAAGCATCTTTGAATGTTTCTGCATAACTAAGATTATCATTGTGCATAACGGCAACAAGACGAAGTTCCGGGTAAGCGGCAGTTTCTGCCTGGAGATAAATTGGTTCAACATAAATAATTGTTTCTTCAACGGGAATTACAAGAACATTACCGCGAATAACATTCGATCCGCGCTGATCCCACAATGATAATTGTCCCGACAAATAGCTGTCCTGATCAATCTTTGTTTCAACCTGCTGAGTACCGAGCACACGTTTATCCTTCGGAAATTTATATGCAAGGAATTTTCCATAATTATCAGGATCACACATTCCGGCAATCCACCCAATTAATACCTGTCTGTTTTTCGGAGTGAATGGAAGAATTAAAACAAATTCAGGCTTGTCCGTCTCAGGACGCTCCCACATAATATAATAAGGATCGACAGGCTGAACTTCATTGTAATATTTTTCCGTAGCCCTTATCCACAGATCTTCCTGATTATAAAAAACAGTTGGATCGGTCATATGGTACTTTGCATAAACAAGTCCCTGGACAAGAAGAAAATCAATTGGGTAACGAACATGACCCATCAAACTCTTCGGCATCTCCTCTTTCTTTTTAAACAAATCTGGGAATATATTATTCCATACTTTTATGATCGGGTCATTTTCATCGTAAATGTAGAAGTCAACCGACCCGTTGAACGCATCTACAACAACCTTAACTGAATTGCGAACATAATTTGCACCGTTCATTTCCGGTGATGTTTGCGTTTTTAAATTCCTGTTCTGTTCTCCTTCTTTATAATAGATGTTTTCTGTGGAATTGAATGTCTCGCTGTAAGGAAAATAGTTGCTGGTAGTATAAGCATCTATTATCCAGTATAACCTGCCGTCATCACCAAGCACTATGTAAGGATCGTTATCATAAGTTAAGAATGGTGCAAGAGTTTTTACTCTTTCTTCAATCTGGCGATGAAACATTATTCTGCTTTTTGAATTGGGATAACTTGAAAAGAAGAATTTGGTGCCGTCAAATTTCCATCCGAATAAAAATTTCCTCCAGATATTTGAAATCTGTACACCACCTTTTCCCGGATACTTTATATACACATTGTTTTCTCCGCTAGGATAATCAAACTCCTGTTCATCAGAATTAACAATTACATAAGAATCTGTCAGCTCGCCATAATAAATCTGCGGTTGTTTTACTT
>Ga0307436_1000371_pt1 | contig 20779 bp, 25 predicted proteins | sample SalMarWE160440MG_FD_202513 | JGI IMG/M metagenome (GOLD analysis project Ga0307436, IMG submission 202513) | Salt marsh sediment microbial communities from the Plum Island Ecosystem LTER, Massachusetts, United States - WE1604-40 | ecosystem: Environmental > Aquatic > Marine > Intertidal zone >...
GGCCGAGGCCGAGCTTGGCGAGAGTGGGCCACAACAGCCCGGCCACCAGCAGCACCAGTCCGAGAACGATCAGAAAACGAGCCATGCGGTCCTCCGCCGATTGACATAGGATCACACCATTGCTGCATCAAGCAGCATCCGCGCGCCAAGCGGCGGGGCAGGAGAGGAGAAGATCATGACAGAGGCCTACCAATCCGCCCTCATCGTCGGCGCGGGCTCCGGGCTGTCGGCCTCGCTCGCTCGCGCCTTCGCCCAGTCCGGCATGAGCATCGCGCTCGCCGCCCGCTCGGTCGACAAGCTCGGACAGCTTGCAAAGGAAACAAACGCCAAGACTTATGTCTGCGACGCCAGCCAGCGCGCCGACGTGGACAAACTGTTCGCCGCGCTCGATACCGCGGGCGCGCCCGACGTCGTGGTCTACAATGCCAGCTATCGCACGCGCGGGCCGTTCCTCGAGCTCGATCCCGTCGAGGTGGAGAAGGCGATCATCGTCTGCGCCTTTGCCGGATTCCTGGTGGCGCAGGCCGCGGTCAAGCGCATGCTGCCGCGCGGGCGCGGCGCCATGCTGTTCACCGGCGCCTCGGCATCCGTGAAGGGCTATGCCCAGTCGGCGGCCTTGGCCATGGGCAAGTTCGCGTTGCGCGGCCTTGCCCAAAGCATGGCGCGTGAATTGGCGCCGCAGGGTATTCACGTGGCGCATTTCGTCATCGACGGCGTTATCCGCAGCGCGCGTCGTCCCGTGCCCGCCGACAAGCCGGACTCGCTGCTCGATCCCGACGCCATCGCGCAGACGTATCTGCACGTCCTGCAGCAGCCGCGCAGCGCCTGGACGCACGAGGTCGAATTGCGGCCCTGGGTGGAAAAGTTCTGATCAGGACCTAAATGGGGATTGCACATCCCGGCGGCGGCAATACCAACCGCTCGTCAGCGCGTGATCCCGAAAAGTGGGAACCGGTTTTCGGATAAGATCACGCGTGCGAATAAGGCGAGGGTGAGCCGGATGGTGACGCCGGCTTTTGCCGCCGCCGGATATCGAATTAGCCAAATTTCAATGTTGTTTTCGACACTTGCATTGCGGATGCAGCGATGACGGGTGGTGGCAGAGCTGCTGCCTGCATGCTAAACGCAGGCCGCATGACCAGCCCTTACGATCTGCGTGAAATCGCACCGACCGGAAAGCTGCGCGGCGGTGTGGTGGTGGCGCCGGCGGCGTCGGCTTTTTTCGCCATCAAGGACGACAAGGGCGAGCCGCGTGGCGTCACCGTCGATCTGCTGCGCGCCTTCGCCGCCGCGCTCCCGCTGCCGCTCGACCTCCAAGTCTATGCCAATTCTGGCCAGGTTACCGACGCGGTGGCGGCTGCCGGCTGCGACGTCGCATTCATGCCGCAGGACGCCGAGCGCGCCAAGAAGGTGGATTTCGGTCCGGCCTATTATTTCATCGAGAGCACCTATCTGGTGCCGGCGGGCTCGATGATCCGAAGCATCGACGAGGTCAACCGACCGGGCGTGCGCATCGTCGCCATCGCCAACACCACCACCGCGCGCAGCGCGCGGCGCACCGCGCCCGATGCCGAGGTCACGGAGGTGCCGAGCGTCGAGCAGATGACCGAGATGGCGCGCAAGGGCGAGGGCGACGCCTTTGCGCTCTCGCATGACTCTTTCGCCGGCCTGCTGCCGAAGCTGCCGGGCGCGCGTGTGCTGCCGGGAAATTTCCAGCAGACCGGCATCGGCGTCGCGGTGCCGAAGGGCCACACCGCGGCGCTTGAAGTCATGGGCGGCCTGCTCGAAACCGCCAAGAAATCCGGTGTGGTGCGCCATGCGCTCGACGCCGCCGGTTTCCCGGACGCCGCCGTCGCGCCCTAAGACCCCTTGACCCGTACATTGGCGGCGGCGATGCGCCGGAAGAACCGCATGCGGCGTACGATCGGCCACCAATCGTAGAGATAGATTTCGATCGGGCGCCAGTTCGCCACCCAGCCGACAATGATCAGGCTTTCCTCGACCACGCGCGCGACCGTCGTGTTGGCGATGGTCTTGGCGGCAACTTGGCTGGCCACGAGGCAGATCACCAGCACCACGATGCCAATGAGGAGCGAGCGCCAGCCGATGCGCAGCAGTTCACGCAGTTCGCGCGCGCTGGCCTGCGCGCGATACCGGAAATAATGGGCAAACGCCGCGCCAATCTCGGACGCGTCCGGCTTGGCCGCTTCCTCCGCCGGCAGGTGGACCACGATCCTGAACGGGGCGGCGGGCGGCAGCTCGCGCACCCAGCCGACCAAGAATTCCTCCACGCCGTCGTCTAGATCCTTCTCCCGGAACGGCGAAGGGTCGAACGAATTGAAGAGCTGGCTGATTGACCGTACGCGGATCGCGATTTCGGTGGGGTTTGCCATCGCGTCAGCGCGCCACCAAACACTTCACACGCGCGCTCGCCAGATCAAGCGCGAGGAACAGCTGAAGCACCGCCAGATACCAGCCGAAACGGTATGATGTCGTGCCCATGCTGCACGCTCAGATCGTTACGATCACATTGCCGATCGTGCCCCGCTCCACCGCCTCATGGGCGGCGGCGGTATCGGCCAGTGAATACGTCGGCTGCGCCACCCGGTTGCTGAGATTGCCTTCGCTCAGCGCGCGGTTGATGGCAGACACCGCCCGCTCGCGCTCGGCGGTATCGAGTTCGTAGACCAGGAAGAATTGCAGGCGGATCGACTGGGTCAGACAGAAGAAGGCCGGCAGGGTCGCCTCGCCGCTGGTGCCGTAGACGATGACGCCGCCCTTGGGCCGCAAGACCTGCGGAATGAGCTTGGCGTTGGCGGCCAAATCCATCTCGATCACGGCATCGACGCCGCGCTTGCCCGTTAGCGCCATCACCCGCTCGCCGACAGCCTCACGTTTGTAGTCGATGGCGTGGTCTGCGCCGGCCTCGCGCGCCGCCGCGGCCTTTTCCGGCGAGGAGATGGTGGTGAGCACCGTCGCGCCCGCCAGTTTGGCAAATTGGATGACGTACTGGCTGACGGAGCCGGCGCCTCCCGACACCAGCAGCGTCGTGCCCTTCTGAGCCGCAGCCAGCGCGACGGCGTGATAAGCGGTCATAGCCGGAATACCGAGGCAGGCGCCGGCCTCGAAGCTCACGTTGTCCGGCAGCTTGACCGCCTGCGCCGCCGGCAGCGCGATAGTTTCGGCCGCGGTGCCGAAGGGGCGCTTCCATTGCGCGTTCCAGATCCAGACCCGCTCGCCAATGCGGGCTTTGGCAATACCGTCGCCCACCTGATCGATGACGCCGGCGCCGTCGCTGTGCGGAATGACGCGCGGCCAAGCGATCTTGCGGGTCGAGCCCTGGCGTGATTTGACGTCGGAGGGGTTGACCCCGGACGTGGACAACTTGACCCGGACCTCGCCGGGCCCGGCCTGTGGGGTTTCGACCTCGCCGACGCGCAGCACCTCGCGCGCTGCGCCGTTGCGCTCGTAGAAGGCAGCTCGCATGGCTTGGACTCCCTCGGGAACGCGACGATAGCACGCATGCGGGCGGGGGAAATCGCCCTGGAACCGGTCCCCCGGCCACCCCATTTACGGAATTGCACGCGGCGGGGCTGCACCGGCGCGCCTCGCGGCAATAGCAAGCTTAAGCGATGCAAAGCGTGGAGGTTCGACCATGCAATATCGTGTCTATAGCGGCCCGAAAGGCTCCGACGACGTGGCTCCGATGGCCAAGGACAAGCTGTTGTTCAAGGAATTCGCGTCGCTCGACGACGCCCTGTCCTGGGCGCGCCATGTCGAGCGCGAGGGGCGCGTCCCGCTGCTGATCGAAGGTGATGACGGCAGCCGCATGGACCGCCGGGCTATCGTGGACGCCCTGCGGGTCGGCATGCGCGAAGAAATTGGCGGCCAGCCGGCGCCCTCAGTGGGGGCCACGCCGCGCGGTTGAACGCGCGGGTCGGCGCGTCAGGAGGAGCTGGCGATCCGTTTCCACTCGGCGCGGGCGCGGGCGGTGAGCTGGCCCCATTTGGTGGCGACCACATCCCAATTGACCAGCGGCCGTTGCGCGCTCACGGCCGCCGCGTGGCGGGAATCGTAGATATAAGCGCCGCCGACGGTCAGCACCGCGCCCAGGATGATTCCGAACAGGAGTCGCATGGAAAACCTCTTCTAAGCCCGGATCGTAACTCGCGCCTTGGTGCGGCGGTTCCGGTGGTTGGCGCCCATTTTGGCGGCGGCACATGGCGGTTTTGGGCCGGCGGTATGCGCCGCTAGAGCATCCGGCAACATCCTTCTAAGCCGTTGAAGATACTTACCTTATGTCTAGAAAAACTTCGCACGGAACGAAAATAAGCTGCTATATTGACGCCATGAGCACACATTCAGCAAAAACCGCCCGGCGATCCGGCAAAACGGCTCGCCGAACGGCCAAAAAGGCGGCAAAAAGCACCCGGGCCGCGAGCACGAAGGCATCGAAATCGGCCCGCCGCAGCGTCGGCAAGACCGGCAAGACGGCGCCACGCCCGGCTGCCGCCGCGCGCAGCCCGAGCGCCAGCCGCAAGCCGGCCAAGATGCTCCGCACCGTAAGCCCGCCGGTCCAGCCCATGGCCGCGCATGAGGTCGCGATCCCCGCTCATAAGTACCGGGTCGGCGAAACCGTGTATTACACCTCGCCGACATTCGGTCGCGCCGCCGCCACCGGCAGCTATACGGTGGTCAAGCTGCTGCCGTCGGAAGGCGATGACTACCAGTACCGGATTAAGAGTTCCGGCGAGGCCTTTGAGCGCGTGGCTAAGGAAAGCCAGCTCGACCGCGCTTGAACGCTCTTTGAGCGCTCCCTGGCGAACCTGCCGCGATTTCGTCTCCGCCATCGCCTATGATGCGCCACGGCGCAGGATTTCGAAAAGCATGTCCTTGACCCCGATCGGGTATGGGCACCGGTTTTCGGAAAAGATAAAGATCATGCGCAAGCGCAAACGACGCCATAGCCGCATTGGAGGAGTGTATGCCGATCTATATCACCCAGGGCCGCTACACCCGCGAGGCGGTCAAAGGCATGATCATCAAGCCGGAGGACCGCGCCGAAGCCGTCTCGCGGCTGTTGTCGAAGGTGGGCGGCCGTCTCATCGGCTACTATCTCACTTTCGGCGAATACGATTTTCTCAACATTTTCGAAGTGCCGAACGACACCCAGGCGGCGGCCGTGCTGCTGGCGGCCGCCAGCAGCGGCGGCGTCACCGATCTGCGCACTACGGTGGCGATGACCTCGGTGGAAGCCAAGGGCGCCTTCGCGGCGGCGAGCGATTTGGCTCCCGGCTTCAAGTCGGCGGGCGGTACATGAGCGGACGGCCATGCCGGATATCGAAGGCGGGCTAAGCGGGCTTCTGGCGGCGCCGCTGGTGCTGCCGGCCTCGGTGGCCGGCGCGCTGGCGGCCTTGTTCGTCGTGCTCGCCGTCATCGCCTGGCGGCGCGCGCGCACACGCCTGCTGCTGCCGATCGCCGGCTTCGTCCTCGCCGCGCTGGCGGTGCTGGCGGTGATTGACCAGCTTTCGCTCAGCGAGCGCGCGGCCGCGCGGCGCGCATTGCTGACACGCGATGCCGAATTGACGCGCAGCGCGCTCGCGCCCGGCTCAGCCCTTGCCTGTCTCGACGCCGGCGCCGGTGACGCGGTCGAGACTGCCTGCGAGAAGATGGTATTCGCCTCAGCGCAAAGCGCGGCCAGCGCGGTCGCCTATATGGACGCGCGGCTCAAGCTGCTCGCCGATGCCGCCGCCGGCGATGCTAGCGTCAGCGCTACGCTCGCCTCCACCCGCCGCGCGGTCGCGCTCGACCGCTATGGCATCGCCGCGCATGTGCTGGCGACACGCGACGGCTGCACCGCCGACAAATGCGCCGCCTTCGCCTTGGTCGACGACGCCAGCGCGCTCAGGGCCAATCTCAGGGCCCAGGTCTTCGACCAATATGTTTCTCGCTATGCGGTAAATTGGAACAAGCCCGCCCCGTCGGCCGAAAAGCCGCCGCCCGCGGTGTCCGCGGTCCCGGCAGCGCCGCCGGTTGCCGGCGCGGCTCCGGCCGCGGTGGGTGCTACACCGACCGCAGCCGTTAAGGCCGGTGAGCATTGGGACTTCCCCTCGGCCGCCTCGATCCCGCCGGTCAGCATCATGAACGCCGAGCCGCCGCCGAAGACCGCCGACGCCCAGGCGCAGGTGCCAGCCGATAAGCCGCTGGCGAAAGGCTCCGACGCCGCGGCGCAGGCGGCAGGCCCCGCTGCGCCGGCGAACAAGCCGGCAACCGGCGCCAAGCCCCCTATGCCGCCGGTCCCACCGAAACGTCAGCAGCCGCAAGCGGTGCCGCCGCCCGCGCGCTAGTATCGGCGCGACTTAAGCCCGGGCCGCCCGATGTTCAAATCCGTCCTGATCGCCAATCGCGGCGAGATAGCCTGCCGCATCGCCCGCACAGCCAAGCGGCTGGGTCTGCGCACGATCGCTGTCTATTCCGATGCCGACGCCAATGCGCTGCATGTGCGGCTGTGCGACGAGGCCCACGCCATCGGCCCCGCGCCTGCCGCCGACAGCTATCTCGCGATCGACAAGCTGATCGCCACGGCACGAGCCGCAGGCGCCGACTGCGTCCATCCCGGCTACGGCTTCCTGGCCGAGAACGCCGATTTCGCGCAACGCTGCCGCGATGCCGGACTGGCTTTCATCGGCCCGCCGCCGGACGCGATGCGCGCCATGGGGCTTAAAGACCGTGCCAAGGCGTTGATGGAGAAAGCAGGCGTCCCGGTGGTGCCGGGCTATCAGGGCGACAGGCAGGAACCGAATTTCCTCAAGCGCAAGGCCTACGAGCTCGGCTACCCGGTGCTGATCAAAGCGGTGGCCGGCGGCGGCGGCAAGGGTATGCGGCGCGTCGACAAGCACGCCGATTTCGACGCCGCGCTCGAAAGCTGCCGGCGCGAGGCGCAAAGCGCTTTCGGCGAGCCCCGCGTGCTGATCGAGAAATACGTACGCCACCCGCGCCACATCGAAATGCAGGTCTTCGCCGACCGCCACGGCCACGTCATCCATCTCAATGAGCGCGACTGTTCCTTGCAGCGCCGCCACCAGAAAGTGATCGAGGAGGCGCCGGCCCCCGGCATGACCCTTGAACTGCGCGCTGCCATGGGAGCGGCCGCGGTCGCCTCCGCCAAGGCCGTCGGCTACGAGGGTGCCGGCACCGTCGAGTTCATCGCCGACGGCGCTGGCGGGCTGAAAATGGACGGCTTCTGGTTCATGGAAATGAACACGCGATTGCAGGTCGAGCATCCCGTCACCGAAGTCGTCACCGGCCTCGACCTGGTGGAATGGCAGTTCTGTATTGCCGCCGGCGAGCCGCTGCCGCTGACGCAGGATCAGGTGCCGCTTCAGGGCCACGCAGCGGAGGCGCGGGTTTATGCGGAAGATCCCGAGCGCGGTTTCCTGCCCTCGACCGGCAAACTCATCGCCTTGCAATTTCCGGCCGAAGACGGCTTGCGCATCGATGCCGGCGTAGAAGCCGGCAGCGAGGTGACGCCGTTCTACGATCCGATGCTCGCCAAGCTGATCGCGCACGGCGCAACGCGCGACCAGACGCTTGACCGCCTGGCGGATGCGCTGGAAAAAGCCATCGCCATCGGTCCGCGCACCAATCTCGGCTTCCTCGTCGCGCTCGCCCGCGCGCCCGCCTTTCGCGGCGGCGATTTCGACACCGACTTCATCGACGCGCATTTAGCGGAACTCGGTGCCACGCCCCAAGCGCTCGACCGCGCAGGCATCGCCTTGGCCGCGCAGAAGCTCCTTGCGCGCGAGCGCACCCGCGTTGATGCATCAATCGAGCGTGAGCCCGACCAGCCGGCCTCGCCCTGGGAGGCTGCCGACGCCTATCAGCTAGCCGGCACGCGCCGGCTGGCGCTGCCGCTCATCGCCGATGGCGAGAGCGTCGTGGCGGAGATCGCCTATGGCGCGCGCGGACCCTTGGTCACGGTTGGCGGGGCTGAGGCCGCGGCGGATGCGTTTACGCTTGCTGCCGCGGAGGCGGTCTATGTGCTGCGTCATGGCCGCCAGACCAAAGTATCCTTACGCGACCTTGCCCTCGACGAGGCTGCGGATCAGGGGCAGGGCGGGCTCGTGCGCGCGCCCATGCACGGCAAGGTGCTCGCCATCCTGGTGGAGCCGGGGGCGCCGGTGAAACGCGGCCAGCGCCTCGCCATCATCGAGGCCATGAAGATGGAACACACGCTTCATGCGCCGATCGACGGCACCGTCGCCGAGATCGCGGTCGCGCCCAACGCGCAGGTGCCGGAGGGCGCCAAGCTGATGGTGATCGAGGCGGCGAAAGCCATGCCTTGAGAAGACAGCGCCTTGCCGGCGCATGGCATGTCCTATGTCGGCCAACTTAGAAATGGTAGCGAAGGCCGATGACGCCGGCGTTCGATCCCTCTTTCATGTGCCCCAAAATCTCATATAGGCCTGATCGGTGATGCAATTGAAAAACCAGGTCGACATTCGGAAAGCGCGGCAATGTGAAGGCTATTTCCGGCGAGAAATAGAATAGCAAATGTGGATCGCCGCGATGTTTTATCGCCCGCTCTCTTTCGATGTCGATGGGGTTCGTAACGGCACTTAGGCCAATCGTGATGCCGGGCGTGATATAGACGACGTCGGATATGCGCATGGTGGCCTGGAGGTGTATTCCACCCCAAAACTCGCCCGAATTGCCGTCGCCAAATCGGTCGGCGACGCCGATTTGAGCGCCGACGGCGGTTTCCTTCTGGGAGCGAAAAAATTCGCGCTCAAATGCCAGACCGACAACGTAATTATCCGTATGCGACGCCGAAAACGGAATGGCGCTCTGACCCATGTTGCCTTCGGTCAAACCTCCGCCAAAGACAAGGAAACTATTGGGGCTGTGCAAGGGCGCCGGAACGAAATACTGCCGCACGACTGATTTTGCAGATAGAAGATCAATGGCGCGGGCGGGCGCACTCACGACACAAGATGCAGCCAGAGTAAGAGCGCCAGCCTCTAGATAACGCCTGAACACAGCACGTCCCCACCAGCGTGAAATAAGTCTCAACAGACCGGACGGTCGTGGTCAAATTCGCGTTGCGCTTTGCGAATTGACCGCCGGCCCCTTCGCTCTGTCGAGTGATCCGCGGCTGCCCCGAAGGCCTTCTACTTCTTTTTTTTCTTCGCGTTGTTCTGGTTCTTATACATGGTGAAATAAATCACCTGCGCCCAGCTCGGCAGTATCAGCGGCATCCCATCCCGCAGGATGCGCATGGTATTCGCGGTCTGCTTAGCGAAGGTATCGTCGGGCTTCTTCTTGTGCTTCATGGCGGCCGCAGCGGGCGAAGCCGCAAAGGCGGTAACGACAAGCAGTAGAGCGATTTTCTTCATATTTCCCCCTTTTTCAATGCAGCGGTGTCAATTGCCAACCTATCATCAATCATGCCGCCGAATTTGCAACAGGGGTGGCCTGAAATTCGTCCGGCACCCTCTGGGGCGCTTCCGGCTTTGCGCGCGAAGTCCGGGGAGATTGTCCGCTGACAGCTTCCGCAGTCGGCACGCGCGAGCTAAATGTGGGCGTGACTAGGGCTCTCAGCTGGACATCAAGAATGCCGCTTCATCTCATCAAGCTCTGCGTCGGCTGCGACTCGGTCGCTGACCTGGAAGACTGGATCAAGCAGAAGTTCAAGGAGAAGAAAAAGCGCAGGCAGAAGCTGGAGCACATCCACACCACCCGCATGGTGCCTAAGCGGGCCGATGAACTAATTGCCGGCGGCTCGCTCTATTGGGTGATCCGCGGCCAGATCACCTGCCGCGAGCGCATCCTCGCCATCCGGCCATTCACCGACAAGGACGGCATCGGCCGCTGCCGCGTGGTGCTCGACGGCAAGCTGGTGCTGGTCGAGCCGCGCCCGCGCTCGGCGTTCCAGGGCTGGCGCTATCTGGAGGCGAAGAACGCCCCGCGCGATCTGTCACGGGCCGCCCCCGGTGCCGCTAAAATGCCCGAGCAGATGCGCCGCGAATTGCGCGAACTGGGCCTGCTCTAAACCTCCGCGCGTGACGCCCCTTTCAGCGGGTGCTAGGCTGATGCCCGTGTCGGTCTGGATAGGGGGCGGGCATGCAATTTCGGGCACGCAAGGTGTTCTTCGCCATCGCGATAGCGATGGCGATGGGGCTGAGTTTCTACAAACCTGCAGCGGCGGCTGACGACAGGGAAACCTGCAAGACGGCTTCGGGCGATGCCGCAATCGCGGCCTGCACGCGGGCGATCGAATCCAAGAAGTACGCCAAGAAAAAATTCAAGCGCACACTGTCGCTGCTCTATACCAATCGCGGCGTTGAATACGAGATCAAGAAGGAGTTCGATAAGGCCGTTGCCGACCACGATGAGGCGATCAAGGTCGATCCGAAAAACTGGGCGGCCTACAACAATCGCGGCAATGCCTATGCCGGCAAGGGCGATTACGACCACGCGATCGCCGACTACGACGCCGCCGTGAAGCTCAATCCCAAATATGCCGAGGCCTTCTACAACCGTGGCCTCGCCAAACGAAACAAGGGCGACGTTACGGGGGCCGACGCCGACATCGCGTAGGCCAAAGAGCTTCAGCCGGGCATCGCCAGTACCGGTCATTGAGCCTGTCATCCCCACGCGTGCGGGGGCCGGACGATGACGGCCGGGGCTACACCGCCACATTATCGATCAGGCGCGTCGTGCCCAGTTTCGCGGCGACCAGCAGCCTGATCGGCCCGTCCTTGCGTGAGGTAACCGGCGCCAACGTCAGCGCATGGCGCGCCTCCAGGTAATCGAGCGCAAAGCCGACGCGCGTAATTTCGGCGCAGCCGGCCGCGAGCACCGCCGAAATCGGCTCGCCCTTCTTGATGCGGGCGGCGCTTCGCTGCAGCACCCGGTAAAGCGTCGGCGCGACGCTGCGCTCGGCCACCGACAGGTAGCCGTTGCGTGACGACAGCGCGAGGCCGTCCTTCTCGCGCACGGTTGGCACGCCCACGATCTTTACGGCCAAATCGAGATCCTTCGCCATTTGCGTGATCATGCGCAGCTGCTGATAGTCCTTCTCGCCGAACAGCGCGAAATCGGGCGCAACTTGCAGGAACAGCTTGGCCACCACGGTGGCGACGCCGCCGAAGAAGTGCGGGCGGAACTTGTCCTCCAGCCCGGCCTTGGCGGCGCCGGCTGGCTCGATGCGGGTGGCAAAGCCTTCCGGATACATGACCTCGGCCGACGGCGCCCAGACCAGGTCGACCTTGGCCTCGGCCAGCGTCCTGACATCGCTTTCGATACGGCGCGGATAACTGGAAAAGTCTTCGTTGGGCGCGAACTGGGTCGGATTGACGAAAATCGACACGGCCACCCGGCGGGCGCGCCGGCGGGCCTCGCGCACCAGTGCCATGTGGCCGGCGTGTAGCGCGCCCATGGTCGGCACCAGCGCGAGACGCTCGCCGGCCGCCGAAAAAGGTTCCACCGCCCGCCGCAGCGAGGGAACCGTGCGCAGCACTCGCGGGCGGTTTGCCATGATTGGGGGCCTTGTCGGCTGAATGTTGTAAAGCCGCGGTAGGACCTAGCAAAGCAGCGTTAAACCCGCCACGCCGGTTAAGGGTTAAATGTGACGAACTTGCCCAAAAGGCGCCAGTATTTTCAAAATTAAGGATCAAAGGACGCGTCATGTTGGTCCAGCCGATCCAGGAAAATAACCAGTCCGCGCACGTCGTCGTGCTCGGAAACGAGAAGGGCGGCTCAGGCAAGTCCACGACCGCGCTGCACATCGCGGTGGCGCAGCTCAAGGCCGGCCAGCGCGTCGCCACGATCGATCTCGACAGCCGCCAGCAGAGCTTCACCCACTACATTGAGAACCGCCGCGCCTGGGCCGCGCGCGTTGCACTCGAGTTGCCGACGCACTACTGCGTGAAGCGCGGCGAGACGTCCTCCCTCGAAACAAACGAGGCGCAGGAGTTCGCCAGCTTCTCCCAGGCTGTAAGCGCCATCGAGCATGCGCACGACGTCGTTGTGATCGATACGCCCGGCAACGACACCTATCTGATGCGGCTCGCCCATTCCATGGCCGACACCTGGTTATGCCGCTCAATGACTTATTCCTCAACTTCGACGTGCTCGCCACGCTTGATCCGACCAATTTTGGCGTCACCGGCGAAAGTCACTATGCCGAGATGGTGCGCGAGGCGCGTCGCCAGCGCCGGCTGGTCGACGGCCGCCTCACTGATTGGATCGTAGTGCGCAACCGCCTGTCCGCGCTCGGCTCGCGCAACAAGCGCTTGGTCGGCGAGGGCTTGACCGAATTGTCCGAGCGCATGGGCTTCCGCACTGTGGAAGGCTTCGCCGAGCGCGTGCTCTATCGCGAATTCTTCCCGCGCGGTTTGACCGCGCTCGACGACCTGGACAAAACCACGCCCGGCACGCGACCGAACATGTCGCACGTGACCGCGCGCGAGGAAGTGGTCGCGCTGCTCAACACGCTGCGCCTGCCGCTGTCCGAAAATGGCAAGCGGCGCGCCGCCGCCCGCGCGGAATGGTATTCGGCACGGACCAGCCGCTTCAAGTCCACGACGTCATCGGCTAAGCCCTTCCCAATTCCCGCTATTGCACCGGAGCGCGGCCACGGCCACCTTAGGGCCCGGCGCCGCGCGTCACGCTGCGCCGCGCGACCGCCGCAAATCGGTGTAAAGTCCTCCCATGAGCAAGCAGACCAAGAATCCTTCCCATGAGGCGCCGGCGCCGGCCTCCCCCCGGCCGGAGATCGACGCCTTTCTCGAGCGCGTGCGCGCGCTCGGGCCCGCCGCCGCTTCGGACAATCGCGGGCGCCTGATCTTCGCGCTCGACGCCACCATGAGCCGGCAGCCGACCTGGGATTCGGCCTGCGCGTTGCAGGTTGAGATGTTCCGCGAAGCGGCGCGCTCCGGCGGCCTCGACATCCAGCTCGTCTATTTCCGAGGGCTTAGCGAATGCCGTGCCTCGGCATGGGCGGCGAACGGCGAGCGGCTCGCCGCTCTGATGTCGCGCATCGATTGCCGCGGCGGCCATACCCAGATCGGCAAGGTGCTCAGCCACGCGCGCCAGGAACACGCCCGCCAGCCGGTGCAGGCGCTGGTCTTTGTCGGCGACGCCATGGAGGAGAAGCTCGACGATTTATGCCAGGCTGCCGGCGAGCTCGGGCTGCTCGGCGTGCCGGTATTCATGTTTCAGGAAGGCTATGACGCCGTGGCGGAGAACGCCTATCGCGAGATCGCGCGGCTCTCGCGCGGCGCCTATTGCCGCTTCGATACCGGCGCCGCCCATGAGCTGGGCGAATTGTTGCGCGCGGTCGCGGCCTACGCCGCCGGCGGCAAGAAGGCGCTCGCCGAATTGTCCGCGCGCCAGGCCGGCGGCGCGCGCCGTTTGCTGGCGCAGCTTAAATAACATGCCGGCACTTGTCTTCGGCCTGGTGATCTTGGTGTTAGCCCTCTGGGCGCTCAACGTCATTTCAAAGATCGATCCGAAAGTCGGCGCCCGGGTGATGAAAGCCAGCGGCGGACTGTTGGCGCTCGGCTTTGCCGTCTTCCTCGGCCTACGCGGCGAGATGGGCATCGCAATCCCGCTCGGCATCTTCGGTCTCGGCCTGCTCGGCTGGATGCCGTTCGGCCCGGCCGGCTTTTCCGAGCGCGTGCAGAAGAGCACCGGCCGCGGCTCGCGCGTGCGCTCGGCCTATCTCGAGATGGAGCTCGACCACGACAGCGGCGCCATGCAGGGCCGCATTCTGGCGGGCCGCCACCAGGGCGCGGCGCTCGATCGGCTCGATGTCAAAACGCTGGTTGGGATGTTGAGCGAAATCGACGACGAGAGCCGCGCACTATTGATGGCGTATCTTGACCGCCGGGCGCCCGGCTGGCGTGAACACGCGCAAGGTGACGCGGCAACGGGCAGGGCGGCTGCGTCCAGCGGCAAAATGTCGGAACAGGAGGCCTATCAGATCCTTGGCCTGAAACCCGGCGCGAGCGCCGACGCCATCGGCCACGCGCACCGGACGCTGATGAAGAAACTCCATCCCGACCAAGGGGGGACGACGTATCTTGCCGCTCGCATCAACGAAGCCAAGGAAATCCTTCTTCGCCGCCATCGCTGAGGTACTCCACACACAACACCATCAGCGGCCCCTGGTTCTGGTTCGGCGCTTCCCCGTTATTGATCGTTCTATTTTTTTCGCGTGATCTTTTCCAAAAATCGGTTCCTACTTTTCGGGATGACGCGCTAATTCTTCAGCAGCATGCATGGAATTTCGCGGCGTTTGAGGTGCTTGCAGGCGCTCTCCGCCTGAGACTTTTCCAATCCGGCAAAACGCGCGCGGTAAAGCGTCTTGCCGCCCTTGGCGACCGGCTCGGTGAATGGGGTGGCCGCGCCGAGCTGCGCCTTGGCCTTGTCCTGCGCGATCGTCAGGCGCTCCTTGGCGTCCTTCTCGACGTCGAAAGCGCCGACCTGGATCATCCAGTCGCCGCGCGGCTTGGCGGCAAGCTCTTGCGCGGCAGCTGGGACGGGCACGCTGGCAGCTGGGACCGGCACGCTGGCGCCGGCGGAAGCGACTTTTATCGCCGGTGCGCTCGCGGGCTTGGCCGGGACTGCGGTAACGAGCCTGGGCGACGGCGGCTCGCTCTTCACCGTGGCGACGGTGGTGATGTTGGCGGGATTGGCGGTCGCCGGCGCCGGCCTCAGCTTGCGGCTGGCCGAGGGCAGCGGTGACTGTGACAGCGAGGCGGTACGCATGGCGCCGGGCTGGACGGTGAAGGTTTTCACCGGATTGGGCTTGATCGGATCGGTGGAGCCCGGCACCGGCGGGGCGACCGGGGGCAGCGGCGGTGCCGCCGCGACATTTTGCTCGACCGGTGATTTTGCTTTCTCGACCGGGGGCTTGACCGGCGGCGTGGGTATCTCGGCGCGCGCCATGGCAGTCATCCAGCCTTCGACCACCGGCGGCGCGGTGCGCTTGACGGCGGCGACGTTGATGTTGTTGGCGATCAGGCTCTTGACGCGGGCCGGCGCCGAGCGGCCGCCGAACACCACCGCTACGATGCGGCGGCCGTTGCGGTGCGCCGAGGTAACGATGTTGAATCCGGATTCGTGGATGTAGCCGGTCTTGATGCCGTCAACACCGGCGACGCGGCCCAACAGGTGATTGTGGTTGCGCATCCGCTTGCCGTGGTAGACGAAATACCGCCTGGAAAAATAGTGAAAATACTTGGGGAAACGATCCTGGATGGCGCGGCCGAGAATAGCCTGATCGCGCGCGGTGGTAAGCTGGTGTTCGTCGGGTAGGCCGGAAGCGTTGTGGTAGTTCGTGTGCATCATGCCGAGCGCGCGCGCCTTGGCGGTCATCTGCTTGGCGAAGGTGAGTTCGTCGCCGGCGATCGCTTCGGCCACGCACACCGCCACGTCGTTGGCCGACTTGGTGATGATGGCGTGGATCGCGGTGGCCACATCGATGGATTGACCGGGCTTGAGCCCTAGCTTCGAGGGTGCTTGGGCGGCGGCATGGGCTGACACCGGCATTTTGGTCGAAAGCTTGATCTTGCCTGCCTCCAGCCGCTCGAACAGCAGGTAAAGCGTCATGATCTTGGTCAGCGATGCCGGATAGCGCGGGCTATCGGCGTTGACCGCCTCCATAACCTTCCCGGAATTGGCGTCCACCACGATCGAGGCATAGGGCGGGTTATATTCGGTCCGGTGGTGCCGGCGACGGGCTTCGGCTGCGCTGGTGACAGCGGTGACGACAAGCAGGCTCGTCAAAGCCAGGACGCCCCAACGGCGACCGCGTTGGACTCGGGCTCGACCAGGCAACATCAACTCTCCCCAACCCCGTTTGTTCGGCAGTCCCTTAGGTCGCCATCTGGGCGGATTTATAGCAGTTCCGCGACGCCGTAAATTTCAACCGTAGGGCAACACGGTTTACAAATTATTAAGACTATCCATCAGATTTTGCTGGGTTTTTTGCACTGCAAAATATGGCTTGACTTTATTGTGCAGTGCAGTATAAATTTAATTGTCCCCGGTTGGCCGGGGCCGACGAATCACACAAAGGCACCGCGCTGCGCGTGCCGGGAAGGGGAAGATCACAATGGTCAAGAATTTCGAGGACCTCCAGCAGGTCGGCAAAGAGAACGTGGATTCCGCGCTGAAGTCCTGGGGTGCGCTGTCGAAGGCCGCCCAGGCGATCGCGGTCGAGATGGCGGACTATTCCAAGAAGACCTTCGAGGACGGCACCGCGGCGCTGGAGAAGCTGTTCGGCGTCAAGTCGTTCGATAAGGCGATCGAAGTGCAGACCGAATTCGCCAAGACCGCCTACGAGGGCTTCGTGGCCGAGGCTTCCAAGATCGGCGAGCTCTATTCCGATCTTGCCAAAGAGACCTACAAGCCGTTTGAGACCCTGATGGCGAAGGCGAAGTAAGCCGTCGTTGTATTGGTTGCGTAGCGTGGCTGTCGCGTAACAGGGCGTAGGCGTCAGAGACAGCGAAGCCCGGCTCGGTTAGCCGGGCTTTTTGTTTGCCAGCGTGCGGCGGGTTACCGCGCGATTCGCAACTGGGTCAGGGCGGTGCCGATCTGATTGAATATGGTCAGGATCTCGCTCACCGGTGTCAGCAGGGAAAACCTATCCGATCTGCTCACATATTTTTGCAGGAAGGTCGCCGCCAAGATATACACAGTCAAGCTGCGGCCCAAGAGCCATTGGGAATCCCGGGTTAAGGGAAGCACGCAGTGGCCGTGATTGGAATGGTAACTTGTTTCAGACCTACATCCATCACGTAACTTACCGATCCGCTCACAGAGTGGCCGCAAGTCGCATTGGGGTCAGCGATGAAGGTGGGTGAGCTGCTTGGCCCAAAATAACGGCTTGCTGTATAGGCCTCGGTTGTTGTCTTATCACTGCATACCATGGTTCTGACGGAAGCGCAGCGCGCGCCTTCTTCCACGGCGTAATGCAGGCTGCCAACCAAGAATAGAGCCAAGCACATATATATAATGCCAATCACAAGGGCGATGAAGACTGGTCCGACGATAGCGAATTCCACGGCAGTGGTGCCGCGCTCGTCAATCCATGCCACTGTATGAAAATTGCGCATGGTTAATCCAATCGCATCAGTGCTGTTTTAGTGATTGGCGTTGCGAACGTGCTGGCAAGGGTTACGCCGGGGAACAACGGCGCATAGGAAAATACCGTTGTAACTTTGATATAGTCTGTCGGTTGCAAACTGGACATGCCCGCAGCCGAGCAGTCGGTCGGCTTGCTGCTGGTAACGGGACCGACATATTGCAGGTCACCTGAACTATTCACGCAGTAATATCCCTCTGCCGGGGAGCCGGTTTGTAATGAGACCTCCGTTCCCAGCGAGGTGCTCCGCACTGCGTTTGTAACGGCGCTCGTCAAGCCAGGGCAATTCGTCGTGGCTGGAAGATGGTATAGGTCGCAGGCTTTCCAAGCCGCTTGGGCCCCCATTTGCGTCGCGTTCTCAAGCTCCATCCGCTTGTAGATGTATATTGAAATATCGGCCGTATTGAGCAGGCCAAACGTCAGCATCCCGGCGAAGAATGCAAATTCAATGGCGGCCACCCCCCGCTGATCCGACCGTATCGCCGCGACCCGCCTGGCCACTGTCTTCGCGATGCCGAGGAGGGTTTTTGTTTGTGCTGGCATTCGGAATGCACTCATGGCTCAATAGACCAGTTGGGCTCTGCCTGGGATCTGCGCCGTTGGCATGTTCAATCCCGCGTCCTTGCAGCCGCTGCCGTTGGGCGATTGTTGGTAAATGCCGCCTGTTCCATTGATCGTGACGTCGTTTGTGACCATCACCAAGCAGGTAGCGCCGTTGGTCGACTTGTTGATGGCCCCGCTCAACGTGATGCTCGCATTCGGCGTGTATATCAGACCGGAAATATTCCATGTTGGCCTGTTGCCGGCGTAGGTAAAGTCAATGCCAGTGGTCAACTTTGGATCCTGGTAGATCGCGACGCCCGACCAGTCTCCCGACTTGGGAGCGTTGAAGTCGAGACTGCTGCCTGTGCCACCGGACATGTCAGTGGGATAATGCTGGTAGGTTCCTCCGTTGGTGCCGGAAAATACGATGGTCAGAGCAGACCCATTGGACGTTTTCAGCGAGTAACCATTGAGGTCTAGCCGTCCGTTTTGAACAACAAGAACCGCTCCATCGACCGCCGTGTCGATCGTTACGTTCCCGGTGAGCTGTAGGTCGCCGCAGACCTGTAAACTGCCCGACAAGGCTTTAGTCCCGGTCCACTGGTTGGAGGCCGCGACCGTATATTTGCCACCTGCTCCTTTCGCTTCTTGCGGATAAGAGCCGCCGCAATTGTCGGGCGGAATATTGTTCGCGAGAGACAAATAAGGGTCATCCAAAGGCGGCGCGTCTGAATATTGCTTTTCGCCGCAGCCGTTATTCGTTCCGGCGGCCACTCCCATAAAGGCTTTGAGGTCCGAGCCATTGCAGGACGACCCGGAATTCGACATGACGGTGCAGCCGGTGAAGTCTGCATTGGGTGAGCCGTTGGTGGTGACAGCTTGGCCCGACTTGTCCAACCCCAATAAGCAAACTGGTTGCTTAATTATAGGTTTGTTGGCGATTGCCGCGCTGCTTAAAGTTTTTCCCTGGGTGCCATTGAGCGTGGTGTCGCCGGAGTAGCCTACGACCTGAGATAAATAGAGTGGTGCAGTGCTGGTAATTGTCACTTTGTAGCACGGCGGATTAATATTGGGCCCGGTGGGGCAGGTAGCGTTATTCGTTGCCGTTACCTTTACATTGTTGCTGCCGTCGACAAAACCGTATTGTGCGACAACAGCTTTAGCCTCTACATCGTAATTGGAGCCGCCATTGCTGGCCGCCGCGATCGCCGCCGCATCGGCGGCATTCTGCATTGCGCGCGTCTGCAAATACCAGTTGGAAACCTCAAATCCGAGACCCAAAGCTCCGATCATGATCGGGAGTAAAAAACCCATCATCACAGCTACATTGCCGCGTCGGTCCGCATGCAGGCTGACCAAACCATGCGCGATCTTTGCAATAATGATCCGGGGGCAAGACAGTTTGGTTGGCATGTTAAACCGCCTTTGCTATTTTCTCTCGTCCTTGCCTCGCATAAAAAAATTGATGGTTTGCGACCGCATAGCGTAAGAATCGTGTTGGATGTTTAACCTTGTATTGGCGATATTGATCCGGCCGGCTGTTTTTGGAGGCCAGGATAACTGAGTGTCGGCTGCGCGCGCGTAGATCACTGCGGCGCCGGCCGCGTCCATCGGCCGGACGATCGATCTTGCCAGCATATCGCCGGCACGCCTTGACGGCCGCTCCAAAAAGGTCAACCGCATTGAGATCGTTCTTGCGGGAGCCTGCCTATGCGGCCTTGCAATACCGTTGGGCTGCTGTCGCGAATTTGGGGAAAAATCATCGCGGGTTGACTACAATCGGCTTGAGATCGGTTAACCAGGGACTATCTGGTCGAATAGGCTGGGAATCGCTGGAACCCGGCTCATTTTGTCCCGGAACGGGGCAAAATGTCGGCTTGGAATGGCGGGGCCGGGGTCTTTATGATGATGATCGGGGCCTGCAAAGCGCGCGCCCTGTGGAAGCCACGGTCCGGGACTAACGCTCGCCTCGGCAATGCCATGACGTCGATGGACAGAAATAAGAACTTTCCCGCCGCAGGGGTGGCGGCCATTTCCAGTTCAGGCGAGTTGCTGCCGCGCATGGCTGATGACGACCGCAAGCGCAAAGGCGAGCCGGGCGGGCCCGGCACCGCGGTCATCACCAAGACCAAGCCGCAGATCAAGCGGCCGAGCATGTACCGCGTGCTCATCCTCAACGACGACTACACGCCGATGGAGTTCGTCGTGCACGTGCTTGAGCGCTTTTTCGGCAAAGATCACGAATCCGCCACGCGAATTATGTTGCATGTGCATCACCATGGCATCGGCGAATGTGGCATCTATACTTATGAGGTAGCGGAAACCAAAGTGACGCAGGTTATGGACTTTGCACGCAAACATCAGCATCCTCTGCAATGCGTGATGGAAAAAAAGTGAGTCTTGGGGGGCGTCCAATACAAATGAAAACGGAACTCTAAATGCCAACCTTCTCGCGCAGCCTTGAGCAGTCTCTTCATCGGGCACTCGCCCTCGCCAATGAGCGGCATCACGAATATGCCACGCTCGAACATCTGCTGCTGGCGCTGATCGATGATCAGGACGCCTCAGCGGTGATGCGCGCCTGCAATGTCGACCTGGACAAGTTGCGGCGCAGCCTGGTCGCTTATCTCGAATCCGAACTGGAGAACCTGATCACCGACGGCGCCGAAGATTCCAAGCCCACGGCCGGCTTCCAGCGCGTGATTCAGCGCGCGGTCATTCACGTGCAGTCGTCGGGGCGCGAGGAAGTCACCGGCGCCAACGTGCTGGTCGCGATCTTCGCCGAGCGTGAGAGTCACGCCGCCTATTTCCTGCAAGAGCAGGACATGACGCGCTACGACGCGGTCAACTACATCAGCCACGGCATCGCCAAGCGGCCGGGCCTGTCGGAAGCGCGCCCGGTGCGTGGCGTGGAAGAGGAGGCCGACACCAAGACCGGCGACGAACCCAAGAAGAAGGGCGACGCGCTCGAAGCCTATTGCATCAACCTCAACAAGAAGGCGAAGGACGGCAAGATCGATCCGCTGATCGGCCGCGATGCCGAGATCAACCGGACGATCCAGGTGCTGTGCCGCCGGCAGA
>Ga0307436_1000372_pt1 | contig 20778 bp, 19 predicted proteins | sample SalMarWE160440MG_FD_202513 | JGI IMG/M metagenome (GOLD analysis project Ga0307436, IMG submission 202513) | Salt marsh sediment microbial communities from the Plum Island Ecosystem LTER, Massachusetts, United States - WE1604-40 | ecosystem: Environmental > Aquatic > Marine > Intertidal zone >...
CCTCGGCGGGATCAAGTCGATCGGACGCTTCACCGGGTTCTTCGTCCCCTTCATGATCCTGGCGTACATGCTGGGCGCCGGCGTCATCCTCGTATTGCATGCCGATCGGATTCCGGGAGCCTTCGCACTCGTCTTCCACGGCGCATTCTCGGGCACCGCCGCCGCGGGCGGCTTCCTGGGTGCGGCGGTGTCGCAGGCGATCCGCTTCGGCGTGGCCCGGGGCATCTTCTCCAATGAATCCGGTCTCGGTTCGGCCGGCATTGCCGCCGCCGCGGCGCAGACACGGGAGCCCGTGCGCCAGGCGATGGTCTCGATGACGCAGACTTTCATCGACACCATCGTCGTCTGCTCGATGACCGGCCTGGTGATCCTGACCACCGGTGCCTGGACCACCGGACTGAATGGCGCCGCTCTGACGCAGAAGGCATTCGAGAGCGGGCTGCCCGGAACCTGGGGCGACTGGGTGGTGGCGCTGTCGCTGGCCATGTTCGCCTTCTCGACCATCCTGGGGTGGAGCTACTACGGCGAGAAGAGCCTCGAATACTTGCTCGGGGTGAAGGCGATCCTGCCTTACCGGGTCGTCTTCATCGCCGCGGCGTTCTTCGGGGCGGTTCGCAGCCTGACCTTCGTATGGAGCGTGTCGGACGTGATGAACGGCCTGATGGCTCTGCCCAACCTGATCGGCCTCCTACTCCTGTCCGGCGTCATCGTCCGCGAGACGCGCGACTACTTCATCCGCAATCCCCACGAATAGGAACCACTGGCCAGGAGCCAGGCCCCTCGCCCCTCGCTACTCGCCCCTCGTCCCTGGCTACTTCTTGAACAATGCGTCGAAGGCGGCGCGTGGATCGTCGGGGGGACGTTCGCTGGAGGCGGCGAACTCCTGTTTGTAGCGCGGCTCGAAGAGCTCGCAGTGATTGCGCTCGGCCTTCTTCACCACCCGCTCCTCGATCGGTTGACGGCACTGCATCGGAGCCGTGGTGTCGAAATATTGGCAGTGCGTGCAGGTGTGGAGATCGGCGCCGCATTGCGCACATGTCGCCTCGACCTCGAGACGCTCCAGGAGTGTGACCCGCGCGCCGCAGACCGCGCAGCGGAAGACCGACTGCGTCGGCCGACCGAGTCCACGTCCGCGCGGCCCTTCCCGTCGAGGACGAGGCGACGCCTTGCCTCCCCGACGCTCGCCGGCCGCTCGATCGGAGTCCTGGTAGCCCTTCTGGCGATACTTTCTGTCTGACATCTTCACCACCCCTGCCCGCTCGGCAGTCGATTGAAGCGACCCTTTGGAACACCACATAGCATATACTTTGGCGCAAGCGATCCGTTCAGCCCGTCACTTCAGCTAGACCGCCAGTGGAGCCCTCGCGCGTGTCCAAACAGCCCTCCGACCGGCGGCAATTCCCTCGCTATGAGGTGCATGGGGTTCGGGGCATGGCACACTTCAGCAGCCAGCTCCGCGTCGTCGACCTGAGCCTCGGGGGAGCGGCGGTCGAATCCACCGTGCCCCTCACCGTCGGTCAGGCCCATGCCCTGACGCTGCGACGGGGCGACCAGACGGCGACCCTGGAGGTCGTGGTGCGATGGAGCCGCCTGGCCCGTGCGGCGTCCAAGGCCGAGGGCGGATCGGTCTCGATCTTCCGCTCCGGCCTGGAGTTCCCCGGCGTCTTGGCGGAGATGGCCCGCGACCTGTTGAGCATCTTGCGTGACGACGAGTCGGATCTGGACGTCGAGGACAGGCTCTTCGGACGTTTCGAGCCGGATGCCGACACCCAGGCCCGGCTCGACGCCTCATGCGACATCGAGGTGAGACGAATCAGCCGCACCGGGATGCTGGTCGAAGTCGGTTTCTTCCCGCGCCTCGGTGCCGAGCTCGAGGTCGAAGTGCCGTTGGATTCCGATACGGCGCTGATGGCGCCCGCGCGGGTGGCCTATTCACGGCCCATTCGTCGCGACGCGGGACCGACGGCCGAGGTCGGCCTGCAGTTCCTGGAGCTCGATGAGCAGACGGTGGAGACTCTGGGCCGTTGGCTCGAGAGCGTAGCCTAGCCTCACGGCGACCCAACGACCAGGTGACGATCACGGTGTCGGGACGATCCATGTCCCGGAATGTCCGTCGAGCGCCCCCTCGAGCCGATCCAGAGTACCGATCAACGCCCCCTCCCCGCCTTCCTCCACGAAGCGGCACGCCGCCTCGATCTTGGGCCCCATCGAGCCGGCTGGAAACTCGCCGTCGGCCATCAATGTTCGGGCACGAGCCACGGTGAGGGTGGCCAGGCTCTTGGCGTGCGGCGTACCGTAACCGGTCTGAACGCGGTCGACGTCGGTGAGGATGATCAGCGTCGAGGCTCCGATCTCGCGTCCCAGCACCGCGGACGCCAGATCCTTGTCGATGACCCCGTCCACGCCTTCGTACTCTCCGTTAGCCCCCCGGCGCACCGGCACCCCCCCGCCGCCACAACAGATCACCAACACGTCCGCGCCGAGCAGCGTGCGAATGACCGGACTCTCCAGGATGCGGCGCGGTTGCGGCGAGGCGACGACGCGACGCCAGCCACGACCGGAGTCCTCAGCCAGTCGCCAGCCTTCACGGCGTCGGCGCTCCACGATCTCCTGGGCGAGTACCGGCCCGACGAACTTGGTCGGCTCTTCGAAGGCCGGATCGTCCGCGTCGACCTCGACGGTCGTGACGACGGTGCACACCGACGCCTCGGAACCGCGCCGCGCCAGCTCGGCGCGAAGCACGCGCTGCATCAAGTAACCAAGTCCACCCTGGACGTCGGCCACCTGCAGGGAGAGCGGAAGATCCGGCGCCTCCCCCTGAGCGAGCTCGTTGCGCAGCATCATGTTGCCGATCTGCGGACCGTTCCCGTGTGTGATCACCACCTCATAGCCACGATCCAGCAGCCCGGAGATCGAAGGCAGACTGCGTCGCAAGTTCTCCAGATCCTCGTCCACCGCTCCCGAACCATCCGGCCGCGTGATCGCGTTCCCGCCCAGTGCCACGATCACCCGCTTTGCATGTCGTCGTCCCATTGGCGTCCCTCGCGAAGGCGATGATTCTAGCCGGCGCATCGACATTGACAACCTTTGTGACCACGACTACCGTTGCGCATGAGGCAGTCCCCATGGCGCCATCGCTCGAATCCGAGATCCAACAGAGCCGTCGCATCGACGATCCCGCCGAGCGGGCGCTGCTCAATGTCCTGCGAACCAGTTCGTCGCTCGAACAGGCGATGTCGCGTTTTTTCAAGCAGTGGGGTCTCACCCGAACCCAATACAACGCCCTCCGGATCCTGCGTGGCTCGCATCCTGAGACCCTGCTCTGCCGTGAGCTCGGCGCCCGCATGGTCCGCCCGGTGCCCGACGTGACGCGATTGATCGATCGTTTGATCCGCAAGGACCTCGCCGTGCGCACTTTCGACCCGCATGACCGCAGGGTGATCCGTCTCGGGATCACCCAGAACGGCCTCGACGTTCTGGCGCAGATCGGTCAACCGTTGCGCGACTGGACTCTCGCCGAGTTCGGTCACATGGAAGACACTGAGTTGGACCAACTCAGCACCCTGCTGGAGCGTGTGCGGGAACGCGATTCTCGAGCCGACGTCTGACTCGGTACCGGGCCGGCTCACTCGTCGGCGTGCCGGGGATAGAACTCCAGGGGGCGAGCCGAGCCACGGAGCTGCTTCGCCGTCTGGACGATCTGGCCGGTGTGATAGCTGCAGTGCTCGACAGCGTGGAACAGGGCGTCCATTCCCCGAACACGGTACGTCTGAATAGAGATCACCGCATCGAGAGCTTCGGCCGGAACTTCGCGCAGCAGTGACTCGCACCTCGCAATCACCGCCTCGAGATTCGCCAACAGGGCCACACCGTCGGAGCTCCTATCCGACGTGAACTCGGCGGATCGGTGGCGCTCGTAGGGCTCGCCGCCCAGTCCACGCAGCACCCACAGCGACAGGTTGCCGTGCAGGTGCAGGAGGAGATTGCCGATCGAGTTGAAGGCCTCTGAGGGTCGCCACCAGATCTCCTCCTCCGACAGGCCCTCGAGCGCCAGCTGAATCTTGTCCATGTACTCACGCAGGTACCAGCTCGCCAGCTGTTGAAAAGAGTCCGAAGGGCCGGTGGCGAGCGCGGTGCGGGGGGTCTTGTGATGCATTCCACAATCGTACTCGACATGGCAGGAGATTGGCCTCCAGCTGCCAGCTGCGCGCAACAAGCTACTAGCTACCAGACGACAAATGTCGCTCGCCAGGGTGAGCGTAGCGGGATGGGTGGGGGGACCGGAAGCTGGCCGCTGGAGGCTGGTGGCTCGCCGTCAGATCGAGATCGAATCCTGCCGGAAGTCGCTCACGGCGAGTCTACTGCCGCACTCGACAAAGAACCGGCCCCGGTGACTCGCAGGACGCAGGAGTCGGCCGGGGCCGGGAAGGAGGGGGAAACAGACAGCTTACCAGCGATACCCGATCGAAAACTCGGCGATGTTCGCGTGGTAGTCGTCGAGGTTGAACTCCTTTTCGTTGTACTTGATGTGGCGATAGCCGACGTGGACCACGTAGTTGCTCTGGAACGTGTACTCGACGAATGCCCGCTCGTCGTCGCGGTCGATGCCGAAGCTGCCCGTGTTCGTGTAGAAGCGGGCCTCGGCTCCGATCGCCCACGGCTGGCTGATCGTCCAGCGCACCTGACCGTCATAGAAGTTGGCCGTGCCCTGGTAGTCGATCATGAAGAACTGCCCGGCCGAGATCGTCTGATCGATCTGGCGCGAGACATCGACCCATCCCCAACCCAACGACCCCGCCAGGCCTTCCTTCTGGTAACCAAGTCGAAGGTCGGCCATGTCGTAGTGGGCGTCCCAGTTGGAGTCGTTGTTCTTGTAGATGTTGGTCACGTAGGAACCGCTGATGTAGTACCCCTTCTTGACGTCGTAGCGGCCGCGCACGCGGAAGCGTTGCCGGTCGGTGGGCGACTTCAGGGTGAACGGATCGTTGTACGAGCTGTCCTCGGCCTCACCGGTGAGCATGAACTTCTTGTTCGGCTTCCAGTTGATATCGGCGAAGAACCCGGTCGCGTCAGTGGTCAAGCTCTCGTTCTCGAAGTCGGTTGCACCGGGCTCGAGACGATGTGTCGTCACGTCGCGGGTCTCGTACTCGACGCCACCGCTGATCATGAACGTCGACGACGGGCTGACCTGCACGCCGGCGCGCCCACCCGTGGTCTTGACGGTCCACTTGCCCTGACCGGTGTCACCGGCAAAGGGAAGGGTCCCGTCTTGATTCAGGTGGCGGTACCACACGCCGCCGATGAGCCCGACCTTGGAGGTCACCAGGTAGGTGCCGTCGAGATCGAACATGTTGGTGTCACGCGAGTTGCTCCCCTTGCCGCTATCGGCCTGGACGTACGGCGGTCCCTGGAAGCTGGTGCCGGCGGAATCGAGTGACGCCGAGACGTTGAGATCGAGGCTCTGGACGATGCCGGAAGCCTTGACCGTCAGCTTGGAGCTCGGATGGGCAATCAGCTGGGCCGTGTGGGTATGGCTGCGGTAGTCGTAAGGCTGATTGAAGAAGAAGTAGTTGACCACCGTCGGGTCGTCTTGATACGAGCCCGGCAGAAAGATGTCGACCACGTTGCTGTAGTCGCGGAGACCCTCGCTGAGCACCAGCGTCACCTTGTCCCAGTCGTACTGCAGACCGGCCGTGAAGTCGTTCAGAGACTCATCGATCGGTTTGTCCATCTCGAGCTCGGCACGCTGATAGTCCAACGTCGTCGTGCTGGTGCCAATCTTGGTGTAGCGGTTGAAGTCGAAGTTGAACCTGGCCGCCTTGCTGAGCTGGACAGAGAATTTCGCGTCGTCGCGCACCCGATCGAAGTTGAAGTGATGGAAGTCACCCAGGGTGACGTCATCCATCAGCGTGTCCTGGTAGAAGTAGGTCGACTTGGTGTGCAGGAAGCGAAAGTCATAGCGACCGTACTTGCGCACGTTGAGGTGCATCGACTCGAACGGGTCGCCGCCGAAGTTCGACATGCTGAAGTCGACTTTGTCGACGTACTGTTTGAGATCCCCGTTCGGCTCCAGCGCGAAGTTGAAGTCGAAGAGGCGCGGGCCCTTCTGGAGGTTGATGTCTTCTTTGTACTTGTTTTCGGTCCCGCCGACGTTGACCGTCCGGTAGCCGACAAAGATGTTGCCCGTGAAGGCCATCGAGTCGTCCTGGGCCTGAGCCGGAATGGCCACCGCGAACAGGACCAACGCCAAGCCGAGAAGCCGTGTCATTGTCTTCATATGCTGGCTCCTCTCACTGCAGGAAGAACGGGCTGAAGTTCGACCCGTGAATGCTTGAATGGCAGCTCGTGCACTGGGTGTCGAGCGTGAAGCGCGAGTGGAAGCTCGGGACCTCGGTATGGCAGCTGAAGCAGAGCTCCGCCACGCGCTGGAACTTGAGCTGGTGACGATTGGCGCCAGCGTGCGGATCGTGACAGGCCACGCAGCCTTCCACCATCACCGAGCCATGCTCGAAGACGAAGGGGCCACCCTTGTCGGTGTGGCACGTGATGCACGCCTGCTGCTTGAATCCGCCCAGCATGGTCCGCGTCTGCGGCTCGTGCGGGTTGTGGCAGGAAGTGCAATCCACGATGCCCTCTTCGATCCGATGATGCTCATTGAACTGGAACTGCGCCAGCACGTCGCCGTGGCACTGCGCGCATACGGCCGACACCTCATGGGTGCCCGGCGCCGTCGTTCCTTTGGCCGGTGGCACCAGCAAGTGCTCATCGCCGACCTTCGAATTGTGAATGCTGTGGCAATCCAGACAGCTGATCCCCGCCTTGGCATGCGGGCTCTGAGCAAATTCCGGATGCGTGGTGCTGTGGCAGGTCAGGCAGACCTCCTCCACTTTCCTGGGGTCGACACCCGGCCCGAAGGTACGAATCGTGTCCGCCCCGCCCCCTGCGTCCAGGTGTGCCGTGGGATCGCCGTGACAAGCCGCGCAGCTGAAGCTGGCGCCCGCCTTCGCGGCCAATCCCTCGGTGTCCAGCGCGGCATGGGGGTTCCGAGCGAACGCCGCCACCACGTCGTCGTGGCAATCGCCGCACGTTTGCGCCGAGACCTGCTCACCCTGCTGTTCTGCCGCTGGCATCGTTGCGTGGCTGCTCTGCATCTCCTGACCGATCGCCCCTCCCCCTCCCCCGGCCAGGAGCACGCCGACGACTGCGACGAGCATCCACCGTATGCGACTGTTCATAGGCGCCCTCCTTTGAGTGCGTGGTTCATCGCCACTTTCGGAATTCGCAATTCCCTGTTCCAAGCGTATTCAATAGGCTCAAAAAACCTTAACAGATTCGAATCTCTACGCATCAATACTCAGTCGAACGGCATGCCGTTGCCACACTCAGCGGGGTGGCATTTTCGCACATCGCCGGGTGGCGATATGTCCCACCCTTTTGGGTAGGGTGCTGGCAGCTGCCGCCGCCCTTCCGAGTGTCGACGAAAGAGACTGCCGTTGAGAGACTTCCAGCATTGGTGCTGACATGAAATCCGCCTTACCGAGCACGTACCGCTAACAACCCTCTTCCGGCGAAGGGAGACAGGGGAGGACTTCGTATGCGTCATCTGAAACAAGGTAGCGTTTGGATCCTGACTCCGGCCATGCTGGCGTTCACGCTCTTCCTCATCTCGAGCATGGCGCCCGTCGCGTCTGCGGCCGGCGGCGAGGAGTCGGCGCCGAAGGGGCAGGTTCTGTTCGAGCAGTACAAGTGCAATCTCTGCCACAGCGTGTCGACGGCGGACATCGAAGCAAAGGCCAAGTCCGAGAAGATGCGCGGCCCCGACCTGGTCGGTGTCGTGGCCGACAAGGGCGCCGAGTGGACCACGAAGTTCATCAAGCGCGAGGTCAAGCTCGACGACCAGGAGCACAAGAAGGATTACACCGGCAGCGACGACGATCTGAAGTCGATCGTGGATTGGCTGGGGCAGCAGAAGAAGGCCGACTCAAAGTAAGAACCGAACCCCGGTCCTTGGTTTGTGATTCAGGAGGAGGTCTTCCATGACCTACGAGCGCTCCTCCCACAGAAACTGGTTGCTTTCGCTCATCGCCCCCGTCGTGGCCCTGGCCCTGACGGGGGCGGTCGCCGCGTCCGCGCAAGACGCCGCCTGTCAGGACTGTCACGACGACGTCAAGGTCGCCGCTGCGCCGCACGGCGACCTCGACTGCACCGACTGCCACTCCAACGTCAGCGTCGAAGCGCATCCCGACGATCCGCTTGCCGAGCTCGGCGGGAATGCGATCTGCGCGCAGTGCCACGATGTGGGAGAGGCCCTGCAAAGCAGCTCCCATCAGAGCCTGAATTGCACCGACTGCCACGGCAAGGCGCACGACATCACGCCGGTCTCCGACTCGCAGTCGCCGCTCTCCCCTCTGCATCAATTCCAGACCTGCGGCAAGTGCCATGAGAAGCCCGCCAACCTCGTGCCTGGCTACCTGGCCAGCGTTCACGCCAAGGCGCTTCTGGTCGACGGCCTATCCAACGCACCGACCTGCAGCACCTGTCACGGCAGCCACGGCATCCTGCCGCCGGACGACCCGCATTCCAAGGTCTCGCATCAGAACGTGCCCACCACCTGTGGCTCATGTCACGGCTTCATTCTCGACACTTGGGAGAAGAGCACTCACGGCCAGCAGTGGAAGAAGGGCAACGCCAAGGCCCCTGTCTGCATCACCTGCCACGCAGCGCACGAGATCGTGCCGCCGACCAGCGCCGCGCACCGTCTGAAGACACCGGAGAATTGCGGCAATTGCCACGCGGCGCGTTACTCCACGTATCGCGACAGCTTTCACGGCCAGGCCACGGATATCGGCTTCCTGACGGCCGCTACCTGCTCGGATTGCCACACCGCACATCTCAACCTGCCGGCGAGTGACCCGAAGTCGACGGTCGCTCCGGCCAACCTGAAACAGACCTGCGGCACCTGCCACGGCAAGGTCAGCGACGCCTTCGTCACCTTCGATCCTCACTCGGATCCCCGCAGCCCGGCTGGCGACCCCAAACTGCATTACATCTGGCTATTCATGACGCTTCTCCTGGTCGGCGTCTTCGGGTTCTTCGGCCTCCACGACGCACTCTGGTTGCAACGCGGCATCGTCGGAGTGATCCGTGGCGAGTACAGCCGAGCCAAGAACGGCGGCCCCTATGTGCGCCGCTTCTCCACCACCCAGATCTGGGTCCACGCCATCATCATCGTGACCTTCCTGCTGCTCGCCGCCACCGGCCTGCCGCTGAAGTTCCACGAGTCGGGCTGGGCGTCGACACTGGCCGACCTCCTGGGAGGGCCAGCTGCGGCGCGGGTCCTTCACCGGCTGGCTGCGATCGCCACCTTCGGCTACTTCTTGTTCCATCTCGGCAATCTCATCGTGCGCTCCTTCGTCCATCATGAGAAGGGGCTCTTCTGGGGTTGGAAATCGATGGTGCCGCGCGGCAAGGACCTCGCGGACATCTGGAAGAACTTCAAGTACTTCCTCTATATCGGCAAGCGACCGAAGACGGACCATTGGACATACTGGGAAAAGTTCGACTACTTCGCCGTCTTCTGGGGCGTCGTGATCATCGGGACCTCGGGACTGATCCTCTGGTTCCCGACGCTCGCCGCCCGCCTGTTGCCGGGCTGGGCACTCAACGCCGCCTACATCGTGCACAGCGACGAGGCGCTGCTGGCGGTCGGTTTCATCTTCATCTTCCACTTCTTCCACACCCATCTGCGGCCGGAGAGCTTCCCGCTCGATCCGGTCATCTTCACCGGCGCGATGCCACTGGAGAAGTTCAAGGAGGAACGACCGCTCGAGTATGAGCGCCTGGTCGCGGCCGGCAAGCTGGACGAGATGCTGGTCGACGCGCCGCCTCGGGGCAAGGTACGGATCCGCTACGCCTGGGGCTTCCTGGCGCTGTTCATCGGCCTGCTGCTGATCGCCGCCATCCTCTACAGCATGGTTGGGGGATAGAGGCAAGAAGCAAGAGGCGAGAAGCAAGAGGCGAGAGGCAAGAGGGAAGAAGCACGAAGTGGGGGGCGGGTCTCCGGTCACCAGTCACCAGTCACCAGTTGCCAGTCTCCAGTTGCCGATCTCCGGTGACTAGCCTCCAGTGCCCAGTCCCCCGGATCTCCGTCGGGCGGGAGGGGGAACTGGCAGCTGGAGGCTGGAGGCTGGAGGCGGGTGGCGGGTGGCGAGTGACGACCAAAAAGACGTAACTCGCTACTCGGGGCGGGGGGCTGGGAGGTCTCGCCCCCTCAGGGTTGCGTCCCACTGTGGCAGTCGGAACAGGCCGTTTCCTGCCACATCCCGCCGATGTCCTCGGGGTGCTTGAACTCGAGACCTTCGGCCGTATTGGCCACCTCCGCCTCGTCCCCGCTCCCCTGCGAGAGGATCGCGTGGCACGTCGTGCAGGCCTTGGTCACCACGACGCCGTCGCTGCTCACATGCAGCCCGTCGTGACAGCGGAAGCAGCCGGGAGTGATGAAGTGGCCGATATTGCTCGGGTAGTCCGTCCAGCGCGCCTTCATCTCCGGGAAGATGTTGTGGGTGAACGCGTCCTGAGTGGCCACGACAGCGTTGTCGATCGCGACTGAATCCGTCTCCGCGAGCTGCGGGTATTTCGTCCGGTAGAAGTCAGTGATCGTGCTGGCGATCTTCTGCTCCGCCTCCGGTGTCGTCTTGTACTCCGCGGACATCGCCTGAACCGCCTGCTGCTTGATGTAGGGGAGGCTGGGATCGATGTTGCCGATCCTGATCTCATGATCGATGGCGTTGTCCGGCGAGTGGAAGATGTGGCTCGGCCGATTGTGGCAGTCCATGCAGTCCATCACCCGGGGCGTCGCCTGCGCGATCTCCTCCTTGGAGAGCGGGTTGTCCTTGTTCTGATAGACGGTCACCCGCCCGGTCCGCCGGTCCTCGACCCGCACCCACGGGATGTCCTCCCGCTTGGCATCCCGTGCGATGTACTCCACCTTGACCCCGATATTCATGTGCCAGTGGATGCCGCCGGTCTGTCCGGTCCGCGGATCGCCGCCGCCGGTCTTGATCAGCATGTTGATCGGCCAGTACGTATTGTCCTCGTCGTACTTGTAGTTGTTGAACTGCTTTTGCTGCGCGCCGAAGATCATCTTCGGCCAGTGGCATTGCTCGCAGGTCACCTGGGCCGGTCGCAGACTCGTGATCGGGGTGGGAATGGGACGCGGGAACTTGTTGGTCAGCACCGCATACATCTGATACGAACCGGAGAGCTTGGATTTGACGAACCAGCCGGCGCCGGGGCCGATGTGGCAGGTGGCGCAGGCGACGCGAGCGTGAGGTGACCGCTGGTAGGTGGTGTACTCGGGCTTCATCGGCGTGTGGCAGGTGGTGCCGCAGAACTCGACCGACTCGCTGTAGTGGTAGGCACTGTAGCTCCCCACGCCGCTCAGCGTGAAAAAGAAGATCGTCCCCAGGATGAAGACCAGGATCGCGTTGCGATGGCTGGGCTTGTTGAGGTCGACGGCCGGCCAGCGCGGCAACCGTCCTTCCTCCCCGGTGCGCTTCCAGTAGCGCCACTCGCGCCACATCCCGATGGGAATCAGAGCGATTCCCACGACGAGGATCAGCGGCAGCACCATGTACATGAAGATTCCGTAGTAGGGGTTCGAGCCCCCTCCCCCGGTGATCAGGACCATGGCCAGCAAGACGGCGAAGGTCACGCCGGCGACGAGCGTCAGGGCGACGCCGATTGCGCTGATCCAGTTGTAAGCCAAACGAGGGAATCTTCGAACCTGCATACGCTCCTCCCCGGGATCCAATCCTAGTGAGCTTGAAACTCTAACGGTTTCGCCGCGTCCATGCCAGGACGGGCGGATCAGGCACTCCCCTGCCTTCTTCTCGCATCTTCGAGCCGTCGCGCCAGTCGCAACTGGCGGACGCGCTCCTCCCGTTCGCGCTCACCGAGGATGCGCGTCATGGCGCGAAGCTGTGTCGTCAGCCTGGGAGTCAGGCGCTGCTCGAGCATGTTGACTTGGCGCGAAGTCTGGGCCAGCGCGTCGCCCAAGCGCTGCAAGAGGAGCTCTCGCGAAGCCGACTCGAGGAGGAGATGAACCAGCACCTCGAACGCTTCGGCGGATCGGATGCTCGCCGGCCCGGCGCTACCCGGAGCCGTGCTGCGCGCCTCGAGCGTCCTGCCGACCTCCGGAATCCCGGCGATCTGGGCCACCGCGACACCCCAGGTCTGACCCGGTTCGATCGCCACCCGTAGCTCGCGGAGCGGCCAGCTGGAGGTGGACAGGCTCGTCTCGCCGCGGAGCGCCAATGCCTCGGCAAGGGCTCGATAGGCGGTGCCCGCGTGCTCCTGAATCGCCACCCGAGCGTCGACCGCCGGGCGGGCGATGCGGAAGAGCTCGGCCACCAGGGCCTCTCGCTTGCGGCGCAGCAAATCGCGCCCCTTGGCCACCCGGCCCAGGCGGCGCCGGGTCCGTAAGAGATTCTGGCGCGTCGCCGCCACTGACCGGCTCACGGCGCCTCTCTCTCCTCGGTCCGCTGCCTTTCCTGGACGGCGAGCGTCGCATCGTCGAGACGAGTCAGGTCGGTCCTCGGCAGCGTCAGCAGCAGTCGCCACCCGATCTCGATCGTCTCCCCCAGCGATCGGCGCTGCACACCCTGATGAATCAGTTCCTGCTCGACGAGATCTGCGAACGCCAGGGCGCGGCGATCGATCGCCGCCAGCCCCGCCTCGCCGACGATCGCGCTCATCAGCCGCGCCTCCCGGCCGCGCGCATACGACGCATAGATCTGATCGGCCCATCGCCGATGTTCGGGAACGGTGCGGTCTCTACCGATTCCAGAGTTCATCAACCGGGACAACGAAGGCAGCACGTCGATCGGCGGAAAGACGCCCCGGTGATGCAGGTCCCGGCTGAGGACGATCTGTCCCTCCGTGATGTAGCCGGTCAAGTCGGGAATCGGGTGGGTGATGTCGTCGTCCGGCATCGTCAGGATGGGGATCTGGGTCAGCGAACCCGTTCGACCGCGGATGATCCCGGCGCGCTCGTAGAGGCTGGCGAGGTCCGTGTACATGTAGCCGGGATAGCCACGTCGTCCCGGAACCTCTTCCCGAGCGGTGGCGATTTCGCGCAGGGCTTCGCAGTAGTGGGTCATGTCGGCGATGACCACCAGGACATGCAGCCCCGCCTCAAAGGCCAGGTACTCGGCTTCGGCGAGGGCGAACCGCGGTGCCAGCAGGCGTTCGATGGTGGGATCACGCGCCTCGTTGAGATACAGGACGCTGCGTTCCAGTGCCCCGCTGCGCTCGAAGCGCGCCAGAAAGTTCCTCGTTTCGCGCCCCGTGATCCCGATCGCAGCGAACACCACGGCGAAGGGCTCGCCGTGCGGCGCTCTGGCATCTGCGACGATGCGTGCCGCCAACTCGAGTGCCGGGAGCCCGGGACCCGAGAACACTGGGAGTTTCTGGCCCCGCACCAACGTGTTGAGTCCGTCGATCGCAGAGACGCCGGTTTCGATGAAGTCGGCAGGTCGCAGGCGGCGCGCCGGATTGATCGGCGCACCCCACACCGGGGCCATGCGCTCGCCGATGGGGTCCGGGAGCCCATCCAGCGGCCGGCCGACGCCGTTGAGCGCGCGACCGAGAAGGTCCCGGCCGACTTGAGCCATGGCAACCTCGCCGCTGAGCACGATCGAAGCTTCACTCGGCGGTAACCCGAGCGTGTCTTCGAGGACTTGAACGACGCTGATCTCGGTTCCCGCATCGATCACCTGCGCTCGCCGGGCTGGCTGTCCGGGAACGCGGATCTCGACCCATTCCCCCAGCACCGCCCCGGCGGTCGCCTCGAGATAGAGGAGCGGTCCCTTGGCACGAGACGCGCCGTGATATTCGCGGCTGACCGGGATCACGCCTCGCTCCTCTCCCCGGCCAGGTCCTCGATCGCTTTGGTCGCCCGTTCGATGAACCCTGATCGGTCGGCCTCCGACGCGTCGCGCAGCGCCAGCAGCGCCGCGCGCGGTGCATCCAGGTCCAGCTTCTCGAAGGGAGTGCCGGCACGCAGTGCCTCGCGACCGGCGAGCAGGAGCCTCCAGGCCAGGCGTGCCAACTCGTACGTCTTGCCGATCGGCGAGAAGGCGTCATTGGGATCGAACGCGTTCTGGGACAGCACCGCCTCGCGCACGACGGCCGCCGCCGCGAGCGCTAGCCGATCCTCGTCCTGCAGGGCGTCCTGGCCGACCAGGCCGGCGATCTCGCGCAATTCGGAATCGCTCTCCAAGAGGCGCAGGGTCTCCTGGCGAATCTCGCCCCAGTCCTCTCCAGTCTCTCTCGTGAACCAGGCGATCGTCTCCTCGCCGTAGAGGCTGTAGCTGGTTGTCCAGTCGACGGCCGGAAACTGGCGCTGGTGGGCGAGCTCGGCATCCAGCGCCCACAACGCGCCGGCAACTCGCAGTGAGGCCTGTGTCACCGGCTCGGAGAAGTCGCCGCCGGGGGGCGATACCGCGCTCACCAGGGTGACACTGCCGACCCGTTGCGGCCGGCCGGACGCCTCGACCCGTCCGGCGCGCTCGTAGGCGCCTCCCAGGCGGCTCGCCAGGTAGGTTGGAAAGCCCTCCTCACCCGGCATCTCCTGCAGACGCCCGGAGATCTCACGCAGAGCCTCGGCCCAGCGGGACAGCGAGTCGACCATCACGGCGACGCGATAGCCCATGTCGCGGTAGAACTCGGCCAAGGTCAACCCGAGATAGACGGAGGCCTCGCGCGCCGCCACCGGCATGTTCGACGTGTTCACGACGAGTATCGTGTGCTCCATGATCGGGCGGCCGGTGGCGGGATCGGTCAGCCCAGAGAACTCTCGCAGGACATCCGCCATCTCGTTTCCGCGTTCACCACAGCCGACGAAGATGACGATGTCGGATTGCCCATACTTGGCCAGGGCCTGCTCGATCACGGTCTTGCCGGTGCCGAATCCGCCTGGGACCGCGACGGCGCCTCCTTCGGCGACCGGGAAGAGAAAGTCGAAGACTCGTTGTCCGGTGAGATAGGGCTGGGCCACCGGAAGCCGGAGTCCCGTCGGACGAGGTCGGCGGATCGGCCAGCGATGCGCCAGGCGCAGTGGGCCTCCGTCTTCCAACCGACCGAACGACTCATGGACCGAGAACTCTCCGGCCGCGATCTCCCTCACTCGGCCCGTCTGCCCCGGCGGGAGCAGGACCTTGTGGCGCAGCGCACCTTCCTGGACCTCTCCCAGCAGGTCGCCGGGCCCAACTTCCGCCCCGGCCGCCACCGCGGGCGTGAAACGCCAGCGCCGGTCGGCGTCGAGGGTGGCGGCCGTGGCTCCCGGCTGAATGAAGTCTCCTTCTGAGCGCGCCAGCCGTTCCAGCGGTCGACCGATGCCGTCGAATACCGAGCCGAGCAGTCCCGGTCCGAGCTCCACGGTCAGGGATCCGCCGGACATCTCTACCGGACCGCCGACGCGAAGGCCGGTGGTCTCTTCGTAGACCTGGATCGTGGCGACATCGCCGTCGACTGCGACGACCTCTCCCAACAACCCCAGGTCGCCGACTCTGGCCAGCTCGAAGAGCGAAGCGCCGGGGACCGGCCCTGCCTCGACCAGAGCTCCGTTGATTCGAAGCACGCGCGGACCGGTCATCGCAGCCTCACCCGGTATCCGATCGCCTGGCGCAGCAGCTCCACGATATAGGCGGCCGGCTCAGGCAGTGCTTCCCAGCTCGGGTCCGGAAAGGGCACGATCATCGGCAACGGACGCCGCACCAGCCGGGCGCGCAGGTCCGGCGTCAGGGCGGCGTAGATCTGCTCCTGCACCAACAGGACCTGGCTCATCCTGGTGCCGATCGCCCCACCCAGCCAGTGGACGCCCGACTCGACGCGGTCGAACTCCAGAACCTCCACACCCGCGAGGCGCAAGCCCGTCGCGATCCCCGGAAGACAGAGCGCCAGCACCGGGACATCCATCACGCGGTCACCAGCCCCTGGCGCAGAGCGCTCTCGGGGACCCCCAGCGTGATCCCCCAGATCAACCGCGACAGGTTGAGCAATTGCGCGCGCAGCCGCATCCAGTACCAGAGAACCGGCGTCGCCCCGAGTGGACGCAACCGCTTCTCTCGAATCAGAGCTGAAAGTCGCGCGCCGAGCGCGAGGCGTTCCCAGCTGACGGGATCCTGGGCGGCGAGGCTCAGTTGCGCCACCCACCAGCGGACGTCCGGGAATTGCTCGAGCTTGTGCAGCGCCGTACCGACGTCCTGGTCCGCCACCAGGCGCCGTAGCAGGTCCAAGTCGAGACTGCCCGTCGGCTCGATCAGGAATTCCCGCACCTGGCGCTCTGTCCGCTCGCCGCCGCACAGCAACAGCACCGCCCACACATTCTCGATGTCGATCGCCTGGCGGATGAACGGCAGCAAGGCCGGCGCCGCCCGCCTCGCGGCGGCCAGCGAGTGCCCCGCCCAGGCCCGGTCGATCGCCACCTCGAGTCGTGTCAAGTCGACCGGCGACGACGTACCAGCCTGAGCTAGCGCGGTTCCATAGGGGTGGTCGAGCCGAATCAGCTGGGCGGCCAGAGCCGGCGCGTCCGCGGCGTGTGCCAGAACCTGCAGTTTGGATTCCGGCAATCTCCTTGTGGGGACCAACCCCGAAAGCCGCTCGTCGGGAGACACCTCTCCGACTGCTCCCCGCAGCAGCCGTCGGACGCTCCGACGATCCTCATCCAGCACGAACACGGCCAGCGCCTCGGGCCGCGCCCCACACCACCTGAGAAGATTCTCGAGGTGCCTACCCGTCTCCCGGCGCAGTGCGAGGTCGAGCCGCGCAGCGAGTCCCTTGGCGCCCGTCGCGGGTGAGATCCCGTGGCGCTCCAACTCAACCGCCAACGCTTCGATGGAATCCGCCGCCGCCAGCGCCTCGAGCTGGGCGCGTCCCAACAGGTGCGTCGCCATGCCGATGGCGCGGGGTCCGACGGCGTCCCAGACGGCGCTCATCCGGGCTCCTCCGCATCCCCGCCGGCAATCGCCATCCGCAACACGAGACGGCGGCGCCGTAGACGCGCCGCGAGCGTGTCGTCGATGACCAGCCGGCCGCCGCCTGATTCGACACGGACTCCGCTCGACAGCTCGGGATCCTCGCGCACCTCGACGGACGAAGCATGACCGAGAACGTCCCGCACGACGCTTTCCAGGCCCGGCGAGCAGCGGATGACCAGGCTGCTATCGGGCGCGTACTGCAGCAGCTGCGGCAACCGTACCGGCATGGTGGATCGCAGCCGCTCGAGCGTGCCCGGATCGGTCAGTCGCGAGTCCACCACGGCGAGCACGCGCTCGATGAGCCGCTCTTGCGCCGCAAGTACAGCCGCTCGTGCCTCTCGGCGAGCCTCCGCCACCTTCTCCTGGGTCTCAGCGCTGAGCGCCTCCTTTCGCTCGACCAGGCGGTGGTGCTGCAGCGCGGCCACCCGTTCCCGCGTCGCCTCCAAGATCTGCCGCCGCTCGTCATGGGCGCGCTTGAGCACCGCACGCGCGTCGAGGCGGGCGTTGCGGGCGAGCGCGGCGAGGAGGTCTTCGAGACCCACTGGCTTCCCCCGGCCTCAACTGCCGGTGGCAAGCAGAATCAAGACGGCGACGACGAAGCCGAGAATCACCATCGTCTCCGGAATGGCCACGAGAATGACCGCCGTAGCCGAGAGTTCGGGTTTCTCCGCCAGCGCCGCGGCCGTCGCCGGGCCGATGCGCGATTGGGCCCAGGCGGTCGCGATGGCCGGCACTCCGACGGCCAGCGCGGCACTGAGCGAGATCCAGAGGATGTCCATGTTTGTTCTCCTAGAGATTGTGATTCTGTTCCGCTGTCCAGCCTCGAAACGGCTGATACTTCACCCCGCCCGGGCTATAGAACTTGCCGAAGAACTCCACATAGTGCAGACGCAGCGCGTGGATCGTCGGGCTGAAGATGCCAAGCGCGAAATTGACCAGATGAAACAGCAAGGCGAAGAGGACGCCTACCGCCACGCTGCCCAGGGCCCCGGCCATCCGATTCGCCACCACGGCGAGCATCACCGACGCCGTGCCCAACGCCATCACACGGGCATAGGACAGGACGTTGCCGAGGGTGGCCAACAGCTCGACCGGGGCGATCAGTCCCTCGATCGCGATGAGCACCGGAAATGAAATGAGCAAGACCACCACGGACGGGACGAAGAGTCCTCTCGGCAGCACGTCGAGCACCGCGAGCAGGGCGAGGATGATGAGCAGGACCATCAGCGCCGCAACACTCTTCCCCAACCCGAGCCGCCGATCCTTGCGAAAGGCCGTGATCACCCCGAGCCCGAGCCCCAACAGGATGTGCACCACTCCGAGCGCCAACGCCAGTCCCAGGAACGGCAGCACGGCCTCTTCACGATTGAACAGTAGCGGTCGCAGGTGAAACCATCGCGTCCCGAGGTCGCCGAAGAATTCCCCATACAACAAGCCGAAGATGAGGGCGAAGGCCGCGCACGCGCCAAGGATCTCCGACACCGAGCGCCGCACCGAACCGGGTGCCGATCTCCAGTGCAAGGCCAGAGCCACGCCGACCAGCAACGCGCCATACCCCAGATCCCCCAGAATGAGGCCGAAGAACATCGGGAAGAAGACGGCCACGAACGGCGTCGGATCGATGCTGCCGTAGCGCGGCAACGGCAACATTCGCACGATCAGCTCGAAGGGACGGAATAGCCTCGGATTGGAGAGCACGACCGGAGCGTCTTCGGCCCGCCAGTTCTCCTTGGCAAGCTCTTCCACCACGATTTCCTCCCCGACTCGCCCTCGCAACTGACGGGCGAAGCGGGGATATGCGTCGGCGTCGACAAACCCTTCGAGGACGAACGCGTGGGAGGTCTGCGCCGAGCTCGATACCGCTTCGAGGCGCGCCAGCTCGTCGTGCACCGCCCGGCGCGCACTCACCACCTTCCGTCCGTAGCGACGGGCCAGCCGGGCACGCCGTGCCGCCAGGTCGGCCTCCTGACGGTCGATGCTCTCCAAGCGTCGCATCATCGCCGGAAGTGCTTCGGCCAGGCTCTCCGCGGCGTACCGGGCGGGCAGCTCGATCTCCTCGAACCGCGCCGCCGCCAACAGGGCATCGAGCTGTTCACGCAGCGCCGCCGGGGCGAGGACCAGGACCGCCACCTCGCCGCCTGCAAGCCGTCGCCAACGCAACACGAACTGATTGCCGATCTCCGCCACCAGCGCGCCGCGCAGGCGCTCCAGACTGTCCCCGTCCTGGGCGCGCAGGACGACATTGAACGCGGCGGCGTTCGGCCACTCGGGCTCGACTGCCAGGACGTCACGGAAGACTTCGAACAGTCCGCGGTAATGCTGAATGCTGCGGCGCTCGCGTTGCAATTCGTCCGATCTTTCCCCCAGGAGCTCGACGAGGCGATGCAGACGTGGAAGATAGGCCAACGGTGCAACGGAGCCCGACATGGGTTCCTCAGCCGCCGTCGCCTCGAGACCCAGCCCCCCGATCGTCCCTTCCAATTCGCTCAGCCGCTTCAGCAGCTGCTCGCGGCGCATCTCCTCGACGGGTCCGAGCGCACCGCGATTCATGGCGTCCGCCAGGGGCGGCTCGGCGAGATGAAGCAAGGCGAGTCGCTGCAGTGCCACGAGAACCTGCGGCAGTCGCTTCCGCGGACCCATGATCCGGACCTTCGCCATGCGACGGATCAAGGCGCCTCTCCCCGGTCCCCGAGAACGGCATCGAGCACGGCCGAGGCGAGTCGCGCGAGATCGGCCTCGGAAGTCTCTTCCAGTCGGTCTACACGCAGTTCGGCCTCCTCGCGCAGCGCCGCGAGCTCGTGGGTCTGATCGAACGCTTGCTGTTCCACCAGGGAGGCCTCGGCCCGCGTCAACGCGTCGACCGCAGCGGCCTCGTCTCGCTCGGCCTCGGCGCAGGCGTCGGAGACGATCCGCTCGGCCTTCTCTCGTGCCGCGGTCAGCAGAGACGACAACTTCTGCTCGGTCTCGAGCAGACGGCCGAGATCATCGGGCTCGCGCGGCCCGGCGGAATGATGTTGTCGCGCGCGTCTTGACATCGACGCCTCCTGCTGCCGGCTGCGGTCGTCGCCCCGGCGAGGCGTGAGTCGCCCTCTCGAATTCAGCATTGCACACGGCCCATCTGCTGTAACCACCCTCGCGGACGGAACTCAGCCGGCATCGACCCACCCTTCGGTGGTGGCACGCCGGCCCACCCGATGGGGTGGCCCGGCGCTGCCCGCGCGGACGTTGTGGCGGCCCCCGGTTGGGCGTAACAAGTGACTATGGATTTTCAGATACGGAGGTGACGGCATGAGCACAGACAAGAACTGGCTGCTGGAGGAGCTGGAACGACGCGGCGTGTCACGGCGCGAGTTCATCGGCTTCTGTGGCGCGATGGCAACGGTCCTGGCACTTCCGAAGACCGCCGGAGCTCGGATGGCGAAGGAACTCGCGAACGCGAACAAACCCGTGCTCGTGTGGCTCGAGTTCCAGGATTGCGCCGGCAACACCGAGTCCTTCCTCCGTGCCGGTCGCCCCACCACCGCCGACATCGTGCTCGATGTCCTGTCGGTGGATTATCACGAGACGATCATGGCGGCGGCCGGACACCAGGCCGAAGCTGCGCTTGCCGCGACCACCGAGAAGAACAAGGGCAAGTACATCACCGTGATCGAGGGCTCGATCCCGACCGGGGCCAACGGCGCCTACTGCACGATCGGCGGGAAGTCGGGTCTGCAGATCGCCCGTGAGGTCTGCGCCG